>Ga0209415_10007111_pt1 | contig 19618 bp, 14 predicted proteins | sample PeaSoiSIISIP2007_FD_187696 | JGI IMG/M metagenome (GOLD analysis project Ga0209415, IMG submission 187696) | Peat soil microbial communities from Weissenstadt, Germany - SII-SIP-2007 (SPAdes) (version 2) | ecosystem: Environmental > Terrestrial > Soil > Wetlands > Peat | place: Germany... | reverse complement strand
GCCGGTTGGTCACGGCCAGTCGTGAGATTGAGAACTACGACAAGTACAACTATATTTTGATCAACGACGTGCTCGAGGAGTCCATTGAACGGTTGCAGGCGATCGTGTTGTCGGAGCGATGGCGGCAGGCGGGACGGGCGCTTGCGCCGGAGCAGCAAGCGGTTCGGGACCTGGCAGAGCGGTGCCGGCTGGCCAACGTTTCCGACCGGGTGCAGCCCATTCTTGCTTCTTTCGGCGCGACCTCTTCGGCGCGGCTTTGAGATTCGCGGTATCATCAAGACACCGACATCCGCACGCACATTCGGACGGCGAGGGGCTGCGAGTCAACCGGGAGTCGGTGGGAACCTGCGGGATACGGGTCGAGCGCTCGGCACATTCATCTGCAAATTTGCTCATCGAGGGAGATCCAAATGAAGTTGATTGAAGGCTTCGACAGCAACTACCGGTACATTCTGGTGGCGGCGCGGCGTGCGCGGCAATTGCAGTCCGGTGCGCCGCCGGTGGTGGATACCAATTCCCGCAAGCCGTGCCGTATCGCGCAGGATGAGATCCGCGCCGGCAAGGTGAAGTGGGAAATCCCCGAGACCCGCAGCGCTGCCGAGCAGGCGTCGGAAGCGCTCGACAAGGCCTTGGGCCAGGATTAGGCAATTGCTGATTTCTTGATTTTCTGATTGGTGAGTGCTACGCATTGCAAAGCGGCCTTGAATCAACAATCATCAATCAACCATCAAACAACCAAGATCCCATGAAGATTGCTCTCGGCGTAACCGGCGGAATTGCAGCTTATAAGTCGGCGGAAATTGTGCGCCTGCTGCAGGACCGCGGCATTCGCGTGCAGGTCATCATGACTCGCGCCGCCCAGGAGTTCGTTCGGCCGCTCACCTTTGCCGCACTCTCCGGAGAAAAAGTCATTACCGGCATGTTCGAACCGGGTGAGGAGCACACTCCCAACATTGATTCGGCCATCGAGCACATTGCCGTGGCGCAATCCATTGACGCGCTGGTCGTCGCGCCGGCCACGGCTGACGTTCTGGCCCACTTCGCCCAGGGCATCGCAACCGACTTTCTGACCACCCTTTACCTGGCAACTACCGCGCCGGTCGTGGTGGCGCCTGCAATGAATGTCAACATGTGGAATCATCCAGCGACCCAGGCGAATCTGGAGATTCTGCGTAAACGTGGCGTGAAGGTCGTAGAGCCGGGGACCGGCTACCTGGCCTGTGGCATGACCGGAGCGGGGCGCCTCGCTGACAATGAAGCGATCGTCGCGGCCGCGCTCGAAACTCTCGGCGCCTCTCAGGATCTGAACGGCGAGACGGTGCTGATCACAGCCGGGCCGACGCGCGAGAAGATTGACCCAGTTCGCTTCTTGACCAACCGTTCCAGCGGCCGCATGGGATATGCGCTGGTGGAAGCCGCTCTGCGGCGTGGTGCGCGCGTTCTGCTCGTCAGCGGGCCAACATCGCTCACGCCGCCGGGCGCGGCTGAGCTCACGCAGGTGCAGTCCGCCGAAGAAATGCGCGATGCGGTGCTCAAACTCCTGCCACAGGCGAGCATCGTGATCAAGACCGCGGCTGTTTCCGACTATCGTCCGAAGGTAACCGCCGGCCAGAAGATCAAGCGCAAAGGCCCGATGACCCTGGAACTTGAAGCCACGCCCGACATTCTGAAAGAACTTTCCTCGAAGAGGACTTCTCAGATCGTGGTCGGCTTCGCCGCAGAAACCGATAACGTTCTCGAAAACGCCCGCCAGAAGCTGGTCTCCAAAAACCTCGACGCCATCGTGGTCAACGACGTCTCGCGCGAGGGAGTCGGGTTTGATTCTGAGCGCAATGCGGTGACAATCATTACGCGCGACGAGGTCGTCGAAGTGCCCGAAACTACGAAGTGGGAAGTTGCGCAGCGCGTCCTCGACCAGGTCGTCGAAGTGCCCGAAACTACGAAGTGGGAAGTTGCGCAGCGCGTCCTCGACCAGGTCGTCCGTATCCGCCAGCAGCGCAAGACGCCGGTCAAAGCCTGAACGCGTTTTCCTCACTCCTCTGCATTACAATCAATCAACCCATGGCCCATGTTCTGGATGCTGACTTGCGTCGCGCGCTGGCCGACCGCCTGCGTTTTTACAACGAACTTGGGATCTACGATTTCTACCGGCATGATCCGCTGGTTGCCGCGTCAGCGGCGAAAGCCATGGTCGCGCCGGAACACGATACAGATTCAGCCGCACTCCAGCCAGAAATGCGAGACATAATGGCCAGCCGAAAATCCGCCGCGGTTGCCGTGGTCGCTGAAGAGAACATCTTTGAGGTGCTCCCGCCGAAGCCTGAACAGGGCATCTCCGATCCAGTCGCCGCTCTCAAATTGATTCGCGAAGACCTGGGCGACTGCACGCGCTGTAAGCTGCACAAGCAGGGCCGCAAGCAGATCGTCTTCGGCGTGGGTAATCCTCGAGCCGAACTGATGTTCGTGGGCGAAGGCCCTGGCGCTGACGAAGACGCCCAAGGCGAGCCCTTCGTCGGCCGCGCCGGGCAATTGCTCAACAACATGATCAAGGCCATGGGCCTGCGCCGTGAAGATGTTTATATCGCGAACGTCGTGAAATGTCGCCCTCCCGGCAACCGCACGCCAGAGCGCGACGAATGCGAAACCTGCTCACCCTTCCTCATGCGGCAGATCGCGGTGATCAAGCCGAAGGTTGTGGTGGCGCTCGGGGCGGTGTCGGCGAAGAACCTGCTTGCCATTAACGCACCCATGTCGGAGCTGCGCGGCCGCTTTTATGACTTCACGCCCTCCGGCTTGCGTAGCGCGGATTCTTCCTGGCAAGGCGCGAAGTTGGCGGTAACTTACCATCCGGCGTTTCTTCTGCGCGATCCGCGTCAGAAAGGCGAAGCCTGGAAAGATCTGCAGATGGTGATGAAATACCTTGGACTGGAGCCGCCAAAGAAGGCGGCGGAGTAGTCGCGCATCACGCTTCCCAGGTGGCACTGCTATCCTCTGAGTCAATGCCCGAATTCTGCGATGTCGCCCTGGCCGTGCCTCTGGACATGGTTTTTACATATCGCGTCCCGGCAGACGCCACGCCGGTTGTCGGCGGACGCGTGCTGGTTCCGTTTCGCCAGCAGCGCATGACGGGCATCGTCGTTGAATTGCACGACCGCAAGCCCAACGTCACCACGAAGAACGTCATCAGTGTTCTCGATACATCAGCGGTGCTCGACGATCAACTCCTCCGTCTCGGCCGCTGGATCGCTGACTACTATCTTGCTCCTCTCGGCGAAGTGTTCCGCACCATGTTGCCGCTCGGCGCAGAGTTCAAACGATCCATCGGATATTGCATCACCGAACAAGGCCACATGGCGCTGCACCTGGCGGGCATGTCCGGATCGCCCGCCCGCTCCCAGCGCAGCCTCGAGGAACAGGCCGTCGAGTTTCGGGTACTCGATTATCTCGCCGCACATACTTCGGATGCAGAGGCTGTGCTTGATACCGCGCAGAGCGTTGGTACTCCTGGGATCGCCACGAACGGGAAGGGCACGGCTTCAGCCGTGCCGCTGCTGGCCGCAGAGAACCCGGCTTCAGCCGCTGAGGGCCGCGACCTCGTCCGCGAGGAGACGCTCCGTTCCGCGACACACTCCTCCCGCGCCCTCCTGGACGGTATGGTTCGCAAGAAATGGATCCAGCGGGAAGATTTGTCGGCCGCCCAGGATGCAACACGTACTGTCAAAATCGCCATCCTGAAATCCACCGAAGGCAAACTGAACGACAACCAGCGCAACCTTGTAGATACCCTGGCTGCGTCGGGCGGGAGGGTTCCGGTCACGACCCTCCACTCGCTTGAAGTGCCGCGCACCACACTCGGCACGCTGGTCCGGCGTGGAGTGGTCGAGATCATGGAAGAGCCCGCCAACTTCACCGTTTCACGCAGCAAGCCACGCCCATCGCCCTTTGACTTCGATTTCAACGCCGCCCAACAATCCGCGCTAAACGGACTGCGCAAAAGCGTCGAGGGTCGAAAATTCGCCGGCATACTGCTGCACGGCGTCACCGGTTCGGGCAAAACTGCGGTCTATCTCGCGGGCATGCGCGCGGTGCTCGACGCCGGGCGCTCCGCCATCCTGCTCGTTCCCGAGATCGGCCTGACCCCGGCCGTCGCAGCCGACTTGTTTCAGATCTTCGGTGACGAAGTCGCGATTCTGCATTCGGCGCTGTCCAACAAAGAACGCGCCGAGCAATGGCATCGCATCAAGCGTGGCGATGCGCGCATGGTGGTTGGCACGCGCTCAGCCGTTTTTGCGCCAGTCGCCGACCTCGCCCTCATCATCGTGGATGAAGAGCATGACGCCTCCTACAAACAGGAGGAAACGCCGCGTTACCACGCCCGCGACATCGCCGTCATGCGCGCCAAGATGGCTAACGCCGTCGTCGTCTTGGGTTCGGCCACGCCATCGCTCGAATCCTATTTCAACGCCACTAAGAACAAGTATGCGCTGGTCGAACTGCCGGACCGGGTAGAAGATCGCCCCCTGCCCGAAGTCGAAATCGTGGATATGCGCCAGGAGTTCCAGGAAACCGGCCACGAGCAGGTCATTTCCCGCAAGCTCGCGGCGGAGATCAAAGACCGGCTCGACCGCAAAGAACAAGTCATGGTGCTCCTGAATCGCCGCGGCTACTCGCCGGTTGTTCTCTGCCGCACTTGCGGGAAGAAGCTCGAGTGCAACAATTGCGCGATCGCGCTGACCCACCACAAACGCGAGCACAGGATGGTCTGCCACTACTGCGGCTACACGGCGCCGGTGCCGAAGGCCTGCGTTCACTGCGGCAGCGAGTATGTCTATTTCCTCGGAACCGGATCGGAGAAGCTCGAGGAGTTACTGCACGGCCTGTTCCCGCAGGCCCGCATCGCCCGGCTCGACCGCGACACGGTCCGCGGCCACGAAGACTTCGAGCGCACGCTCAATGCCTTAAATGAAGGCGACCTCGATCTCGTCGTCGGCACCCAGATGATCGCCAAAGGCCACGACATTCACGGCGTAACCCTGGTCGGCGTAGTCGGCGCCGACGTCGCTCTGGGCCTGCCCGACTTCCGCGCGGCCGAGCGCACGTTTCAATTACTCACGCAAGTCGCCGGTCGCGCCGGTCGCGGACAATCCCCCGGCAAAGTCATCCTGCAGACCTATTTTCAGGATCACTACGCGGTACAGTATGCCGCCCGCCACGACTTCACCGGCTTCTACGAGAAGGAACTTCGCTTTCGCAGTTGGATGCACTATCCGCCATATTCTGCGCTGGCCAACGTGCTAGTGCGCAGCGGCAAGCTCGACGACGCACTGCGGTGGTCAGGATTGCTCGGGAAATGGTTCGATGCGACGCGCCACGAAGGCGTGCGTGTGCTCGGCCCGGCGGCTGCGCCCATCGTGAAGTTGAAGCGTGACTACCGCTACCATTTCGTGCTGAAATCCCCAAGCCGGGAAAAGCTCAACACTACTCTGCGTGCGATGCTGGCTCACGCCGCGAAACAGAAAATTCCGCGCACTCAGGTCATCGTAGACGTGGACGCGCTCTGGCTGATGTGAAACTTGTAGCTCCCGATCCGCGCTCCCAGCCTTACTGCGTCCCGAGTTTTCCTCGAATCACCGTTACGGACGCGGCTGGCAACTCATACATCGTATCCTTCCCCGCCGTTATCTTCGTTCGGGCAATCGGACCGTCGGGATCAGCCCAACCTTTTGTGTAGGCCACAATGGTGCGCTCGGCCGCGTGTTCGGCGTGCGCTTCGAATCGAGTGTGCGCTGGATGCCACTGATATTGCGCGCTTCCAAAGGTCGCAATCTCGACTGGCCCGGTGAACCCGCCCCCGGATTCTGATGAGCCCTGAAACGCAATTCGCACCTTGTGCGCCACCTGCTGGTCCCGATTCACCAACATTAACGCCCACTGGCCGTCCGGCCGCTTCACCGCGTATGCCGTAATCAAGCCGTGCCCGGCGCCATCATCAATATCGCTCCTGGCGGCAAAGACCTGGTGCTCGCCACCCGCCGGTTGTGCCCAGTCCAGGTTGATCAGTTGCGCCACAAAGAATTGCGCCAGCGGCTGCTGAATCTCATAGTTGCCGTTGATGGTGAACATGCCAAACGTTCCCGGTGAGCCATTGCAGCCCGGCTCCATGTGCAGCGGCAGATAGTGAAAGAAATAGACTCCGTTTCCTCCAGCGTTCAGGAACGATCCGATGTAATCCGCCAGCCACACGCCTGCGAAAATGTCCTGAAACGTCTCGCTCGCTCCCGACGACAGATTGCCCTCGGTGATAAACATCGGCATGTCGGCCGGGATGCCGTCATCGTGCCACACCTGCATGATGTGGCTCACCAGTTCCGGCTCGTCGTAGAGCATGCCCCAGGGAATTTTGCAGGGATCATACGGGTAGTGTTCGAACGAAAAGAAAGCCAGATCGTTCATTCTGCCGTGCTGCTTGAGATAATCCACGAACCTGCCCAGCCACGAAACTCTGCCTTTGGCATCCGGCCAGACTTCGATGTCGCGATTCACTCCCTGAAACGACGGTCCTCCCAGTCTCACCGCCGGATTCACTTTGTGCAGTGCGGTCGCCCACTGCAGGTACACTGCGGCATAGTCCTCGGGCAGCATGTACTGTCCGTCGGCCTCCTCGCCCATCTCCACATAAGAAACCGGATAATTGCGGTTCTTTAGATAGGCGATCTCGGCGGCCGCGTTTTCCGGCGTCTCATAGATCAGCGCCACGGGAATCATCGCCGGCAGCCCGCGCGTCACTCCGCTGGTGAAAAACAGATCGAATCCCACTTGCGCCTGCGTGGTCGGCCCCAGATCGGTAGGCTGATGCCAAGGATCGACCGACGAACAATAGGTCGTGGTCTGCTCCTGATCCGGCGTGTGCCGCAGAATGTCATGGAAGGCGCCGTCGGCAGTGGTCGTCCCCAGGTAGATTTCACGGATCGCGTAGCCCACACAATTGCGCGGATCCGCCGGACCATCCGCATCGCAGCTATTCGAAGATTCCGTCATCCAGATGCGGACGAACCGCACCGGCATCGCGGCATTGTTCAGCCGTATGGTTTCCGTGCCGCCTTTTCCGTTGCTCACCATGCCTTGCTGAAAGGTTTCCCAGACGCCGCGCGTAGGCGCCTTGATCGGATCTTCCCCCGTCCAGTACTGCACGGCGTATTGTTTGGCGAAAGGCTCTGCCCAGGCGATGCGAATGGTATTGACCTGCTGCACCTGAGCCAGGTCGAGCACCACCCACTGGGGATGCAGTGTGTCGCTCTCGCCGGTGAACCGCTGTGCGAGGTAGGGATTGCTCTTCCAGAAACTGTTCAAATCGCCGTCGGTCAGACGCGAGAATCCGACATTGTCCGCACCGTCGTTGCGCGTAAATCCGCGCCGCGGCAGGCTGTACCCATACGAGTAGCGAATCACTTCAGTCGGAGTGGCTGAGCCAACGAAATACCCCTTGCCGCTCGGGTCGCTCCAGGTTCCTTGCGGATTCCAGTGCCAGGCCTCGATTGCCAGTTCGGTATTTTGGCGAAAGGACACAGGCTGCCAGCCGGAGGCCTGCGTCTGCCCGAGCGTTGGCTGAATCAGGTCTTTGTCGATCGCTTCGACGGAGATACGGTCCACGCCCGCTCCCAGCGTTTCTTTGGGCACGAAGTGATTCGTCGCATGGGTAGTATCAACGGTAACAGTTTGAGCGCCCACTGGACTCAACAGCAGGCTTGCCACCAGAATCCACTGGAACAGGATCTCTCTCTTCACGCGCCGCCTCCCTATTGAAACGATTTAATATCGCACGATCCGGAATCGCCCGGCAAGGACACGTTGAGATTTTGTCCAAGTCCCGGGCGATTGTTTCCTGCATGAGTGTCTTCTGGCGTAGGTTATCGCCCGCTAATCTGAAACGGCGAAACCGTAGTCGTCAGCACCAGCATGATCGCCGCCAGGGCAGCCAGCGGCCAGCGATTGGCCGGTAGGGGCGGATAGGTTGGCGCCTGCCTCTGCCTCCAGGTCAGGATATTCATCGCGGTAATCAGAGCTGCCCACATCCACCAGCCGAGGCTGAACCGCCCCAGATAGATCAGGCCTATCACGGTCGCGAGCGAAATTACACGATGCGTGCGCGGCGCGAGCGCATACACAATGTGTCCGCCGTCCAGTTGGCTGCTGGGAAGCAGGTTGAGCGCCGTCGCATACATCCCAACCCAGGCCGCCACCGCCGTCGGATGCAGATAGATCCGAGTCAGCGGGAGCGCGGCGATGGCATGGCCCGGCGCGATCAACCGCAGAACCCCATGCATCACGCGAAAGATCAGCGGAAAGCCCAGCCGCAGGTCCGAAGGCCCCAGGCCTGGCGAGAGCGGCTTAGAGAGATTCAGCGCAGCGGCGAGCGCAGCTACGGCAACCACGAATCCCGCAATCGGCCCCGCAATTCCGATATCGAATAACGCCGCCCGCGAGCGAATTGGCGACTTGATCCGGATCACCGCCCCGAGCGTTCCGATCATGGTCGGAGCCGGAATGAAAAAAGGGAGCGTCGCCCGCACTCCGTAGTACCGGCAAAAGAGATAGTGCCCCATCTCATGGGCCAGCAGGATGCCCAATAACGTCGCGGAGAAAGGGATTCCGAGAAGTAACCGTGAGGGCCGCATCAGCACCCACTTCAGCGGGAAGAATGGCAGAAGCTCGTCGCCTGCCGTCAGCGGCGGCAGATTTTGCAGGAAGTTGAACTCCATCCGCGCTCCCACAATCAGAGTGGTGAACACGGTTGCCAGCAGGAGCAGCCCGTGCAGCCAATATCGCTCTCGCGGGGGCTGCCCCACAGGCCTGGGTAGGGAACGGTAGTACTCCAGCGTCGAGGAAGGAATCGGGGGACTCGGTTCTGCCATACCTTTTTTCTTGCCGGAGGTTGATTCGGGCCCGATCTTTGATGCTACTACGAGCCGTGGGCGCGCGGGCGGGCACGCGTCCGTTGCCGCCAATGGGTACCAATGGCACGTTCGGGCTATTACGTTAGGGCCATTTTGAGCGCATAAGAGAGCGATTAGGATTTGACATGGGTTTCGGTGGCGCCATCCGGACCCTCGTGACACCTTACCGGACGAGGCCCTGAGAACCCCCAGCAAAGGGTCGCTCCATCGGCGACGGTTGGTTTTCCCCCGGAACTGAGTTGCAGGACATGAGTTTAGTGGCCCCGATGCCTGAGATCGAGGTTTCATCGTCGCGCGCCGCGCACACAGCCTCATGGTTCGAGGTGCGCCGGCAGGATCTTTCCGTCTGGAATGACGTCCTGCTTTGCAGCGATGCCTCACTCTATCAGTATCCGTTTTGGAACGAACCCTATCGCCCGCTCTGGGTGACTCCGCGCTATCTTGCCTGGGGCACGCAGGATCGCCCGCTGGCATTGGTTGCCATTCTGACCGTCGGCTTCGGCCCGGCAAAGATCGGGCTGGTTTTCCGCGGGCCGGTTTGCTTCCACCCCGGATTCGAGTTCCCGCAGGCTGCGATCGAAGAATTGTCGAACTGGGCCCGCTCTGAGGGCTATGTCTTCATCCGCTTTACCCACTCCGACCCGCAGGTCCTTCAGCAGCTGGCCGCGGTCGGCCACAGCGAGCCATTCGATGCGTTCCCGTATTTCCTCGATTATCCGGTCCTGTCGCCGGATTACATTGTCGAGCAGTTTGACTGCGAGGAAGCGACGCTGGCCAGCTTTGACCGTGAAGCCCGCCGCAAATTGCGCCGCGCCACTGAAGCGGGTTATGAGTTCACCAGCGGAAATTCGCCCGAAGCCTTAGCGGAAGCCTGGCCGCTTTACCAGGATTGTGCCCGGCGCAAGCATTTCCGGCTGGAACGACCGCTGTCGGTTTACATGGAAACCGTGCGGCTGGCTCAGAGTCACAACTGCGTGCGCGTCTATTCTGCCTGCATAAACGGCAAGATGGTGGGCAGCGCCCTGGTCTTCCGCGACCACGCCATGGCTCACTGCCTTTTGGCGGCATTCGATCCAGAGCATCGCCACGCCGCGGTGTTTCTCCACTGGCATGCCATGCGCGACATGTACCGGCTGGGCGCTCGCCGCTACAACCTGGGTCCGGCTCCGGGCTCGCTGGCGCGATTCAAGGAGCAGTTCTGCCAGCATCCGGTAACCTACCCCGGCGCACTTACGGTTGTGCTCAATGAGGGATTATTTAGAGTGTGGCAAAAAGCGGTCTTTCCTCTGGCTAAGAGCCTGCGCCCCATGCTGCGGAAGATAGTTTCCCGCCTTAAGGGATAGGCACCGCGGCGATTCTAGTCGATGGACTGCAGTTCTTTCCCGGGCTTGAAGCGCACCGCTCTGCCCGGCGGGATGGACACTTCGGCTCCGGTGCGCGGGTTGCGCCCAATACCGGTCTTGCGCGGGCGCACGTTGAACACGCCAAACCCACGCAGCTCAATGCGATTGCCGGCGGCCAGCGCTTTTTTCATGCTCTCGAAAACGGTTTCCACCGCCATCTCGGCTTTGGTCTTGGTGATGCCCGTCTTGGCCACCACTTCGTTGATGATGTCGAGCTTGATCACGTGGAGCTCCCGGTTGCAGGTGCAAAATGATCCGTCAAGTTATTGATGCTAAGGGAGATAACTGAGATTGTCAACGGGAGCATCTATCCCGTAAACTGACAGGCACACCAGCCGGAAGATTCAGTCATTTTGGTCATCGGGTCATTGAGTCATTTTGTTAGAAAGCCGGAGTTTGCCCGGGATTCGATCGCCTTGCAATGATTCAATCACAAAGTGATTCAATGACTCAATTCCTCAAGGAGCTCCATGCTGAAGAGTGACCGCTGGATCCGCAAGATGTCCCAGGAACACGACATGATTAACCCGTTCTCGGAGAAGCAGGTGCGGGAGGGTGTCATATCCTACGGGCTGTCCTCGTACGGCTACGACCTGCGCGTGGCCGACGAGTTCAAGATTTTCACCAACGTCAATTCGTCGATCGTGGACCCCAAGCACTTCGACGAAAAGTCGTTCGTCACGGTGCAAACCGATATCTGCATCGTCCCGCCCAACTCGTTCGCGCTGGCCCGCTCCGTCGAGTATTTCAGGATTCCGCGCAGCGTGCTGACCATCTGCGTTGGCAAGAGCACCTACGCGCGCTGCGGCATTATCGTCAACGTGACGCCGTTCGAGCCCGAGTGGGAAGGCTTCGTCACTCTTGAAATCTCGAACACCACGCCGCTACCTGCGCGCATCTATGCCAACGAAGGCCTCTGCCAGATTATTTTCTTCGAGTCCGACGAAGTCTGCGAAACCAGCTACGCCGACCGCAAAGGCAAATACCAGGCGCAGAAGGGAATCGTGCTGCCCAAGCTGTAGAAGAAACGTGTAGGGACAGCCGCCCTCGGCTGTCCGGCGGCCGGGTGTATCGGGCCGCGGCCCTTCTCGGCAGGCAGATCCACGCATTCGCTGCAATTATTTGGGAATCCATCTATGTGATCGATTTCGGTCTGCTACGTGACCTGCAAATACGTCGAATACTGCTCTTCCCCAATCGCCGTCCACGACAGCATCTTCATCGCACCGCCTGCCGTCTCGACTTGCCAACTCTGTGCCCCGGTTCTCTTTGCCGCCAGCAACTGCGCTCGCGTCACCGAGGGCTGAGACTCCCCTATCGCAAACAGCACCAGCGGCCCCACCAGCAGCGCCACGGTCTGCGGATGTTGCGCATTCACCGCTTCCAGCCGCGTCGTCATGGGCAACTCCAGCTCAATCCGGTCGCCGTTCTTCCATTCCCGCTCAATCCGCGCAAAGGAACCAGCAGCGGCCGCTTCCGGTTTCCCATTCACTGACACCGAAGCCTTCTCCGCCCAAGCCGGGATCCGCAGATTCACCGCAAAGTCCGCCGCTTTCGACGTCTTCACTTCCAATTGCACATGCGAATCGTGCGGATACTCGCTCTTCTGTGTCAGCGCGACTTGCGCCCCATCCTGAATCCACCGCACAGTCGAAGGAATATACAGATTCACCCACACCCCGCGTCCATCCCGGAGATATGTGTTGATCCGGTAATCGGCCGCGACCTGCGGCATCGTCCCCGAGCAGCATGGCCAGCGATGTGGCGAATAAACCTTGCTCCCTTTGAAGTTGCAATCCGAGTAGTAAAACGTCCGGCCGTCGGCCTCGAGCGGCTTCGCCCCGAGAATCGTGTTGTACATCACCCGCTCCATGCTGTCACCGTAACGCGCATCGCGTGTCACCCGCAACAGATAACGCGTCAGCTTGAAGTGCGCGTACGACCCGCACGGAGTCTCAAAACTGCTGTGCGTTTTGGTCAGGCTGTCGTAAACGTCGGAACTGCCGGTTGCGCGCAGCGACTCGTCAGGCCCCCAGCCTCCCGTCGCAAAGCTTTGTGCCGCCACCATGTCAAACCCATTCTTCGCGGCCCGCAGATATTTCTCGCTGCCCAGCGTGAGATAAGCCTGCATCGCAGAACACAGGCAATTCACATGGCTGTAGGCATGCCTTCCCGCCAGGTCGTTCTGACCGGCGGCCAGCCGGTCATAGAACGGCTCATCCAGATACTGCACGGCAATTGCCCGATACCGTTCGCCAGCGCCGCGCTGGTACGCCAGAAACAGATTCTCCGGCATGGTGTAGGACTCGTCCCAACTCCACGACTCATCCTTCCCCGGCCGCCAGTTCGTCCCGTGTTCCACGGCGTGGCCAGGCAAGTGCGGCACAGCAGTGTCCGTTGTTTTCGACAGGATCGCCCACGCCTGCGTATCTCCGGCATATTTGTATGAGTCAATCAGCCCGCACACGAGCTTGTCGTAGCAATACGCCGGAAAGCGATTGTTCTCGTAAAAGTCCGCCGCGATGCTCTTCGCATAGAACTGGTTCAGCCGCAGAAGTTTTTCGCGCGCCGCTTGCGACCCGGTGATGGCATACACGCGTGCCAGTGCCGAAACCCACTGGCCAAACGTCGCCGACGGCGCAAAGCCGGCGTCAAACGTGTGCCAGTCGTAGTTGGGGTCGTAGCGGTACCAGCCGCCAATATCCTCGCCCGGTGCAGGCTGGCCGGCCATGAGGCGGAACGGCTTGAGCAGAGCGTCGTCGTCCAGTCCCATCAGCACCGCGTGAGTCTGCCAGAGTTGCTCCTCGTGGAGAGCGCTATCGAGTGTAACCTCGCCATAACCGATTTCTTCCAGCGGGCTGGAGTCAGGCGATGTCACGGCTCGCGCCGGGCCGTGCAGGCTGGGGATCAAACTGGCAGCTGTGGCCAGAGTGGCCGACTGCAGAAAAGTTCTGCGGGAAACTGAGCTAGTGGGGGACATTTGCCCTCCCAGAAGTGGGACTGCCTACCGCTGGTTCTCCCCTTCTTTATACATGTACTTGATGGCCGGTTTGTAGATCATCAGGTTGGGCTCGCCCGAGTCACGGATGACTTTGACGCAATTGCGGTCGTACCACTCGATGATGCCGTGGATTTCTTCGCCGTCACGCAGCACGATCACCATGGGCGTCCGGGCCTGCATCTGCTTCTGGTAGTAAAAGTTCTCGGCGTTGGTCTGCTCCGGAGGGGCGATCTTCTTCCCACCACCGCCCATGGGCCGCTCGCCACGGTCATGCCGCTCCGGACGCTCCCGGCGCTCCGGCATCGGTACGGGCGCGGACGCTGGACTCTGGTTGCCGTGGTTCTCGGCCCGGTTCAGGGTTGGCCGGATCAGCTTCCGATTGGCAAAATTCTCTCGTTCCGCAGACTCGCTGGCAGGGACAGGGTCCATAGTTTCCTTCATCGTGGCGCCACCTTGCTTACACGCATTCGCACAAACCAGCAGCGAAGAGACCGGGGGATCGAGGGACGAAGGCGTGAAATTTTACCTACCCTACCACAGGAACGGCCGGGTGACAATCCTCCGATGGGGCTAGCGAGTATCCGACAAGTCGGCGCCCCGGCGCTCCCGGCCGCTCCAGGTGACCACTGCCACGAGAGTGGCGGTGATGGCCACCGTCCACGCCAGCACCGGAGCATAAGCGCCGCCATAGCGCATTTCCACCAGCTTTGCCTGGATCACCGCATTCCGCGACGACAGCAGGTTGCCTAACTGGTAGGCAAATCCCGGGAACGTCCCACGCACCGACGGTGGTGACAGCTCGTTCAGGTGCGCCGGAATCACTCCCCACGCGCCCTGGACCATGAACTGCATCAGAAATCCGCCCAGCGCGAACATTCCCACGCGATGCGAATATGCCCACAGCGGAATGGCTGGAATGGCCAGCAGTGCCGCCAGCACAATCGCCCGCCGCCGCCCGATCCGCTCCGACCACGTCCCGAACAAAATCCCGCCGAGCAGCGCCCCGATGTTGTAAATGATGACGATCAACCCGGTCGTCTGCGGCGTGAACTTCATGTTCCGCTCGAGAAATGTCGGATACAGATCCTGCGTTCCATGACTGAACGAATTAAAGGCAAACATCAGCAGCACCAGGAAAAGGAAAATCCCCGCGTGGGACAGGATGTCTTTGCCCAGCCGGCCTTCTTGTCGGGCCACCCGTCCCTGCAGCCACGCCGGCGACTCCTCCACCTGGCTGCGGATGTAGATCACCAGAAATGCAGGCAAGGCGCCAATGACAAACATGCCCCGCCAGCCGAACACAGGAAACAGAGTGCGATACGCCAAAGCCGCCAGCAGATACCCCACGACGTACCCTTCCTGCAACAATCCCGAGAAAAAGCCTCTTCCTTCCGCCGGCAGGGTCTCGAACGTCAAAGCCGCGCCCACGCCCCATTCCCCGCCCATGGCGATTCCAAAGAACGCGCGCATGATGATGAAAACCTTCAACGAGGGCGCAAACGCCGATGCCAGTTCGAATACCGAGTACGCAATAATGTCGATCATCAGCGTCAGCCGCCGGCCGTACTTGTCGGCCAGCATTCCGAACAGAAATGCCCCTACCGGCCGCATCGCCAGCGTCCAGAAAATCGCCTCTGTAATTGCCGAAACTTTCTCGTGGAATTGTGTGGCCAGCGCGTTTACGCACAGGATCAGAATGAAGAAATCAAACGCGTCCAGCGACCATCCCAGAAAACACGCGATGAACGTATTCCGCTGGACCGGGGTCAGTCTTCGAAAGTGTCCGACAAATTCCATAGCTACGTCGTGCACGAACGGGAAGAGCACGCACGAACGGGAAGGGCACGACTTTTAGTCGTGCCGCCAGAGCGCACTTAGATCCGGGCTTTAGCCCCTGAGGGCCGCGCCGCCTCCCCGGAAAACTCCAGCGGATGCTAGCATAGGCTGTTTAATCAGCCATCAAGATTCTGAAATCTGAAGTCATCAATTCCCCATGCCCGAACTCGACCTCCCGCAACGGCAAGCGACGGATACGCTGATGCTCACCGGCTTCTGGTATCGCGTCTTGTCTGCCGACCGAGTCCAGCGAAATCAACTCCATAAGGTGACTTTGCTCGAGACTCCGCTCGTTCTCGGCCGCGACCGCCTGGGCAAGCCGTTCGCCCTGCGAGACTCCTGCCCGCATCGCGGCATGCCCCTGAACGGTGGAAAATTTGACGGAGAAAACTTGGAGTGCCCATACCACGGATGGCAGTACGACGTGCACAACGGCCAATGCCAGTTGATCCCTTCGCTCACCGCCGACCAACACATGAAGATTGACCGCATTTATGCGGGCAACTACGCCTGCGAGGAGCAGGACGGATTTCTTTGGGTCTTCATCCCCGATCCCGGCCCGCCCGGCGCCGGATTCACCGAGCGCACCGAACCCCGCGAGCCTGTTCCGGAAATCGCCAAGTTCAGCGACAGGTACAAACTAGCCTACCTGCAGGCGGAAATGCCGGTCAGCATTGATCACGGCATCATCGGCCTCATGGATCCGGCTCATGGTCCGTTCGTTCACCAGGCCTGGTGGTGGCGGACCCAGAAGAGCATCCACGAGAAGAAGAAAGACTTCGAACCCATCCCTAACGGCTTTCGCATGAGCGCCCACACGCCCAGCTCAAACTCCGCGCCCTACAGGCTTCTGCGCCTCTATGCCGAAGCCGACTCCATCACCACGACGATCGATTTCGTGCTGCCCAACATCCGCACCGAGACCATCCGCGCCGGCAAGTACTGGTTCTCCAGCCTCACCACGGTTACGCCGATCACGCGCAATCATTGCCGCATTGACGTGGTCGCCGCCTGGAATCTTTTCCGCTGGATCCCGTTCGGCCCCGAACTGCTGAAATTCGTATTCGCCAAGTTCGTCGAGCAGGACCGCCGCACCATGGAAATCCAGGCCGAAGGACTGAAGCACAACCCGCACCTGATGCTGATAGACGACGCCGACCGTCCGGCGAAATGGTATTTCCAGCTGAAAGCCGCGCACCTCGAAGCCAAGCGCACAGGCGGCGAGATGAAGCATCCCATGGCCGGGCCGGTCACGTTGAAGTGGAGGAGTTAGAATTGCAGCCTGAGAACCGAGAACCGAGAACCGAGAACTGAGAACTGAGAACTGAGAACCGAGAACCGAGAACCGAGAACCGAGAACTGAGAACTGAGAACTGAGAACTATTCCCCCACCAGCCAGTCCATCGCTTCTTCCCGCGTCTTGAAGGCGGGAATTTCTCGTTGCGAGAAGCTCTTGAAGTTTTCGTAGAAGACATGCGGCAGGCTCTCGGTTCCGATCCATGCCGACTTCTTCACATATGGACGGTCCAGCACCAGCACTTCCTTAATGTGCGTGGCCACATTCTTGTCCACGTGCGCCCCGGTAAAGTCGGCCAGAATCAGCAACGATCCGGGTGCGTGCCGCGCCACATCGGCGCGGACCTGATCAATCAGCAGCATCATCTCCTTGGCCGTGCAATGGCTGAGGTCAATCACAAAGATGGCGTGCCCTTTGTGCTTGACGAATCGCAGCCGGTCATTCAGAGACGCGCCCGCGGTCATTTCAGAATCTCCTCCACCACGCCATAGGCCCCATCCAGCGCCGCATCCAACGCAGCGGCATCCTTGCCGCCGGCCTCGGCCAGATCCGGACGCCCGCCGCCCTTGCCGCCCACTTTCTGCGCAACGGCGCCGATCACTTTACCCGCCTGCACACGCGCGGTCAAATCCTTCGTGACGCCTACGATGAGCGCCACACTTCCATTCGAAGCCGACCCGAGCACCACCACCCCCGAGCCCAGTTTGTCGCGTAGTTGATCCACCAGCGTGCGCATCTGCGCCCGCTCCAGATTGTCCACACGATGCGCCAGCACTTTTACGCCCTTCACTTCCTTCACCTTCTCGCCGATGTTCACCGTGCCGATTGATGCCGAGGCTGACTTCATCCGCACCTGGTCGAGTTCCCGCGTCAGTCGCTTAATCTCCGCGTCTTTCCTTTCGAGTTCAGCCTTCAAAGCCTCAGCCGGGGACCATGCGGTTTCAGCCTGCGCCGCCTCAACCGCGGGTGGCCCATCCTTGCGCGCTTTTTGCGCAAGGGTGGGAGCCACAAACGCCGAAACTACTCCTTCAAGTTCATGATCCTTTCGGAAATGCGCCAGCGATCCCTCGCCCGTCACGGCCTCCACGCGCCGCACACCCGAGGACACGCTGCCCTCTTTCAGAATCTTGATCAGCCCGATCTCGCCCGTCGCTGCCGTGTGCGTGCCGCCGCACAGTTCGGTCGAGAAATCGCCAATCTTGATCACGCGCACGCGATCGCCGTACTTTTCTCCGAACAGCGCCATCGCGTGATATTCGTTTACCGCTACATCAATCGGCACGTTCTCGATCACTTCGATTTTCCGGTTACGCAGCACTTCCTTGTTGATGATCTCCTCGACATCCTGCAACTCTTCGTCTGCCACCGCGGTAAAATGCGAAAAATCAAACCGCAGATGATTCGGCGCCACCAGAGACCCCGCCTGCTTCACATGTTTCCCCAGCACTTCGCGCAGCCCGGCATGCAAAAGATGCGTCGCCGTGTGATTGCGCATGGTCGCTTCGCGAACCTCGGTGTTCACCACGGCGTCCACACGATCACCCACACGTAGGGTGCCCCATTTCTCGCGCGCACTTTGCGCGAGAAGTGGGGACTTTGGCTGGGACTTTACAACCACCTGATGCGCCCGCACGCCCTGAATCGGGTAGTAGCAACCTTTGACCTCGGCGACGACGGTGTTGTGATCATCGGAATAAAACCATCCCCGATCCCCCACCTGCCCGCCCGACTCGGCATAAAACGGCGTGTGGTCAAGAATGACCTCGCCTTCTTCGTCGGCATTGAGTTCGCGTACGCCCCGCCCGTTGTGAATAATCGCCAGCACTTCGCAGTTCTCCGACCGCGTCTGCCGATAACCTTCAAACTCCGACTTCGGCAGTTGCTGATAAGCGGGATTCGCGGTTTGTTTCGCCGCGCCTTTCCAAGAAGCACGAGCCCGAGCCTTCTGCTCCTCCATCGCGCGATCAAATCCCTCTTGATCGAAGACAATGCCCTGATCCCGCGCCGCATCCTGCATGAAGTCGAGCGGCATTCCGAATGTGTCGTAGAGCTTGAAAGCCACCTCGCCAGCGAGCACCTTTTCGGCCAACGTGTAACCGATAGTGCTTGCCAATTGCGTTGCCTCTTCGAGCTTTTGCAGACCTAGGTCGAGCGTATGCGCAAATCGCTGTTCTTCGCCAAGCACAGCCTTCGATACGCAGTCGGCCATCCCGTTCAATTCCGGATACGCATTCCGCATCAGATCGCGCACCGCAAACACCATCTGATACAGAAACGGTTTCGTCTGCCCCAGAAGCCGTCCATGCGTGATCGCACGCCGGATAATCTTCCGCAGCACATACCCGCGGCCCTCGTTCGACGGCAGCACGCCGTCGGAAATCAGAAACACAGCTGCGCGCGAGTGGTCGGCGATGACTCTGAGTGACGCCGCCGACTTGTGGCCGGGAGAGCCTGCCGGGCTTTGCCCGGCGTGGACGGACGAGGCGTCCGTCCCTCCCTGGCTTGTGGAGCGGCGGACGCCCTCGTCCGCCGGGCGGAGCGAAGCTCCGCTGCTTTCAACCCTCGTCAATTCTGCCGCCCGTTTGATCAGCGGCATAAACAAGTCCGTCTCATAGTTCGAAATCACGCCCTGCAGCACCGCCGCCACCCGCTCCAGCCCCATCCCTGTATCAATGGAAGGCTTGGGCAGCGGCGTCAGCTTCCCCGACGCATCGCGGTCAAACTGCATGAACACCAGATTCCAGATTTCAACGTACCGCCCGCAGTCGCAGCCGAACTTGCAGTCGGTGTGACCCTGATCGGACGCGAGCGCGCCCATGTCGTAGTGAATCTCGCTGCACGGCCCGCACGGCCCGGTATCGCCCATCTGCCAGAAGTTGTCTTTCAACCCCATCTCGTAGACGCGATCCTTCGCCACGCCTGTCGTAGCCCAAAAGTCATACGCCTCGGCGTCGCGCTCCAGCCCCCCCTCGCCGTCGAAGATCGTCACATACAGCTTGTCCTTCGCAATCCCAAACCACTCGGGCGATGTAATCAATTCCCACGCGTAGGCAATCGCATCCTTCTTGAAGTAATCGCCAAACGAAAAATTCCCCAGCATCTCGAAAAACGTGTGATGCCGGTTGGT
>Ga0209415_10007110_pt1 | contig 19620 bp, 15 predicted proteins | sample PeaSoiSIISIP2007_FD_187696 | JGI IMG/M metagenome (GOLD analysis project Ga0209415, IMG submission 187696) | Peat soil microbial communities from Weissenstadt, Germany - SII-SIP-2007 (SPAdes) (version 2) | ecosystem: Environmental > Terrestrial > Soil > Wetlands > Peat | place: Germany... | reverse complement strand
GGTGTTTCGGACCATCCCCACCAAGACGCCGACCCTCGAGCAACTCAATTTGCCGCCGATCGTGCGTAAATTGTGCGACTACCACCAGGGCATGATCCTGGTCACCGGGGCGACCGGCACCGGCAAGTCCACGACCCTGGCCGCGATGATCGATTATTTGAATTCCACGCGCGCACTGAACATCATCAGCCTCGAGGATCCGATCGAGTTCGTCCACCGCAGCAAGACGAGCCAAGTCATTCAGCGCGAACTCGGCACGCACCTGCCGTCGTTTGCCGAAGGCGTACGCGCGGCCATGCGCGAAGATCCCGACGTGATATTGGTCGGCGAAATGCGCGACGCCGAGACGATTTCAATGGCGATGACCGCGGCCGAAACCGGACACCTCGTGTTCGGCACGCTGCACACCAACAGCGCCACCAAGACCATCGATCGCATCATCGACGCGATGCCGGCCGAGGAGCGCGAACAGACCAAGGCATTTTTGTCGCAGAGTCTGCTCGCCGTGATAACCCAGGTCCTCGTCAAGAGCCCGGATCATCGCGCGCGCCGCGCAATTTGCGAAATCCTGGTGGTCACCAAGGCCATATCGAAATTGATCATGACCGATCAATCGCATCAGATTCCCAGCCAGCTGCAAATGGGCCGCGAATACGGCATGCAATTATTGGATCAGGCGCTGCTGCAGGCGATCAACGCCAAGGAGATCGACGCGGACGACGCCTACGGCTACGCCAACGACAAGAAGCAATTCCAGCACTATACGACCGACATGGCGAGCATGCCCCCTGCCATTGCGGCAGCGACTTGAGGGTTGGCGCTTGCCCCAAATCGATCCATATTTGACGCAAGTCTTGGAGCGCAAGGGCTCGGACCTGCATTTTCTCGCGGGAGATCCGGCGCGCGTCCGGCTGTTCGGCGAGCTGATCGGCTTGAGATCAGAACCGCTCGGTGCCGAGATGGTCAAGTCCACGCTGTACGAAATCATGCCCAAATTGGCGCGCGAGCGCTTCGAGGAGAAGGACGGCACGGACTTCGCCTACACGATTCCGGAGGTCGCTCGATTTCGCGTCAACGTGATGCGGCACCTGAACGGCATCGGTGCGGTCTTTCGGGTCATCCCGTCGAGCGCGCGCACCGCCGAGGAATTGAATCTGCCGCCGGCCGTGCGCCATCTCAGCCGCGCGAGCAACGGATTGATCCTGGTGACGGGCAAGACCGGTTCCGGCAAGTCGACGACGCTCGCGGCGCTGATCGACGACATCAATACGCGCGAAAAAGGCCATATTCTGACCATCGAGGATCCGATCGAATTCGTGCACAAGCGCAAGAACTGCCTGATCAGCCAACGCGAGATCGGCGTGCATGCTCCGTCCTTCGCGGCGGCCCTGCATTCGGCCCTGCGCGAGGATCCGGACGTCATCCTGGTCGGCGAGTTGCGCGACTTGGAGACCATGAGCATAGCCGTGACCGCGGCCGAGACCGGCATTCTCGTCATGGGCACGCTGCACACCAACGGTGCGGCGGCGACCGTCGACCGCATGGTCAACGCCTTCCCGGCCGACAAGCAGCCGCACGTACGCACGATGCTCTCGACCAGTCTGCGCGGCGTGGTCTCGCAACAGTTGATTCCGCGCGCCGACAAGCAAGGTCGCGTCGCCGCACTCGAGGTTCTCGTCAATTCGCCGGCGGTCTCGAACCTCATACGGCAGGGCAAGATGGACCAGCTCGAGAACGCCATGCTCACAAGTTCGGCGCTCGGCATGCGCACGATGGATTCGGCGATCCAGCAGTTGCTCGATCAGCAGCAAATTACCGGCAAAGACGCCTACCAAAAGGCGATCAGTAAGTCGCGCTTCGAGCAATTCAAAGAAGCTTCCTAGACCACGCGAGGCGCGTGGCATAATTCGCGGCTTATGACCACGCCACGCCGAATTCTCGTCACGAGCGCTCTGCCCTACGCGAACGGGCCGATCCACCTCGGCTATTTGCTCGAGGCGGTGCAAACCGACGTCTGGGTGCGTTTTCAAAAACTGCGCGGCCACGAGTGCTATTACGTCTGCGCCGACGACACGCACGGCACGCCCATCATGCTCAAGGCGCAGGCCGAAGGCATTTCGGCGGAGCGCCTGATCGAAGAAGTCAACGTCGAGCATCGCCGCGACCTTGCCGGCATGCTCATCGGATTGGACAATTTCGGCTCGACGCATTCGGCCGAAAACGAAGCTCTGTGCGCGCAGCTGTATCTCGCCGCGCGGGACGCCGGCTACATCGCCAAGCGGACCGTGCGGCAGGCCTATGATGAAAAGGCCAACATGTTTTTGCCGGACCGCTACGTCAAAGGCACCTGCCCCAATTGCGGCGCCGCCGATCAATATGGGGATTCCTGCGAGGTCTGCGGCGCCACGTATTCGCCTTCAGACCTGAAGAACCCAGTGTCGGTGGTCAGCGGTACGACGCCCGTCGCGCGCGAATCGGAGCATTATTTCTTTCGACTGAGCGCGTTCGAGCCCAGCCTCAAGGCCTGGGTCTCGAGCGGTGCCGTGCAGGGCAGCGTCGCGCACAAGCTCGAGGAGTGGTTTACGCAAGGGCTCAAGGACTGGGACATCTCGCGTGACGCGCCGTACTTCGGCTTCGAAATTCCCGATGCGCCCGGCAAGTATTTCTACGTTTGGTTCGACGCGCCGATCGGCTACCTCGCGAGCTTCACGCAGCTGTGCTCGCGCACGCAATTGCAGTTCGACGATTTCTTCGGAACCGACTCGAGCGCCGAACTGCATCATTTCATCGGCAAGGACATCTTGTATTTTCACACGCTGTTTTGGCCGGCGGTGCTGCAGGGTGCAGGCAAGCGCAAGCCTACAGGCGTGCACGTACACGGCTTCGTGACCATTAACGGCCAGAAGATGTCGAAATCGCGCGGCACGTTCATCACGGCGCGGCGCTACTTGGAGAGCTTTTCGCCGGAGTATCTGCGTTATTACTTCGCGGCCAAGCTGGGGCCCGGCATCGACGATCTGGACATGAATTTGGAGGAGTTCGCGACGCGGCTCAACTCGGACATCGTCGGCAAGCTCGTCAATATCGCGAGCCGCTGCGCCGGCTTCATCGCCCGAAGCTCCGGCGGGCGTCTGGGCCGCATCCTGCCGGAACCCGCGCTCTACGCGTCTTTCGCCGCCGCCGGCGAGTCGATCGCAGCCGCCTACGAGACGCGCGACTACGCGAGCGCCATTCGTGAAATCATGGCGCTCGCCGATCGCGCCAATCAATATATCGATCAACGGAAGCCCTGGACGCTCGCCAAGCAGGCCGACAAGGCCGCCGAGGTGCAGGGCATTTGCACCCAAGGCCTCAATTTGTTCCGCATGCTCATGATTTATCTCAAGCCGGTCTTGCCCGACATGGCGGCCAAGTCGGAGCGTTTTTTCGCCGAGCCGCCCTGGAATTGGAGCCATGCCGCAGAGCCGCTGCTGGACACGGCGATACTGGCCTACGAGGCGCTTGCCGTGCGCCTGGATCCGAAGGCCGTGGCACGGCTCGTGGAGCTCGACTCGGAGGCGGCGGCGGACGTGCCTGTGGTGGGTACAGCAATTTCGATCGAGGATTTCGCGCGCATCGATTTGCGCGTCGCGAAAATACTCGCGGCAGAATACGTCACGGGCTCCGACAAGCTGCTGAAGCTGCACGTCGACCTCGGTGAATTCGGCGAGCGTGAGATACTTTCCGGCATCCGCAGCGCCTACGATCCGGCGAGCTTGGTCGGGCGTCTGACGGTCGTGGTTGCCAATTTGGAGCCGCGTAAAATGCGCTTCGGCGTATCCGCGGGCATGGTATTGGCGGCGGGTGCCGGCGGCAAGGAGATTTTCTTGCTGACGCCGGATCATGGGGCGAGCGCCGGCATGCGCATCAAGTAACATGAACGCGGCGGCATCCGTGGACTCCGCGCAAATCGATGCGCTGCTGCCGCAAACCCAGTGCACGCGCTGCGGCTATGCGGGCTGCAAGCCGTATGCGGATGCCATTGCGGCCGGCGAGGCCGACATCAATCAGTGCCCCCCGGGCGGCGGCGCCACGATCCAGGCGCTCGCCGCACTGCTCGGCAGGCGCGTAATTGCGCTGAATCCCGCCAATGGCGTCGAGGCGCCGGCGCGCGTCGCTTGGATCGACGAGTCGCGCTGCATCGGCTGCGCAAAATGCTTGGCACCGTGTCCCGTCGATGCGATCGTCGGCGCATCAAAATTCATGCATACCGTGCTCGTCGATCGGTGCACGGGCTGCGAGCTGTGCATCCCGCCGTGTCCCGTCGATTGCATCGAACTGCGCGCGGCGCCCATCGGCGCGCACAACGATGCGCCGCTCAATCGCGAGCGCTTCGAAGCCCACAACGCGCGAATTCGACAGCGCAGCGAAGTCCGGCAGCGTGAAATCGCGGCGGTGAAGGCGGCCCTCGCGCAGAGCGCGGCGTCGTCCTCATGAATCCGCAGAAGCGGCGCGCCATCTTTGCGCGGCTGCGTGAGCTCAATCCGGCGCCCAAGAGCGAGCTTCGCTACTCGACGCCCTTCGAGCTCCTGGTTGCCGTCATTCTTTCCGCGCAGGCGACCGATAAGAGCGTAAACAAGGCCACCGCAGTCTTGTTTCCGGTCGCCAACACGCCGGCCGCTCTGCTCGCGCTCGGCGTTCCAGGCCTGTCGAAATACATCGCGTCGATCGGTCTGTACAACAGCAAAGCGAAGAACATCATCGCGACCTGCCGGGCTCTGCTCGATGGGCATCACGGCAATGTCCCGGATACGCGCGAGGCGCTCGAGGAGCTACCGGGCGTCGGACGCAAGACCGCCAACGTCGTGCTGAATACGGCTTTCGGTCAACCGACGATCGCGGTGGACACGCATATATTTCGCGTCGCGAATCGCACCGGAATCGCGCCGGGAAAGACCGTGAGAATCGTCGAGGACAAGCTCATGAAGCTCGTGCCGGCGGAATTCATGCGAGACGCGCATCATTGGCTGATCCTGCACGGACGCTACGTCTGCACCGCGCGCAAGCCGGCGTGCCCGATCTGCGTGATCGCGGATTTGTGCGAGTATCGCCACAAGACGAAGGCCGCCGCCGAATGAGCCTGTTCGCTTCGTACACGCGTGATGAGCTCAGACAGACCTATTCGGAGGCATGGAAGAAGCACTTGCAGCGCTCACCGCTGTCGCCGCTCGAGGCACTGATCGCCGATGTCCTCGAGCTTCATCCGGAGTACCAGCCGATCGTCGAAAGCTTGGGCGACGCGCTCGGACTCGAGACGAGCGCGGCCGGCGGCGCGGAAAATCCATTTTTACATATGGGACTGCATTTGGCGGTTCGCGAGCAAGTGTCGATCGACCGGCCGCCCGGCGTGCGCGATTTGCATCGGGCGCTGCAGACCGCAACCGGTGATGCCCATGGCGCGGAACACGTGCTCATGGAGGCGCTCGGCGAGACACTCTGGGACGCGCAGCGCAATGGCCGCGCGCCCGATGAACTGCACTATCTGGCTCTCGCGCGGCGCGCCCTGCAACGTTAAGCAAGCTTCATGCGCCGTTCATCGGAGCGGCGACGGCGAGGCGCTATCCTTCGGGAAACAACGACGGGCACCGTGCCTTTCCCGAGGAGTTTTAGTATGCGTCTCACAGTTGCCACGGCCGCGTTATCGATATGCCTATGGCCGCTCGCCGGCGCGCAGTTTCTTGCCGCGAGTCGATCGAACGCAGCAGCGGCCGCGCCGCCCGCAGCTACCACGCCACCGCCGGTAGCCGTGCCCCCGGCAGCCGCCCCGCCCTCACCGGCGCCCGCACCACCCTCAGCAGCGGTGCCCTCGGCCCCGGCGGCACCGGCCGACGCCGGCGGCGCCAGTGCGGACGCCGCAGCGGCGCTCCACACCAAGCGCACCGCGTGCCTCAAGCAAGCCAAGGCGAAGAAACTCGTCGGTGCGCAGAAGACCGCATTCATCAAGGATTGCGTGGCATCCAGTTAAGGGATAGCGATCCTCAACGCTTCGGCAGGTAGAGATCCGTCAAGGTTCCTTCGAACGCCTCCGCCGCCATGCCGACGGTCTCGGACAGCGTCGGATGCGCATGGACGGTCAAGCCGATATCGGCGGCGTCGGCGCCCATCTCGATCGCGAGTCCCAGCTCGGCAATCAATTCACCCGCATTCGTGCCGACGATGCCGGCGCCGATCACGCGATGAGTCGCCTTGTCGAACAGGATCTTGGTAAAGCCATCGTCGCGATTGTTGGTCAACGAGCGGCCGCTCGCGACCCACGGGAACATGCCTTTGCCGAACTCCAGGCCCTGCGATTTCGCTTCTGTTTCGGTGACCCCGACGAAGGCGACCTCCGGGTCCGTATAGGCGACCGACGGGATGCAGCGCACATCGAACGAGGACTTCAGGCCGGCTGCCACTTCCGCGGCGACCTTGGCCTCGTGCGTCGCCTTGTGCGCGAGCATCGGCGCGCCCACGATATCGCCGATCGCGAAGATATGCGGCACATTGGTGCGCATTTGCTTGTTCACGGCGATGATGCCGCGCGCATTGACGTCGACCCCCGCGGCGGCCGCGTTGATTGCATTGCCGTTGGCGCTGCGGCCCACCGCGACGAGCACCCGGTCGAACTCCTGCGCCTGCGCGGCGTTCGGACCCTCGAAAGTGGCGAGCAGGCCTGACGCGCGCGCCTCCAGGCGCGCAACCTTGGTCTGCAGCAATATCCGCTCGTAGCGCTTGTCGATCCGCTTTTGCAAAGGCCGCACGAGGTCGCGATCGGTGCCCGGCATCAAGCCCTCGCTCAATTCGACGACCGTGATGCGCGCCCCCAAGGCATCGTATATACAGGCCATCTCCAGTCCGATGATGCCGCCGCCGACGACCAGCAAGCGCTTGGAATCGGCCGGCAACTCCAGCGCACCGGTCGAATCGATGATCCGAGGATCATCGGGCAAGCCCGGTAGGCGCACGGATTCGGAACCGGCCGCGATGATGCATTGTTTGAAATCGACGCGGCGAGTTCCCGCGGCGCTGCGAAGTTCCAGCGAATACGGGCCGATAAATTTGGCCTCACCGTGCAACACGTCGACCTTGCGCTGCTTGGCGAGCGCCGTCAGCCCGTTCGTGAGCCGCGCGACGACGCGGTTCTTCCATGCGCGCACCCCGTCGCGGTCGATGCGCGGCGCCCCGAACGCGATGCCGCACTCGGCCATCGCCTCGGCCTCCTCGATGACCTTGGCGACGTGCAGCAGCGCCTTCGACGGAATGCAGCCGACGTTCAGACAGACGCCGCCGAGCACCGGCCAGCGTTCGATGAGCGTGACCTTTAAGCCTAAGTCGGCTGCGCGAAACGCGGCCGTATAGCCGCCGGGACCCGCGCCGAGCACGACGAGATCCAGTGCGCCCGAAGCTGCGCCGCTCGCGACCGCATTGGCCGTTGCGGCAGCGGCAGGCGCTGCGCCGGCGGAGGGCGCTGCGGCCGCGGCAGGCGCTGCGGCGGATCGTGCGGCTGTCGCCGGCGCCGCGCCGGCAATCGGCGCCGCGGCGCCGGCAGTTGCGGCCACCTCCACGATTCCGATCAGCGTCCCGGCCGTCACCAGATCGCCCTTCTTGATCGCAATGGACGTCAGCCGCCCGCCGACCGGCGAGGGCACGTCCATCGATGCCTTCTCGCTCTCGAGCGTGACGAGCGGGTCTTCCTTGCGTATCGTTGCGCCGGCCGCGACGAGCACCTCGACGACGCCCACATTCTTGGCGTCGCCGAGATCGGGTATCCGAACCTCGACCTGACTCACCACAGCAATGCCTGCGGGTCGCCGAACAAGTTGGCCAGATGCACGACGAAGCGCGCCGCCGCCGCGCCGTCGACGACACGATGGTCGTAGGACAGCGACAAGGGCAACATCAAGCGCGGCACGAAGCCGCCGTTCTCGAACACGGGCTTCTGACTGGAGCGGGAAACGCCGAGGATCGCAACTTCCGGCGCATTGATGATCGGCGTGAACGCCGTGCCGCCGATTCCGCCGAGGCTCGAGATCGTGAAGGTTCCGCCCTGCATCTCGGCGGCCGTCAATTTTCCGGCACGCGCCTTTTCGGACAAGGCCGACAAGGACCTCGCAATGTCGTAGAGGCTGCTGCGGTCGGCATCGCGAATCACCGGCACCACGAGGCCATTCGGCGTATCGGCCGCGAAACCGATGTTGTAATATTTTTTGAACACGAGGTTCTCGCCGGTCGCGTCCAGCGACGCATTGAAACTCGGAAATTCCTTCAAGGCGAGCACGCAGGCCTTGACGATGAACGCGAGCGGCGTCAATCGGACACCTTCGTGGGCGGCTTTGTCCTTTTGCGCGACGCGAATGGCTTCCAGCGCCGTGATGTCGGCATCTTCGTGCTGCGTGACGTGCGGCAAATTGATCCAGCTCGCTTGCAGCCGGGCGCCGGAGATCCGCTGGATGCGCGACAACGGTTTGATTTCGATGGGTCCAAATTTGGCGAAGTCGACCTCGGGCACCTTCGGCAGCGCCGAGACCGGTGCGGCGGGGGCGGCGGCTGTCGTGAGCAAGCGCTTGACGTGCGCCTTGACGTCCTCGATCGTGATCCGCAGCTTCGGTCCCGTGCCCGTGACCTTGCCCAGATCGACGCCGATTTCGCGCGCAAACTTGCGTATCGATGGACTCGCGTACGCGCGCGAGAAGCCCAGTTCATCGATCGGCGATGGACCAAGCGCAGGCGCCGCGGAATCCGCGGCGGCGCTCGTCGCAGTCGCGGGCCGCGTCGCGGCCGTCGGCGCAGCGGCCGGTGGCGCGCTGGCGGCCGCGGCCGGCGCGGCTTGGGGCGCCGGAGGTGCAGCCGCCTTTGCGGGCGCGGCCCGCCCGGCCGGTGCGGTCACTGTCGCCGCAGCGCTCGCCTCGAGCAGCAGAATCAGCGAGCCTTGGGAAACCTTATCGCCGCGCTTGATCTTGAGCTGTTTGATGCGCCCGGCGGCGGGTGCGGGCACGTCCATCGCCGCCTTTTCCGTTTCGAGCGTGATCAGCGGCGTCTCTTTCTCGATCTGCTGGCCGTCCTGGACCAGAACGTCGATGACGCTGACATCGGTAAAGCCACCGATATCGGGAACGAATACTTCGATGGTGCTTGCCACGTGCGCCGCCTATACCGACAAAGGATTCGGCTTCTCGGGATCGATGCCGAAGCTCGTCATCGCCCGAACCACCGTTTGCCGATCGATCTTGTTTTCGTCGGCAAGCGCCTTGAGCGCCGCGACCACGACGTAGTGGCGATCCACTTCGAAGAAACGCCGCAACTCGGCGCGCGAATCACTGCGCCCGAAACCGTCCGTGCCGAGCACCGCATACTGTCCGGGCACCCACTGCCGGATCTGATCGGGCACGGTTTTGATGTAATCGGTTGCGGCGATGAACGGACCCTCGCGGTCGGTCAAGGCCTGCTCGATATAGGTCTGACGGCGCGGCTCGGCGGGATGCAGTAAATTCCAGCGCTCGATCTCGAGCGCGTTCTTGCGCAGCTCGCTGAAGCTCGTGACGGAGAAAATGTCGGCAGGCACGCCGTACTGCTGTTCCAGCAGGTCGCCCGCGGCCAGCACCTCGCGCAATATCGTGCCCGAGCCGAACAGGGTCACGCGCACCTTGCCGCGGCCGCCGGTTTTCAGCAGGTACATGCCGCTCAAAATTCCCTGCGCGACTCCCTGCGGCATTGCCGGATGGGCATAGTTCTCGTTCATGCAGGTGATGTAATAAAAAACATTCTCCTGGTCTTGATACATGCGCCGGAGCCCGTCCTGGACGATCACCGCGAGCTCGTATGCGAAGGTCGGGTCATAAGCGACGCAATTGGGTACGGTGGTTGCAACCAATTGGCTGTGGCCGTCCTGATGCTGCAAGCCCTCGCCGGCGAGAGTCGTGCGCCCCGCCGTGCCGCCGACCAAGAATCCGCGCGCGCGGCTGTCGCCGGCGGCCCAGATGAAATCGCCGACGCGCTGGAAGCCGAACATCGAGTAATAAACATAGAACGGCACCATGCTGACGCCGTGATTCGCATACGCCGTCGCGGCGGCAAGCCATGAACACAGCGAGCCCGCTTCGTTGATGCCCTCCTCGAGAATTTGACCCTGTTTGTCCTCGCGGTAGAACATGAGCTGATCCGCATCCTGCGGCGTGTAGAGCTGGCCGACCGAGGAGTAGATGCCGATCTGGCGGAACATGCCTTCCATGCCGAAGGTGCGGGCCTCGTCGGGGATGATCGGCACGACGTGCTTGCCGATGTTCTTATCCTTGACCAGCGCCGTCAGAATCCGCACGAGCGCCATCGTCGTCGATATCTCGCGATCGCCGCTGCCCTCGAGCAAGGCGCTGAACGCCTCGAGCGGCGGAACGATCAGGGTCGGCGCCGTCGAGGTGCGTGCCGGCAGATAGCCGCCGAGTGCCGCACGCCGGCTCTTCAAATAGCGCAATTCCTCGCTGTCCTCGGCCGGCTTGCGAAACGACAAGCCGTGGATCTCTTCGTCGGTGATCTGAATATTGAAGCGGTCGCGGAATTCTATGAGCGACTCGTCCGTGAGCTTCTTCTGCTGGTGGGCCGAATTGAGCCCCTCGCCGGCCTTGCCCAAGCCGAAACCCTTGATCGTCTTCGCCAGGATCACGGTCGGCGAACCCTTGTGCGCGACGGCCGCGGCATAGGCGGCGTGGACTTTTTGAGGATCGTGACCGCCGCGGTTCAGGCGCCAGATTTCCTCATCCGACATGTTGGCGACCATTTCCTTGAGTTCCGGATACTTACCGAAGAAATGTTCGCGCGTATAAGCGCCGCCTTTCGACTTGAAGTTCTGGTATTCACCGTCCACGCATTCTTCCATCAAGCGTTTGAGCAGACCCTTTTGATCGCGCGCGAGCAGCGGATCCCAGCGCGAACCCCAAACGACCTTGATGACATTCCAGCCCGCGCCGAGGAACGCCGCCTCGAGTTCTTGAATGATCTTGCCGTTGCCGCGCACCGGTCCGTCGAGCCGCTGCAGATTGCAATTGATCACGAAGATCAAATTGTCGAGTTTCTCGCGCACGGGCATCGTCAAGGCGCCCATCGACTCGGGTTCGTCCATCTCGCCGTCGCCGAGGAACGCCCACACCTTGCGGTCGGTTGCAGGAACGATCTCGCGATGCTCGAGGTAGCGCATGAAGCGTGCCTGAAAAATCGCGTTCATCGGCCCCAAGCCCATCGAGACCGTCGGATATTGCCAAAAATCCGGCATCAACCAGGGGTGCGGATAGGACGACAATCCGCCGCCGCCGACTTCACGCCGGAAACGCAGTAACTGGCTCTCGCTGAGCCGGCCCTCGAGGTACGCTCGCGCGTAGATGCCGGGACTCGAATGGCCCTGAATGTAAATCATATCGCCGGGATGCGTGGCGCTGTGGGCACGCCAGAAATGGTTGAAGCCGACTTCGTAGAGCGTTGCAGCCGACGCATAACTCGCGATGTGGCCGCCGTACTCGGAATTCTCGCGGTTCGCCTGCACCACCATGGCCATTGCGTTCCAGCGGATGTAGGCCTCGTTGCGCCGCTCCAAGGACCGGTCGCCGGGGTAGTCGGGCTCTTGCGCTTTGGAAATCGTATTGAGGTAGGCGGTGTTCGGTTTGAACGGCAGATAGGCGCCTGAACGCCGCGTAAAATCCACCAATTTTTCGAGTAGAAAATGGGCACGCTGCGGCCCCTGTGCGCGCATGACCGAGTCGATCGACTCGAGCCATTCATGCGTTTCGATCGGATCGATGTCTTCGAACGGCGATTGTTGCGTCATAGAGAGCCTTGCAAAGCGGCATGCGCGCATGCACATACCCGGATGTCCTGATAAGATGGCAGGCACGTTACAGCGCCGATGCACGAACCGCCAGCCCGTAATCAAGCCGGCGCTATCTTCAGCGTTTGATATTTCACGGTCAAGCTAAAGGACGAGCTTGCGGTTTAACTGATATGCCGATTCGCTTGCCCCCGGTCCGCTTGCCCTTGGCTTCGCTAGTGACGCCGGTGCACAAAGTTCGCGTACGAGTGACGGCCGCAAGGCTCACGCGCTACCCAGGCACCATTCTGCTGCTTCCGGCTGCCCCGAGCGACGCCGATTGGGCCGAGCTGCCGTTTGGCGGGCTGCTGCGCGAGGTATTCGGGCTCAAAGCCCGTAAAGCCGGCGACTGGTTCGAATTGCGGGTCGGCTCGAAGGCGCGGACCCTGCTGACGGTCGGCTTGCTGCCCGACGCCGCCTCGGTGTTCGAGCGCCTGCAGCTGGGCGGTAAATTGGCGCGGGCGGCCCTCGACGCCGAGCCGAAGTCCTTGCTTTTGTTCGGCCAAGGCGCGGCCGGGACCGCCGGCTTGCTCGCGACCGTCGCCGCCTTGCAGGCCGCGTCATTTCAATTGGCGAGCTTCAAGAGCAAATCGAAGCCGCGCACGCGCTTGGCAAGGATCGATGTCGCCGCCGCGCTCAAAACCGCCGATCTCGAGCTCACGCTCGCGACCGCCGCCGGCAACAACTTGGCGCGTTGGCTCACGGCTCTGCCGCCGAGTCAGCTGGACGCGGCCGCGTACCGGCGCCTGCTGCAAGAGTTCGCGCGCAAACTAAGGATGAAGTTTGCATTCTACGGCGAGCGCCAATTGCGACGGCTGGGCGCGAATGCGTTCCTCGCGGTATCCAGCGGCAACGCGGCGCGCGACGCGGGCATCGTTCATTTGTCGTATCGGCCGCGGGGCGCGTCGGCTCCGGATTTGAGTCTCGTCGGCAAGGGCATCTGCTTCGATACCGGCGGCACGAACCTCAAGCCGCACAAGGGCATGCTCGACATGCACACCGACATGGAAGGCAGCGCCGTCGCGGTCGGCAGTTTGTACGCCTTGCACGCGCTCGCATCGCCGCTATCGGTCGACTGCTGGCTGGCGATCACGGAAAATCGGATCGGCCCGAACGCCTACAAGCCGCAGGACATCGTGCGCGCCTTCAACGGCACGACGATTCAGGTCATCCACACCGACGCCGAAGGTCGCATGGTGCTCGCCGACACGCTCGCCATGGCCGCCGCGAAAAAGCCCCGCGCGATCATCGATTACGCGACTCTCACGGGTGCGTGCGTTTATGCGCTGACCGAGCGTTACAGCGGTGCGTTTACGAATCGGCCGGAAGCACGCGATGCGATCGAGGCGGCGGGCGCGGACAGCGGCGAGCGGGTCTGGTGTTTTCCGATGGACGCCGATTTCGACACGGACTTGGACAGCACGGTTGCCGATGTCATGCAGTGCGCCGTGGACGGCAAGGGCGATCACATTCTGGCGGCGCGCTTCTTGAATCGCTTCGTGCCGAAGCAGATCCCATGGCTGCACCTGGATCTGGCCGCCGGTGCGCGCCAGGGCGGGCTTGCGCACATCGGCACCGAGATCACGGGATTCGGCGTACGCTACACGCTCGATCTGGTCGCACGTGGTTGGCCGCCCCGCAAGTTGCGCGCATGACCCGGCTCTCGATCCTGCGGCCGGACGACTGGCACCTGCATTTGCGCGACGGCGCAGCGCTCGCGGCGGTGGTCGGCTTCACGGCGGCCCGCTTCGGGCGGGCGATCGTCATGCCGAATCTCAAACCCGCGGTCGCTACGACGGAACTCGCGCGCGCCTATCGCGACCGCATCCTCGCCGCGCTGCCCGCGAACAGCCGCTTCGAGCCGCTCATGACGCTGTATCTCACGGACAGCACCGCGCCCGACGAGATCGATCGCGCCAAGGCCGCGGGCTTCGTGCATGGCGTCAAGCTCTACCCGGCCGGCGCGACCACGCACTCGGATGCGGGCGTCACGGATATCGGCCGCGTCGCCGCGGTCCTCGGGCGCATGGAGCAGGTCGGCATGCCGCTGCTCGTACACGGCGAGACGCCGGACGCGGATGTAGATGTCTTCGACCGCGAGGCGCACTTCATCGATGCCGTTCTCGCGCCGCTGGCAACGCGCCATCCTCGCCTGAAAATCGTGTTCGAGCACATCACGACGAGGCGCGCCGCGGAGTACGTGCGACAAGCGCGGCCCGGCGTCGTCGCGACCATCACGCCGCAGCATCTGCTGCATAACCGCAACGCGATTTTTTCGGGCGGCATCCGGCCGCATTATTATTGCCTGCCGATTTTGAAGCGTGAGGACGATCGGCAGAGTCTGCTCGAGGCCGCAACGAGCGGCAATCCGCGCTTTTTTCTCGGCACAGACAGCGCGCCGCATGAACGCTCCCGGAAGGAAAATGCCTGCGGTTGCGCCGGCATGTTCACGGCACACGCCGCGATCGAACTGTACGCGGAGGCGTTCGAGTCGGTCGGCCGCCTCGATCGCCTGGAGTCGTTTGCGAGCCATTTCGGTGCGGATTTTTATGGGCTGCAGCGACACCGCGACAGAATCACCCTGGTCAAGGAATCGTGGATGGCCCCTATGTCATATGCATTCGGCGACGGCGCTCTCGTTCCCTACCGCGCCGGAGCCCAAATCGGCTGGCGGCTGAGCCCGGCGGTGCATGCATGATGCAGCTCCCCCCCATTACGTTCGCGACGCGCTTTCGCGGCTTTCTACCGGTCGTCATCGACGTCGAAACCGGCGGGTTCAATTCCCAAACCGACGCGTTGCTGGAGATTGCGGCCGTGCTCATCGAGATGCGCAGCGACGGCAGTCTGGTGCGCGGCGAGACCCACCGATACCACGTCGTCCCGTTCCCGGGCGCGAACATGGAAGCGGCGTCGCTCGCGGTCAACGGCATCGATCCGCATCACCCCTTGCGGCCGGCCATTCCCGAGGAAGACGCCTTACAGAGAATTTTTCGCGAGGTGCGCAACGCGGTGCGCCTCGCCGATTGCACGCGTGCGGTGCTGGTCGGTCACAACGCGTTCTTCGATCTGAATTTTCTGAACGCGGCGGTCGCGCGCACGCAGATCAAGCGCAACCCCTTTCATCCGTTTTCGAGCTTCGATACCGCGACACTGGGCGGCGTTGCATTCGGACAGACCGTGTTGATGCGCGCGACTTTGGCGGCGGGCCTCGAGTGGGACTCGGCCTCCGCGCATTCCGCGGCTTACGACGCGGAACGCACCGCAGACCTGTTTTGCACGGTGTGTAATCAGTTCCAAGGCGTATTCGAGGCGAGCCGGCGACGGCTCGCGGCGATGGGGCCGCTCGAAATCGAGTGACGACGAGCGCGGCCCAAAACCCGCATGGCCCTCGCGAGGGCCTCAATCATTGATCAGGCGGGCACCGCACCGGCTTCGGCAAGCAATTGCTTCAATTCGCCGCTCTTGTACATCTCGATCGTAATGTCGCAGCCGCCCACGAGTTCGCCATTGACGTATAGCTGCGGAAATGTCGGCCAGTTGGAATAGGTCTTCAGCGCCTCGCGCACTTCCGGATCCTCGAAAATATTGAAGTGAACGAACTGCGCCTGCAAGGCGCGCAACGCGCCGACGGTCTGCGCCGAGAATCCGCACTGCGGGAAATCCGGCGTACCCTTCATGTACAGCACCACAGGGGCGGCCCCCAGTTGCGTCTTGATTCGATCGATAGCGCTCATTGTCGATGTCTCCAGATACTACAATTACTGTTTAGGGTCGCGCTTGGCGGCGCGCCGGCTCAAGGCGCCAACGACCGCCCATTGCTGCGCGGCTGTGAGGCGCGACCAAGCCGCGATTTCCTCAATCGTACGATAACAGCCCCGACAATACCCGTGTTCATCCAAGCTGCAAATATTGATGCAGGGGGACACGGGACGCAGCGGCGCCAGCGTTGAATTATTGGGGTCGGTCACCTATTCTTCCGTTCATTGCGCTGCACGACGCTTGAGTCGGCCCCGCCCGCGGCAAGCGCCGTCCGATTTGACCAAATGGACCCTCTCATGGAAACGTCATTGGCCGTCAAGCCGCAGCGTTCGGCGCGCCGCTCGGGCGCCCGCCAGTATATCGCAGGCGGCGCCTCGGCTGCGCGTTGGTGCACCAGCCTCGCAGCGTGCTTAACCGCCTGTCGGTTCGCCGAGCTCGCCCCATGATCGTCGCGGCACCCGCCGATCTTGCGCTTCAGGTCGAGCGCGCGCTCGCCGAGGACATCGGCAGCGGCGATCTAACGGCCGCCCTGATCCCGGGCGGCATCCAAGGCCGGGCGACGGTCATCACGCGCGAGCCGGCAATCATCTGCGGGCGCCCCTATGTCGATGCCAGCTTCAAGAGCCTCGATCCGCTCGCGCAAATCGACTGGCTGGTCGAGGAAGGTGCCAACGCTCACGCGGAGCAGCGGCTCCTCGTCGTCACCGGCCGCGCGCGCGCGCTGCTCACCGCGGAGCGCACCGCGCTCAATTTCCTGCAGCTGTTGTCTGCGACCGCGACCGCCGCGCACCGCTACGCGGCGCTGATCGAAGGCACGGGCTGCCGCGTGCTCGACACGCGCAAGACGATTCCGGGTCTGCGCACCGCGCAGAAATACGCGGTTCGCGTCGGCGGCGGTCAGAATCATCGCATCGGCCTGTTCGACGGCGTACTCATCAAGGAAAATCACATCATGGCGGCCGGCTCGATCACGGCGGCGGTCGCAAATTCCCGTACGCTGTACGCACAAGCGCGCATCGAAGTCGAAGTGGAGAATGTCGCTGAACTGCGCGAGGCGATCGCCGTCGGCGCAGATATCGCGATGCTCGATAATTTTTCGCTGGCGCAATTGCGCGAGGCCGTGGCCGTCAATCGCGCCGCGCCGCGCCCGCTGCGGCTCGAGGCCTCTGGCGGCGTCACCGAGGGCAGCGTCCGGTCCATCGCGGAAACCGGCGTCGACTATATTTCCGTCGGCGCAATCACCAAGCACGTCAACGCCGTCGATCTGTCGATGCGCTTCGAATGGAGAGCCTAGAGGCTGTTCGCGGCCTTGAGCACGCGCTGCGGCTGCGATACGCCGTAGCCTTGCGCGTAGTCGACGCCGATCGTGCGCAACATGTTGATGATGTCCGAGTTCTCGGCGAACTCCGCGATCGTCTGTTTGCCAGTCAAATGGCCGATTTCATTGATCGAACGCACCATTTCCCGGTCGATCGGATCGTGCAGAATCTCCTTGACGAAGGTGCCGTCGATCTTGAGGAAATCAACGGGAAAATGCTTCAGATAGCCGAATGAGGACAGGCCCGACCCGAAGTCATCGAGCGCGAATTTACAACCCTGATCCTTGAGCGCGCCGATGAAGCGATTGGCCTGGGAGAAGCTCGCGATCGCCGCGGTTTCGGTGATCTCAAAACAGATCTTGGTCGCATCCAGGCCGCTGCGGCTCAACTGTTCGATCACATACGGCAGAAACTTGTCGTCGCCCAAACTCAGGCCCGACAAGTTGATCGAACACAGCGCCAGTTTCTCGCGCTCATCGGCGTCTGAAACCAGCCAGCGAAACGCGTTCTCGATGACCCAGCGATCGATGTTCGGCGTGATGCCGTAGTGCTCGGCCGCCGTCATGAAATTGTCCGGCGTCACGATTTTGCCGGTCTCGTCGCGCATGCGCAGCAGCAATTCGTAATGCGCACCGGTTTCTTGGGATTTCAGCGGCAGGATGGATTGCCGGAACAATTCGAAGCGGCTCTCTTCGAGCGCCGTGTTGATGCGCGCCGCCCACTGCATCTCGCGCCGCCGGCGCATCAGATCGATGTCGTTTTCCTCGAAGCTGTGCACACGGTTGCGGCCTGCTTGTTTGGCGGCCTGGCACGCGCTGTCGGCGGCGCTCAAGACCGCGGCGACGTCGTCATTGTCGACCGACACCGGCACGACGCCGACGCTCGCGCCCAGGCGGAAGGTCCGCTCCTCCCAAGTGAACTTGAAGTTGCTGACCGCCTCGCGCAGCGTCTCGGCCGTGCGCAGAGCCTCGTCGAGCGAGCAGCTTTCCAACAGGATCCCGAATTCGTCGCCGCCCAGGCGCGCGAGGGTATCGCGCCAGCGGACTTTGGACTTCAGCAAGGCGCCGACCTGGCCGAGCAGCGCATCGCCGGCGCTGTGCCCGCAGGTATCGTTGACGATCTTGAACTGATCCAAATCGAGGCAGCAAAGCGCATAGGAGGTCTCCCGCGCTTTGGCGCTCTTGAGTGCGCGCTCCATGCGATTCTCGAATTCGCGCCGATTGACGAGGCCGGTGAGTACGTCGTGGCTCGCGTGATAGCTCAGCCGGCGATTCAGCTCGCGCGCTTCGCTGACGTCGTGGAACACCAGCACGCCGCCCGACACCGCGCCGCTGCCGTCGCGAATCGGCGAAGCGGTGCTTTCGACGTAGATCTCGTTGCCGTCGCGGCGGATAAGCAGCATCGGCCGCACGGATTTGATCGAGCGCGTGCGCCGGATCGCAACCGCCAAGGGATTCTCGAGCGGCTCGCAGGTCTCCTCGTGGAAGGCGCGAAAGATCTCCTCGATCGGACGACCTTGAGTGTCCTCGAGGCGCCAGCCGGTCAGCGACTCGGCGACCGGGTTGATGTAATCGATGACGCCCTTCTCGTCGGTCGTGATCACGCCGTCGCCGATGCTCTGTAGCGTGATTTGCGCGCTTTCTTTTTCGCGGAACAGCGCCTCTTCGTAGAGTTTGCGCTCGGTGATGTCCAGTTCGACGCCGACGAGCCGCAGCAGCCGGCCTTTGTCGTCGACGCGCGCCTTGGCGCGGCTGATGACCCAGCGCCATTCGCCGGTGGCGTGTCGCATGCGATGCAGACTTTCGAACAGCGGCGTCTTGCCGGCAACGTGATCGCGAATCGCCGCCTGTACACGCGACATGTCGTCCGGATGCACGAGTGTGCGCCAGTCCGGCGCCTGCCCGGTCGGCACGTCGTCGTATCCGAGCATGCTTTTCCAGCGCGGCGACAGGTAGACGCGATTGTTGAGCGTATCGAAGTCCCAGAGGCCGTCATTTGCGCTGTAGAGCGCGAGTTCGTTGCGTTCCTCCAAATCGCGCAATTGCGCCTGAATCGAAATCCGTTCGAGTCCCGTCGCGAGACTGCTGCCGACGAGTTTGAGCAGAAGATGCAGCTGCACGTCCCAGTTATCGCGCGGCAGAGTCCCGGCGATTCCGAGAATACCGGCGGCGCGATCTTGGATGAAATAGCCGATCATCAAAATCGAACCGATGCGAAGATCGCACCAAACGGCCGCATCCTCGACCTGATCGGCGCGAACATTCGCGGTATCGCGCATTTCCGAGACGCGCAGCGACGCAAGACGCGAGCGAAACCAGGGCAGCGCGTCCAGACTTTGGCCGCGCAATTGTTCCGGATTGCCGGTGGCGAGCAGACTGCGTGCCACCGTAATCTCGCCAAAAACCTCGGTCTCGGGCTCGAGTCTGATGTGAAATGCGGTGTCGGCGCGCGTCGCCTCGCGCAGCAACTCCAGATTCGCCGCAATACAGGGCGTCGCGGTTACCGCGCTCATCGATTGGAAATCAACGGCGATCTTGGTGCAGATGACGTCGAGGCCGACCGCGGGACTCAATCCGCGACGCGTCCAAGTTTGCGGGGACAGGACATCCGACGCCGAAAAATCCGGGTGTCGCGTGTCGGTCGGTTCGATGGCCATGCGCGTCTACATACCCC
>Ga0209415_10007109_pt1 | contig 19620 bp, 16 predicted proteins | sample PeaSoiSIISIP2007_FD_187696 | JGI IMG/M metagenome (GOLD analysis project Ga0209415, IMG submission 187696) | Peat soil microbial communities from Weissenstadt, Germany - SII-SIP-2007 (SPAdes) (version 2) | ecosystem: Environmental > Terrestrial > Soil > Wetlands > Peat | place: Germany... | reverse complement strand
GATCGCCGCCGTGGTGCTGTGCACGCGCTTCGACTACGAGTACTACGCCGCGCAGGGCTACCTCGACTTCACCTACATGGCGCTGGTGGTGTGGGCGGGGACGATCGAGGTGCAGCGCTCGCGCCGGGGGACGGCGGTGTTCGCGCTGCTGGTGGCGGCCGGCCTGCTGCGACCGGACGCGTGGCTGCTCGCCGGCGTGTACCTGCTGTGGTGCGCATGGCCGCTGCTCGCCGGCTGGGCCAGGGGGGGCAGGATAGAGGCGGCGCAGTGGCGGACACTGGGGTGCTACGTGGTGCTGACGCTCGCCGCGCCCTTCCTGTGGGCGATGGTGGACCTGGCCGTAACCGGCGACCCGACGTACTCGCTGCACTCGACCACGGGGCTGGCCGAAGCGCTGGGGCGCACCAAGGGTCTCTCGAACATCCCCGGCTCGACGTGGGAATTCCTTGTGCGCCTGGACAAGCTGCCGCTGGTGCTGGCGGCGATCGCGGGTGTGCTGATCGGCGTGGTGCTGGTGCCCCGCCGCGTGCGGGTGCCGCTGGTGCTGCTGGCCTCGGGCCTCTTCACCTTCGTGCTGCTGGGCGCCGCGGGGACCTCGGTGATCGACCGCTACCTGCTCACCCCAGCGGTGCTGATGATGCTGTTCGGGGCACTGGCGATCGGGGGGTGGTCGCTGTTGGAGCCGGGCAGTCTGCTGCGTCGCGCATGGATGGTGGCGGCAGCGCTGCTGGTGGCCTACGGGGTGGCTCAGGCGGTGAGCACGGTCAGCATCCACAGCATCAAGACGGAATTGGCCTTTCGCGACGACTCGCACCGGGCGCTGGCGCAGGTGCTCGACGACCCTCGTGTGCGAGCGGACCTCAAACGCTGCGGCCCGCTATCGCTGCCCAACCACAAGCTGATGCCCGACGCGCGCTGGATCCTCGACGAAGTGCCGACCGGGGCGGGTGGGGATGCGGTCAACAACATCATCGCCCGCAGCAAGGCGCGGGTGCTGGCCGACGCGGGCAGGCCCGCGCTGCGCGAGGAGATCTCGCGCGGCGTGGCGATCTATCCCACCGGCGAAGCCGTGTTCCGTCAGGCGATCGTCGACACCAACGACGACCCCCTGGACCAGGTGCCCCCGCGCGGCTGGGCGCCGCTTCTCGCAAGCCAGTACTACGCCGTCTATGTCCGCTGCCCCTAGCCCCCCCCGGCAGGAGGAGCATCCGCCCACCTCGAGCACCCACGACCCTGCGACGCGCACAGGGTGGGCCGGCAGGCTGATGAGCCGACCGCGCGCGCACTGGCCGGCGCTCGCGGGCGTCCTCGCCGCCGCGCTGGCGCTGCGTCTGTGGGGGATCGCGCAGGGGCTGCCCTACGTCTACAACTCCGACGAGAACGCCCACTTCGTGCCGCACGCGATCCGGATGTTCGAAAAAGGGCTCAACCCTCACTACTTCGCCAACCCGCCGGCGCTCACGTATCTGCTGCACGCGCTCTACGCCGTGTGGTTCGGCGGCGGGGCGGCGGCGCTGCGGGCGCTGGAGCTGCACCCCACCGAGGTCTACGTGCTCGCCCGAGTCGCTGTGGCCGTGCTGGGCACCGTCGCGGTATGGCTGCTCTACCTGGTCGGCGCCCGCCTGTTCGGGCGCGCGGTCGGCCTGCTCGCGGCCGCGCTGGAGGCGGTGGCGTTCCTGCCGGTGTTCTATTCCCACCTGGCGCTCAACGACGTGCCCACGCTGGCGCCCCTGACGCTCTCGCTGCTGGGAGCAGCCGGGGTGCTGCAGAGGGGCCGCCGGCGCGACTACCTGCTGGCCGGGGTGGGGCTCGGGGTGGGGTGCGCGACCAAGTACACCGCCGGGATCGTCGTGCTGCCGCTGCTGGCGGCGGCGGCGGCGCAGTACCTGGAGGGCGCCCCGCAGGCGGGGCGGCGTGCCGCGACGGGCCTGCTGCTGGCCGGCGCGGCGGCGCTGGCGGGCTTCCTGGTGGCCAATCCCTACGCGGTGCTCGACCTCCACAGTTTCCGAGCGGAACTCAACCACCAGTCCCAGCTCTCCGGAGAACCGCAGGGCAAGCTTGGCGCCGGACACACAGGCGGCGTGCGCTACTACCTGTGGTCGCTCACCTGGGGGCTGGGCTGGGTGCCGGCGCTGGCGGCGCTGGGCGGGGCGGTGACGGTATGGCGCAAGGACCGGCGGCTGGGGTGGCTGCTGGTGCCGGCGCCGCTGCTGTTCCTCGCCTTCATGGGCCTGCAGGGGCGCTACTTCGGGCGCTGGCTGCTGCCGATCTTCCCGATCGTGTGCCTGCTGGCGGCGTTCTTCGCCCTCCGGCTCGCCGCCGCCGGGGCTCGCGGCGCGAGGCGCCGTCGGGTGCGATGGGGTCTTACCGCGCTGGCCGCGGTGGCGCTGTGCGCGCAGGGGCTCCTCTACAGCGTGCACTCCGACACGGTGCTTTCGCGCGCGGACACGCGCACGCTGACGCGCGAATGGATGGTCGCCCACATCCCGGCGGGCACGCGCATCGTTGCCGAGCCCGTCTCGCCCGACGCGTGGGCCGGGGACATCGGGCACTTCAATCCCGCCACCGCCGAGGGGCTGCGCTGGGAAAAGTACGACTCGCTGCGCTCGGTGTTCGCGCCCAGTGGCGCGTTCCTCGGGGACTCGGAATCCACCCGCCCCCCGACGGTGGGGATCGAGGACTACGAGCGCACGCTGCGCCCGGCGCTGATCGGATACTACGAGAGCCAGGGCTACTGCTGGGTGATCAGCGGCTCCACGCAGGCCGGGCGGGCCTACGCCGAACCGGGGGCGGTGCCCGAGGCGATCGCCTACTACCGGGCGCTGGCGGCGCAGGGGCAGGTGGTCTACCACGTCTCGCCCTATTCCCTGGGCGCGCGCCCGGTGGCGTTCAGCTTCGACTGGAGCTTCGACTACTACCCGCTGGCCTACCGGCGGCCGGGGCCGGAAATGACGGTGTACCGGCTGCACGGCGGGCGCTGCGGTGGGTAGCCGGCGGGGCCGAGTATCCTGAGCGGAGGATGATGATCAGCACCGAGACCGACCAGGTGCACTTGGCGCGGGCCATCGAACTGGCCCAGAACGGCACCGGGGCGGTCAAGCCGAACCCCGTCGTGGGGGCCGTCGTGGCGCGTGACGGCGAGGTGCTGGGCGAGGGCTGGCACGAACGCTACGGCGCCGCGCACGCCGAGGTCAACGCGATCGAGGCGTGCGGGATGGAGGATCTGAGCGAGGCGACGCTGTACGTGTCGCTCGAGCCCTGCTGCCACGAGGGCAAGACGCCGCCCTGCACCGACGCGATCATCCAGGCGGGCATCCGCCGCGTGGTCGTCGGCTCGGACGACCCGACCGAGAAGGCCGCCGGGCGCGGCCTCGGGATCCTGCGCGACGAGGGCGTCGAGGTGGTGCTGGCAGACGGCGAGCTCGCCACGCGCGCCAGGCTGCTCAACCAGGCGTTCCGCAAGCACGCGCGAGTGGGGCGCCCGTGGGTGCTGTTCAAGTCGGCGATGACGCTCGACGGCAAGGTCGCGACGAGCGCCGGGGACTCGAAGTGGATCAGCGGCGAAGACAGCCGCGAACGGGCTCACCAGTGGCGCTCGGAGGTCGACGCGGTGGTCGTGGGCATCGGCACGGCGCTGGCTGACGACCCGCGGCTGACGGCGCGCCCGGAAGGGCTGCCCGCGGAGCTCGAGCGCCAGCCGCGGCGCGTCGTGTTCGACTCGCTCGCGCGCCTGCCGCCCACCTCGCAGCTGGTCGGCGCCGCCGCGCAGATCCCCCTCACCGTGGTGGTGTCGCGCGCGGCGGCGCGCGCGGACACCGATGCGCTGGAGGCCGCCGGTGTGCAGGTGCTCGTGGCGACCGGCGAAAACGAGCCGGCGCGGGTGCGCTCGGCGCTCGACCAGCTCGCTGCCGACGGCGTCTACGCGGTGCTGCTGGAGGGCGGTCCGCACCTCGCCGGGGCGTTCCTTGACGCCGGCGAGATCGACGAGATCCGGCTCTTCCTGGCGCCGCTGTTGCTCGGCGGCAAGACCGCCCGCGACCCGCTGGAGGGCGAAGGCGTGGAAAGCATCTCCCAGGCGCTGCGCGCGCTGACGTTCGGCTGCGAGCGGATCGGCGAGGACCTGCTGGTGTCCGCGCGGCTGCGGGAGTGGTGAGATGATGAGGACGCCGCGTTTCGCACCGCTGGGAGCCGCGCACGCGCAGTCGGGGTCGAGATGTTCACCGGCCTGATCGCCGACCTTGGCAGCGTCGTCGAGCTGGAGCGAGACGAAGACGGCGCGACGCTCACGATCGCCACCCGCCTGGCGGGCGAGGTGGAGGAGGGCGACTCGGTGGCCGTCAACGGCGTGTGCCTCACCGCCACCGGGGTCACCGGCGAGAGCTTTCGCGCGCAGGCGATGGAGGAGACGCTGCGGCGCTCCTCACTCGGCGCGCTCCAGACGGGCGCAAAGGTCAACCTGGAGCTGGCGCTGCCCGCGGACGGGCGTCTGGGCGGGCACATGGTGCAGGGGCACGTCGACGGCACCGGCACCATCGCCGAGATTCGCCCGGAGGGGTTCGCGCGGGTGTTGAGGATCGAGGTCGATGCCCCGAACGAAGCGGCGGCCCCGACGAACGGCGGCGGCCCCGTCACGCGCTACCTGGTCGAGAAGGGCTCGGTGGCCGTCGACGGCGTGAGCCTCACCGTCAGCGCGCTGCACGACGGCGGCTTCTCGGTCTCGCTGATCCCAGAGACGCTGGAGCGCACCACACTTGGAGGGGCAGCCGTGGGGGATCGGGTTAATCTGGAGGCCGACATCCTGGCCAAGCACGTCGAGCGACTGATGGAGGCCCGAGCATGAGCACCACGAAGACCGACACGCCCTTCGCGACGATCGAGGAGGCGATCGAGGACATCCGCCAGGGGCGGATGGTCGTCGTGTGCGATGACGAGGACCGCGAGAACGAGGGCGACCTGACGATGGCCGCGCAGTTCGTCACGCCCGAGGCGATCAACTTCATGGCCAAGGAGGGGCGCGGGCTGATCTGCCTGTCGCTGACCCCCGCGCGCTGCGACGAGCTGGGGCTCGACCTGATGGTGGCCAAGAACGAGTCGGCCTTCGAGACGCCCTTCACGGTCTCGATCGAGGCGCGCGAGGGCGTCACCACAGGCATCTCCGCAGCCGATCGCGCGCACACGATCCAGGTCGCGATCGACCCTCAGACGCGCCCCCGCGAGCTCGTGCAGCCCGGCCACGTGTTCCCCCTGAAGGCCAAGACGGGCGGGGTGCTCGAGCGCACCGGGCAGACCGAGGCCGCGGTCGATCTGGCCCGGCTGGCGGGGCTGATCCCGGCGGGCGTGATCTGCGAGGTGATGAACGAGGACGGCTCGATGGCGCGTGTTCCCGATCTCACCGCCTACTGCGAGCGTCACGAGTTGAAGATGATCACGATCGCCGACCTGATCGCCTACCGCCGGCGCAACGACCGCCTGGTCGAGCGGGTCGTCTCCACGCGCCTGCCGACCGCCTTCGGGGACTTCCAGGCCGTCGGGTACCGCTCGCTGGTGGACGACAAGCACCACGTGGCGCTCGTCAAGGGCGAGGTCGTGGGGCAGCCCGACGTGCTCGTGCGGGTGCACTCGGAGTGCCTCACGGGCGACGTGTTCCACTCGCTGCGCTGCGACTGCGGCGAGCAGCTCGCCTCGGCGCTCGCGATGATCGAGCAGGAGGGGCAGGGAGTGCTGCTCTATCTCTCGCAGGAGGGCCGCGGGATCGGGTTGCTGAACAAGCTGCGCGCCTACCGCCTACAGGAGGACGGCCTGGACACCGTGGAGGCCAACGAGCGCCTCGGTCTGCCGGCAGACCTGCGCGACTACGGCATCGGCGCCCAGATCCTCGGCGACCTGGGGCTCAGCTCGATCCGCATCCTCACCAACAACCCCAAGAAGATCCGCGGGCTGGAGGGCTACGGGCTGTCGGTCAGCGCGCAGATCCCGATCGTGCACGCCACCAACGTCCACAACGAGGCCTACATGCGCACCAAGGCCGAGCGCATGGGCCACATCCTGCACCACCAGGGCCTGAACCTCGACGAGGAGATGCTGCGCTCCGAGCGCACCCATTCGGGCATGCATGAGCACGACCGGGTCCTCGGCGAGGATGGTGGCACGCAGGATGGGCTCGCGACCGGGCCGGCGCCGCTCGCAGAGGACCGCGAGCGCGGGCCACAGCGGTGAGCGCGGGCTCGCTGCCCTTCGCGATAGCGATCGGCCGCTTCTACGAGAACCTGGCCGAGCGCCTGGAGGCCGGCGCCCGCGCGGCGTTCGCCGAGGCGGGCCACACGGGGGTCGAGGTGTTCGACGTGCCCGGGGCCTTCGAGCTGCCGCTCGCCGCCAGCTACGTGGCCCGCTCCGGTCGCTTTGCGGGCGTGGCCTGCCTGGGGGCGGTGATCCGCGGGGAGACGAGCCACTACGACTATGTCTGCGCAGAGGCCGCGCGCGGCATCCAGGAGGTGCAGCTGAGCACCGGGGTGCCGTGTGCGTTCGGCGTGCTCACCTGCGAGACGATGGAGCAAGCGCTGGCGCGGGCCGGCGGGGGCAAGCGCGACCAGGGCCGCCACGCTGCCGAGGCGGTCATGCGTATGGCGGAGCTGCGCCGGCAGCTCGCGAGCGGCTAGACTCCATCCTCTCATGGCCAAGATATGCCACAGCTGCGGAAAGGGCCCGTCGTTCGGCAACAGCCGCAGCCACTCGATGGTCGCGACCCGGCGGCGCTTCGATCCGAACCTGCAGAAGGTGCGGATCATGGTGGGGAAGGCGCCCCGACGCGTCTACGTGTGCACCCGTTGTCTGAAGGCCGGCAAGGTCACCAAGGCCCTCTGAGGAGGCCGTCGGCTGCCGGGCGTCCGGACGGCCGGGCGCAGCTGAGATGGGAGGAGGCGACCCCGTGACCGACACCAACCTGGTTCGCTTTCGCGCCGCTGTCGCAGGCGCGCTCGAGCACCTGGAGTCCCGCCGCCAGGAGGTCAACGACCTCAACGTGTTCCCCGTCGCCGACGGCGACACGGGCGACAACATGGTGCTCACGCTGCGCGCCGTGCTGAGCGAGCTCGACCGCCTGCAGGGAGCCGACGCGACCCGCACGATCGACGAGATCGGGCGCGAGGAGATCGTGCAGTCGGTCGCCCGCGCGGCGCTCCTGGGGGCGCGCGGAAACTCCGGCGTGATCCTCTCCCAGCTGATCCGCGGCGCCGCCGAGGAGCTCGTCTCGCGCCCAGGGGAGCTGATCGACGCGACGCTGATCGGCGCGGCGCTCGCCAACGCGGCCGACCGCGCCTACGCCTCGGTGCGCGACCCGGCGGAGGGCACGATCCTAACGGTGGCGCGCGAGATGGCGCGCCAGATCGCAAGCGACGTGGCGCACGCCACGCCCGAGGGCACCCGCCTGGGCCCGGCGACCGAGGCGCAGGCACAGGATCTGGCGATCGCCCAGACGCTCGAAGGGGCGGTGGTGGCCGGCCAGAAATCGGTCAAGCGCGGCCCGGAGATGCTTCCGGCGCTGCGCGAAGCCGGCGTGGTGGACGCGGGCGGCTACGGACTGACGGTGCTGTTCGCCGGCGTCGTCGCCGCGCTGCGCGGCGAGGACCCGCCTGAGCTCGACCACTACGAGCCGGCGCGCATCCACCACCCCGAGCACCACTCGAGCACGTGCCGCTACTGCACGAACTTCGCCGTCACCGGCCACGGCCTGAACCCCGCCGGCTTCATCGGGCAGCTGGAAGAGCTGGGAGACTCGGTGCTGGTGGTCGGTGATTCGCGCACCCTGAAGGTCCACGTCCACACCGACGAGCCCGAGCGCGCCACGGCCGTGTTCGCGGGTGCCGGCGAGGTCTCCCACCTGGACGTCGCCGACATGCACCTGCAGATGGCCGAGCGCGACGAGCGCCTGGGCTCGGCTGCCGCGTCGGCGGCGAGCCCCCGCGTGGCCTCGGCATCGGTCTCGGCGTCGGCGTCGGCGAACGGGCGCGGCGGGCAGGTGCAGACGCCGCGGACGCCGGCCCCTGCGCGCTGCGGCGCCGTGGCCGTGGTGAGCGGCGCGGGGCTCGCGCAGATGTTCGGCGAGTTGGGGGTGCACACGATCGACGGCGGCCCGACGCTCAACCCCTCCACCTACGAGCTCCTGGCGGCGATCCACGAGGTCGAGGCCGAGGAGGTCGTGGTGTTGCCCAACAGCGCCAACGTGCGGATGGCCGCCGAGCGTGCCGCCGAACTCTCGGACAAGCAGGTCGTGGTGATCCCGTCCACCAGCCAGCAGGCGGGGCTCGCCGCGGCCGTGGCGCTGGCGCCCGAGAGCTCGGTGGAGGAGAACGCCTGGGCGCTCCAGCAGGCGCTCGAGCATCTGCGCAGCGGTGCGGTCGCCCCCGCGGCCCGCCCGGACGCACAGGGCCGCTTTCAGCCGGGCGAGGCGGTGGGGTTCGTCGAGGATGAGATGGTCGCCTGGGGCGACCCGGGGGAGACGCTGCGCAAGGTGCTCGACGCGCTTGCCGCCGGCGCGGATGGGGCCGACGGGGGCAATGGGACCCAGCCGGCTGAACTGGTGAGCGTGCTTGCAGGCGCCGAGGCGCCGCTCGACCTGTCCGCGGTCGGGCGCCTGCTGGACGGTGAGGTAGAGGTCGAGCTCGAACTTCGCGACGGCGGGCAGCCGGCCTACTGGTGGCTGCTGGCGGCGGAGTAGGTATCGACCGCGCGGGCGATCATCATGTGGCGATGTCCGGCGCTGTTGCCATCCCGGTCGTCAATGTGGACCTTCGCGCGTTTGCCGACGCAGATCCGCTCGCACGCTCGGAGATGCTCTCGGCGCCCGTGCGCTGGCCGCATCCCTCGCGCCTAGCCGAGCCTTTGCGGACGCCGAATGCAAAGGCCGGCGACGGCCTGAAAGCACTGGGGCTACATACGGTGGGAGAGCTCCTGGAGCACCTCCCGCGGGACAGCCGCGAGGCTCGCACCGTTGCCGAGCTGCGCGTGGGCGAGCAGGCGACGGTGGCGGTGGAGGTGCGCTCAATTGCCGCGCGCGCCGTGCGCCGTCGCCGTATGCGCCCACTGGTCGAGGCCTGGGTTGCCGACACCACCGGTGGGATGCGCGCGGTGTTCTTCAACCAGCCATGGCTCGTCGAGAGGTACCCCCCGGGGACGCGCCTGGTGCTGCACGGCAAGGCCGGCGAGCGGGGCTCCTTCGGCGTCACCCACCACGCCGTGGGCAGCGAGGTGGGTGTGGCGCAGAGCGAGGACGCTCCGGCGGCGGGCGGGGTGGTCGCCCACTACCCGGCCGCGGAGGGAATCAGCTCGACACAGCTACTGACGCTCGTGCGGGGCGCCAGGGGCGCGCTGGCTGACGTGGTGGAGCCGCTGCCGGCCGCGCTGCGCACCGCGGAGAAGCTGCCCACGCGCGCGAGCGCGCTGTGCGCGTTGCATTTCCCCGACGGACCGCTGGACGCGGAGGCGGGACGGGCGAGGTTGGCGTTCGAAGAGCTGCTGCTGACCCAGCTCGTGTTCCTGCGCCGCCGCGCGCGGCGGCGTGCCCTGCGGGGCGCCCCGACGCTGGACGCGCCCCCGACGCTGAGCGCGCGCTGGCTCGAGCAGGCGCTGCCCTTCGCGCTGACGGTGGGCCAGCGCGAGGCGATCGCGGCGATCTCCGCGGACCTGGCGAGTCCCTGCCCGATGCAGCGGCTGCTGATGGGGGAGGTCGGCAGCGGCAAGACGGTGGTGGCGCTGCACGCGATGTTGCGCGCGGTCGAGCACGGACACCAGGCGGCGCTGATGGCGCCGACGGAAACCCTCGCCGAACAGCACTTCGCGATCGTGCAACGGCTGCTGGGCGGCGAGCAGGTGACATGCGCACTGCTCACCGGCTCCACGAGGGCCAGCCGCCGCGCGGACACCCTGGGCAAGCTGGCCAGCGGTGAGCTGCAACTGGTGGTGGGTACGCACGCGCTGATCGAGCCCGATGTGCGCTTTCGCTCGCTCGCCGTGGCAGTCGTGGACGAGCAGCACCGCTTCGGCGTGCGCCAGCGCGCGGCCTTGGAGAATAAGAACCCCACCCACCCGGGCCACGTGTTGCACATGACCGCCACACCGATCCCGCGCACGCTCGCGCTGGCCGAACACGGCGACCTCGACGTGACCGCGCTGCGCGAGCTGCCGGGCGGGCGCAAGCCGATCGACACACACATCGTCGCGGGCGAGCGCGCGCGGGCACGCGCGTACGAGCTGCTGCGCGAGCAGTTGCGCCAGGGCCGGCAGGCATACGTGGTGTGCCCGCTCGTTGAGGAGGCCGAGGCCGACGGCGATGCGCAGGGCCCCGCCGGCGAGGGCGACCTGCGCGCGGCGACCGCCGAGCTCGAGCGTCTCGCCAAGGGCGAGCTGCAGGGCCACCGGCTGCTGCTGCTGCACGGTCAGATGCGCCCGAAGGAAAAGCAGGAGGCGATGGCCGCCTTTGCCGCCGGTGAAGTCGACGTGCTCGTGGCCACGACCGTGATCGAGGTCGGCGTGGACGTGCCCAACGCCACCGTGATGCTCGTAGAGAACGCCGAGCGCTTCGGCATCTCCCAGCTGCACCAGCTGCGCGGGCGCGTGGGGCGTGGCGAGCACGCCTCGTGGTGTTTTTTGATGAGCCCACCCACCCTGCCCGGCGCGGCGCGACTGCGCGCGCTGGCCGCCCACGACGACGGCTTCCGCCTGGCGGAGATCGACCTGGAGCTGCGCAACGAGGGCGAGCTGGTGGGCACTCGGCAGTCGGGGCTGGGCAGGTTCACAGTGGCGTACCTGCCCGAGGACGCCGCGCTGCTGGAGCGCGCGCGGGTGTGGGCGAAGGCGATCGTCGCGCGCGACCCCGATCTGCAGGCTCCCGAGCATGTGCTGCTGGGGCAGGCGCTGCAAGACGCCTACGGCGCCGAGTCCTCCGAGCCGATCCCGGCGTGAGGGTGATCGCGGGGCGCTACGGCGGCCGGCGCCTGAAGGCCCCGCGCGGCAGGAGCACCCGCCCGACGAGCGACAGGGTGCGCGAGGCGCTGTTCTCGCTGCTCGGCCCCGTCGAGGGGGCACAGGTGCTCGACCTGTTCGCGGGCACCGGCGCGCTGGGCATCGAGGCGCTCTCGCGCGGCGCCGCGCGGGCCGTGTTCGTGGAGCGCAACCCGGCGGCGCTGGGCGCCCTGGAGGCCAATCTGGAGGCGCTCGAACTGCACGAGCCCGAGGCCGAGGTCAGGCGCGCGGAGGCGTGGGGCGCCCTGCGCGCCGCACGCGAGCGCCGCGAAACGTACGATCTGGTCTTCGTCGATCCTCCATACGGAGACGCGCAGGCGTGGGAGAGCAGGCTGTCGGCAGCGCTGCCGGCGCTGCTGGCCCCGGCCGGGCGCGTCGTCGTGGAGAGCGATCGACGGATGCCGCTGGCGCTCGCCGGAGAGCATGGAAGCCTCGAGGTCGAGCTGGAGCGGCGCTATGGAGACACTGCGATAACAATCCACCATCTGATTAGAAAGGACGAGGGGCCCCGGCTAGTCGGCCGATGGCCGACTGCGCCACCCTCTGATAAGAAAGGACGAGGGGCCCGGCTACGCCACCCTCTTAGCGATGACCCCTCCTCACCCGCGTTCCCACCAATGACCCCGCTCGACAAGTCCATCGTCGTCTGCCCCGGCTCGTATGACCCGGTGACCAACGGCCACCTCGACGTGATCCGCCGCGCCGCCGACCTGTACGGCGAAGTGGTGGTGGCCGTCGTCAACCGCTCGGTGCGCAAGGAAAAGACGCTGTTCGGGATCGAGGAGCGCCTCAGCTTCATCCGCGACGCCACGGCGGCCATGCCGGGGGTGCGCGTGGAGCCCTTCAAAACGCTCGTCGTGGAGTTCGCGCGCGAGGTCGGCGCAAAGGCGATCGTCAAGGGACTGCGGGCGATCTCGGACTTCGAGTACGAGCTGGAGATGCACCAGCTCAACAGTCGCCAGGACCCCGAGATCGAGTCGGTGTACCTGATGGCCTCTTCGCAGTACAGTTTCCTGTCATCCAGCGGCGTAAAGGAATTGGCCACATTCGGCGGGAGGATCGACGATCTGGTGCCCGAGGACGTGGCGCGGCGCTTGCAGGAAGAGCTCAAACGCTGACGAATTGGATGCGAGGAGCGATGTCTGGCTCATCGACGGAGCGCGGACCCACAGGGTCGGCGCAGGAAAGCTAAGAACCAAATGGATGTCCTGGTACTCATAGACAAGCTCGACGACTTGGTGCACAACGCCAAGCCCGTGCCGCTGACCGATCAGGTGCGCGTCGACAAGGAGGCGATCTACGACATTCTCGACCAGATGCGCGCCACCATCCCCGAGGAGATCAAGCAGGCGCGCTGGATCGTCAAGGAGCGTCAGGAGATGCTGGCCGAGGCCAAGCGCGAGGCCGAGCGGATCATCAAGGAGGCGCGCGAGCGCCAGGAGCGGCTGATCGGCGAGGAGGAGGTCACCAAGCAGGCCGAGCGCGCCGCCGAGGACATCGTCGAGGACGCCCGCGCGCGCGAGCGCGAGATCCGCCTCGGCGCGGAGGACTACGCCGATGAGATCCTCAACACGCTCGAGGTGAACCTCTCGAAGTTCATCGCCGCGGTGCAGCGCGGGCGCGAGCGGTTGCAGGGGAAGGACGAACCCGCCGAAGTCAGCTAGCCTCGCCCGGCCAGCTCCGCCTGCTGGGCGCCCCGTGCGGGTTCCAAGCCTCGCAACAACGCGCTGAGCAGCGGTTTTTGGGGTAGGGTCCACCCGTGATCTCGCCCGCGCGATACAAGCTGGAGGTGGCCCGGACCCTCGTGGGCACCGGAATGTTCACCCCGGTGCGGCCCGACAAGGCGGTGCGGGCGCTGGGGGCGCTGCGTCGCTGGGGGCCCACGCCGGCCGCCGCGTACACGGGCGCGGCGATCCGCTACCCGGAGCGGCTGGCGATCGTGGACGAGCGCGGATCGCTGACGTTCGCGGAGGTCGACCGGCGCACCAATGCGCTGGCCCACGCGCTCGCGCGCGAGGGCGTCCGGGCGCAGGACGGCGTGGCGGTGATGTGCCGCAACCACCGCGGGTTCATCGAGGCTACGGTCGCCTGCTCGAAGCTGGGGGCGAGCGTGCTGTATCTGAACACCGCCTTCGCCGGGCCGCAGATCGCCGATGTGCTCGCGCGCGAGGCGCCGGCGGCGCTGATCTACGACGAGGAGTTCGCCGATCTCGTGCGCGAGGGCTGTGGGGGACGCAGGTGCTTCGTGTCGTGGTGTGACCCCGGCGAGCACCCCGACGATCCGCTGCTCGAGGAGCTGCTGGCGCACAGCAGTGAGGAGCCGCTGCAGCCGCCGGCGGAAAGCGGGCGCGTGGTGATCCTCACCTCAGGCACCACGGGGACGCCGAAGGGCGCGGCGCGCAAGCAGCCCGACTCGCTGGGGCCGCTGGCGGCGCTGTTCTCGAAGATCCCGCTGCGCGCGCGGGAGACGACGATGATCGCGGCGCCGCTGTTTCACTCGTGGGGGTTCGCGCATTTCACGATGGCGCTGCCGCTGGCCTCGACGGTGGTGCTGCGCCGGCGCTTCGACCCCGAGGAGACGCTGCGCGCGGTCGCCCAGCACCGCGCGAGCGCGCTGGCGGTGGTGCCGGTGATGCTGCAGCGCATCCTCGACCTGCCTGCGGAGACGATCGCAAGCCACGACCTGCACGCGTTGCGGATTGTCGCGCTCTCGGGGTCGGCGCTGCCGGGCGAGCTGGCGACGCGCGCGATGGACGCGCTGGGGGAGGTGCTCTACAACCTGTATGGGTCCACGGAGGTGGCGTGGGCCACCATCGCCACGCCGCAGGATCTGCGCGCGGCGCCCGGCACCGCGGGGCGCCCGCCGCTGGGGACGGCGGTGAAGCTGCTCGACAAGGACGGGCGCGAGGTGCCGCGCGGGGAGAGCGGGCGCATCTTCGTGGCCAACGAGATGATGTTCGAGGGCTACACGGGGGGCGGCGACAAGGAGCGCGTGGGCGGGCTGATGAGCACCGGCGACGTGGGCCACCTCGACGAGGACGGGCGCCTGTTCGTGGACGGCCGCGACGACGAGATGATCGTCAGCGGCGGCGAGAACGTGTTCCCGCGCGAGGTCGAGGACCTGCTCGCCGACCACGGCGAGATCGAAGAGGCGGCGGTCGTCGGGATCGAGGACACCGAGTTCGGCCAGCGCCTGAAGGCGTTCGTGGTGCGGCGCAACGGCTCCGAGCTCGACGAAGAGGCGATCAAGAAGTACGTCAAGGAGAACCTCGCCCGCTACAAGGTGCCGCGCGAGGTGGTGTTCCTGCCGGAACTGCCCCGCAACGCGACCGGCAAGGTGCTCAAGCGCGAGCTGAGCGTCAGCGAATAAGGAAGAGGGCCGGCACAAGGCCGGCCAGGGAGCCGGTGAACGCGATTGGCCGGCCGCGCCGAAAACACATCCCGCGAGGCACGAAGGCAAAGAGCGGTGTACCCCTGAAACGTCGAAGTAAGGCTAGCCTGGAAGGGTGGCTGTGCAGACTCACGAGTTCGACCTGGCGGGGCTGCGACTGGCGCCCGGCGAGGGGCGCCGCTTGGAGCTGGTCGCCGGCATCGAGCCGCTGATGTTCGGGGGCGAGCGCTACGCGGTGGAGCCGGCTCAGATCCCGGTGGGCCTTGACGTGTCACGCATGGCGGGACTCGGATATGCGCTGCGGCTGCGCTTCACCGCCTCGCTCGTGGGGCCGTGCATGCGCTGCCTGAAGGAGGCACGGCGCACGCTCGAGGTCGATGCCCGCGAGGTGGACCGCCCAACCGAAGCCGGGAGACACGCGCCTTCGGCGCGAATCCCCGTTTCGGCCAGCGGCGAGGAGCTGTCGAGCCCATACGTCCAGGACGAGCTGCTCGACCTGGCCGGGTGGGCGCGCGACGCGTTCGTGCTCGCGGCGCCCGTGCAGGTGCTCTGCCGCGAGGACTGCGCCGGGCTGTGCCCGGAGTGCGCGGCGGATCTGAATGATTTGGACCCCACCCGCCCCGAGCACCACCATGAGCAGGCGCTCGACCCCAGGTGGGCGAAGCTGCGAGAGCTGAAGCTCGATTGATACCCTTGGCGGCACATGGCCGTCCCCAAGCAGAAGCAGTCGCATAGCCGCACGGCCAAACGCCGTGCGCAGCACAAGATCTCCACGCCCGCGTTGAGCGTGTGCCCGCGCTGCCACTCCCCCCGCCGCCCGCACCGGGTGTGCGACGTCTGCGGCACGTATGCAGGTCGCGAAGTGCTCGCCGACATGGCGCACGATCACGAGCACGATCACGACCACGAGTAGTCCGACGCCACCGGTGGTGGCCCTCGACGCCAACGGCGCCGACCTCGGTCCCGCGGAGGTCGCCGCAGGCGCAGTGCTCGCGGCCGAGCAGGGCGCGCACGTGCTGCTGTTCGGGCCGGCGGGGGAGATGGATGTGCCGGCCCATTTGGCGCTGGATGTCGGTGCGGGCGCGGCGGGCGCTGGCACGGGTGCGCCAGGCGCGGGCGCAGCCGGCGCGGTGCAGGTCATCGATGCGCCCGTGTCGATCGCCAAGAGCCCCGACCCCGCGCGCGCCGCGCGGACCACACCCGAGGCCTCGATCGTGCAGGCCGCGCGCGCGGTGGCGGACGGGCGCGCGCAGGCGCTCGTGTGCGCGGGTGGCACCGGCGCGGCGCTGGCGGCGGGGCTGTTCAACGTCAAGCGCGCGCGCGGGATCCACCGCCCCGCACTGGCGCTGGCGCTGCCCGTCCTCGGCCGGGCGGGCGGGCACCCGGTCATCCTGCTCGATGTGGGCGCCAACGCCGAGGCGCGGCGTGAGCACCTCGTGCAGTTTGCGTTCATGGGCGCCGCGCTGGCGCGGGTGGTCCTCGGCGTGGAGCGCCCTCGTGTGGGGCTGCTCTCCAACGGCGAGGAGGACGCGCGCGGCAGCACGCTGGTGGTGCAGGCGCGCGCCGAGCTGGCCGGGCGCGTGGCCGGCAGCGGGTGGCTGAAGCTGGTCGGCAACGTCGAGGGCGGCGACGTGGTCGGGGGGGTGGCGGACGTGATCGTCACCGACGGCTTCACCGGCAACGTCGCGCTGAAGCTGATGGAGGGGGTCTCGCAGACCCTGCTGCGGGCAATCCGCGCCGCCGCCTCCTCCTCGCCGCGCGCAAAGGTGGGGGGGCTGCTGCTGGCGCCCGCGCTGCGCGGGGTGCGCGATGAGATCGACCCCGAAGCGCACGGCGGCGCCTATCTGCTGGGACTGCGCAGCCTGGGGGTGGTGCCCCACGGGCGCTTCGCACGGCGCGGGTTCGCACAGGCAATCCTGCGCGCGCAGCGCGGCGCGCAGGAGGATCTGGTGGGGCGTACGCAGCGCGCGCTGGAGCAGGCGGGAGTACTGAAGGCTGCCCCTGTGTCCGGCCGGGTCGCTAGCCTCCAGGAGGATCGATGAGCAACTCCTGCCCTGCCCTAAGAGTCTGTCCAAAAACTCGTGCACGCGCCTGGCGGCGCCTGACGCGGCGTGTCGCGGCGTCCTCGGACCTCGACTTGGCATCACCACCAAGCCTTCGGTCCTGCGTCCTGGCGGCACTTGGTCATGCACACGCCATCCACGCACCCGAGTTTTTGGACAGACTCTAAGCCGCACCATGACCCGCGAGCAGGTGTTCACACTGATCCAGGCGCACCTGGCCGACGAACTCGACGTCGAGCCTGGGCTGATCTCCGAGGAGACCCGCTTCAAGGAGGACCTGCAGGCCGACTCGCTCGATCTGTACACGCTCGTGCAGGAGCTCGAGGACACCTGCGGGGTGCGCGTCTCCGACGAGCAGGCCGCCGGCATCCTGACGGTCGGGCAGACCGTCGATTTCGTGCTCGCCAACGCGCCGGCCGAGCGCTCTGATGACTGATGAAGCTACTCAACGAGCTTTTGGACGAGCTGCCGGAGGAGCTCGCGCGACAGATGTTCACCCACGCCTCGTGGAGCGAGCGGCGCAGCGACTCCTACACGCGCCTGGCGTTCCTGGGCGACAGCGTGCTGTCGCTGGCGGTCACCACCCACCTCTACCCGCGGCTGGAGGCCGAGCGCTTCGGGGCGGGGCGGCTCACGAAGATCCGCGCACAGGCGGTGTCGGGACCCTCCTGCCGGGCGGTGGCCGAACGGCTGGGGGTCCCCGCCCGGCTGCGGGCCGCGGTGCCCGTCGGCGTGGAGGAGTCGGCCGCGGCGCAGCTCGTCACCGAGCGGGTGCTGGCGTCGGTGATCGAGGCGGTGATCGGCGCCTGTTACCTGCACGCCGGCTACGACCGCACCGCGGCGGCGGTGGTGGAGGCGTTTGCGCCGGAGATCGAGGACGCGCTGGAGCACCCGGTGGATTTCAAGTCCGCTCTCCAGGAGATCCTGGCCCAGCGCGGGGAGGTCGTCGGCTACGAGGTGACGGGCGAGCACGGGCCGCCGCACGAGCGCACCTTCGAGGTGGTGGCCAAGGTGGACGGACGCGCGCTCGGCAGCGGGCGGGGGCGCAGCAAGAAGCACGCCGAGCAAGAGGCCGCGCGCGAGGCCGTCGAGCGGCTGCGGGAGACGTGAGGGCCCGCGAATCAATGTCTGACGGTCCGGATGCACTCGCCTGGCGGCGCCAGCCACCACCCACGATGCTCGAAGCCCTCCGGCACCCGTCACCCTGCGCTCGCGTGCGGCGTCTGGCATCCACCATTCGAGCGGGTGGGCGGGTCCTATACATCCATCAATTGATTCGCGAGCCCTGAGATGCGGCTGAAGGCACTCACGATGAAGGGCTTCAAGTCCTTCCCCGACCGCACCCGCCTGGACTTCGGTCCGGGGGTCAGCGTCGTGGTAGGACCGAACGGGTCGGGCAAGTCCAACGTGACCGACGCGGTGCTGTGGGCGATGGGCGAGCAGTCGCCGCTCGCCGTGCGCGGGCAGTCGATGCAGGACGTGATCTTCGGCGGCGGGCACGGCGTGCAGGCGCGCAGCGCGGCCGAGGTGGAGATCGTGCTGGACAACTCCGACGGCACCGTCGACCTTCCGCTGAGCGAGATCTCGATCGTGCGGCGCCTGGATCGCTCAGGCGAGGGCGAATACCGGCTGAACGGGGCGCGCTGCCGGCTGGTGGACGTGATCGAGGTGCTCTCCGACACGGGCCTGGGTAAAGAGACCCACTCGGTCATCTCCCAGGGGCGCGTCGAGGGGATCGTGACCTCCAAGCCGCGCGACCGGCGCCTCTTGATCGAGGAGGCCGCCGGGCTGGGCAAGCACCGCAAGCGCCGCCGCCGCGCCCAGCTGAAGCTCGAGCGCACGCAGGAGAACCTCGACCGCGCACTGGACGTGGAGCGCGAGGCGCGCACGCGCCTGCGCCCGCTCAAGCGCCAGGCCGAAGCGGCGGAGCTGCACGAGCGCCTGGAGCGCCAGATGCTCGAAGCGCGCTGGGAGCTGGCGCGCGAGGCGGTGCGCGCCCGGCGCGTGGAGCTGGCGCAGGCCGAGGAAATCGCGCAGGCCGCGCGCGCGGCGCGGGCAGAGATCGAAGCGCGACTGCAAGCCGTCGTCGAGCGCCGCGGGGTGGCCGAGCGCGAGCTGGCCGAGCGCGCCGAGCAGCACGACGCGCTGGCACGTCGCTGCTACGACGCGCGGTCCGCGCGCGAGCGCCTGGAGCTGCGCGGAGAGCAGGTGCGGGCCGCGGCGCTCGGCATACAGCAGCGCATCGCGCGCGTCGAGCGCGAGCTAGAGTCGAGCAGCGAACCCGAGAGCAGCGAGCCCGACGATGCCGAGCGGGGACAGCAGGCGCAGAGCGAAGATCGCGTCCAGGTGCTGGAGCGCGAGCTGGCCGAGATCGAGCAACAGCGCGAGCGCGAGACCGAGCGCGAGATCGAGGGTCTCGCCGCAGCCCACGAGCAAGCGCAGGCAGAGGTGGCCGAACTGGAGGCGGAGCTTCAGGACGCGCGTGAGGCACGCGAGGAAGCCGACGAGCGCGCCGACGCGGCCCGTGAGCGTCTGCGCGCGAGCGAGCGCGAGACGCAGGACACGCGCCGCGAGGCCGCGCGTGTGGGGGCCGAGCTGGCTGCGGTCAACCAGTTCCTGCGCAGCCACTCCGGCAGCTCGCTGGGGCGCGGCGCCGAGGATGGCCCGCGCGCGCTGAGCGAGACGCTGGAGGTGAAGCCCGGATATGAGCTGGCGCTGGCGGCCGCGCTCGGCGGGCGCCTGAACGCCGCGCTCGTGGACGGGCTGCCCGAGGCGGAGAGGCTGCTGGACGGGGCCGGACAGGACGGCGGCGCAGCACTGCTCGCGGGCAGCGACGCCTCTCCCGGCGAGGACGCCCGCGCGGGCGCCGCGCCCCCCGCGCCCGGCGCGCGGCGACTGCTGGAGCTGGTCGCCGGTCCGCCACCGGCGGTGGCGGTCGCCCGACGGCTGCTGGGAGACGCGTGGGTGGTGGAGCGCCTGGAGGATCTGCCCAGGGGCTTCGCGGGGATCGCGGTGACGCGCGCCGGGCGGGTGTGGTTCGCCGCGCTCGGCGAAGTGCGCCAGACGATGGAGGGCGGCGCCGAGCGGGTGCTCGCGCGGCGCAACGAGCGCGAACAGCTGATCGCCGCCAGCGAGGCGGCGGTGCAGGCC
>Ga0209415_10007108_pt1 | contig 19630 bp, 18 predicted proteins | sample PeaSoiSIISIP2007_FD_187696 | JGI IMG/M metagenome (GOLD analysis project Ga0209415, IMG submission 187696) | Peat soil microbial communities from Weissenstadt, Germany - SII-SIP-2007 (SPAdes) (version 2) | ecosystem: Environmental > Terrestrial > Soil > Wetlands > Peat | place: Germany... | reverse complement strand
CCCAGTTCGAGGCGCGCCGGCTACGGCTCTTCGCCTTGGATGTCTTCTTCTTGGGGACGGCCATCGTCGGTCACCTCAGGTCGGGGGCCGGTCCACGATACCCGGTCGGGCGGTGATCAGTTCCCGGACCCCAGGTCGGGGACCCGAAGGACGTCGAGGGCGGCCCAGCGCCCGTCACGCGGCACCTCGCACCGGCACATCTGCTCGTTGCGGTTGACACCGCACATCGGGCACAGGCCGAGGCACCCGTCGTCACAGAGGGGGGCGATCGGAAGCTCGAGGAGCACGGAGTCGTGCACGAGGACGGCCAGGTCCACCTCGTCGTCGACCAACGGGTACGTCTCCTCCCCGTCCCCGTCCTCGGTGTACAGCTCGCGCACGGCGATGGTGAGCGTGCCCGACGCCGTCACCAGGCATCGTCGGCACTCCCCCGTCCACGGGGCCACCACGGAGCCGGCGACGGCGACGCCGCCGGAGATCGCTTCGAGGGTGACATCGGCCCGCAGGTCGGCACCGGCCGGGACGTGGCTCCCGGAGCAGGCCAGATCGTCCATGGTGCCGGTCCGCACCTCGTGCCAGCGCGTGCCGAGCACGCGCCGGAGCTTGGCCACATGGACGACGAAGGGACGGGCGGACACGTCGGCCTTTCAGGAGTCGTCCTGATCGAAGAAGCCGAGGTCGTCGGCGCTGTCGTCGCCTTCGCCCCGGGCTCCGGGCGCTGCCGTGTCCTCGGGCAGCGGGGGCGGGATGGCGTGGAGCTTCTCGCGCCCGGCCTGGACCGTCTTGATCGTCCTGTCCAGCACGATCTCGAACGACGCCAACTTCTGGTCACAGAAGTCCTCGGCCTCGTGACGCAATCGGCGGGCCTCTTCACGGGCGTCGTCGAGGATGCGCTGGGCCACGTGATTGGCCTGCCGGACGATCTCGGTGCGTTGCACCATGCGCTCGGCCTGGGCCCGGACCTCCTCGAGGAGGTTGTCGGCTTCGCGTTGACGCGTGGCCAGGAACTCGTCGCGCTCGCGCAGGAGCCATCGTGCCTGACGCAACTCGTCGGGAAAGCGGTCGAGTGCCGTCTGCAGCAATTCGAGCAGCTCGTCGCGCGCCACCAGGACCGACGCCGACAACGGCATCGTCCGCGCCGTCGACACGACGTCGACCGCCTGTCGGACGAGACCCTGCGCGTCGACCTCGGCCGCGGGGACCGGCTCGGCGAAGGGGTCGTCGACGAAGATGTCGTCTGTCATCGGGCGAACTTCTCCTGCAGGCGCAGCGCCACCACCTTCGGGACGAAGGCGGACACGTCACCGCCGTAGCGGGCGACCTCGCGCAACAGCCGGGAAGCGACGAAGGCCGACGTCGACGTGGTGGGGATGAAGAGCGTCTCGATCCCCGAGAGCTGACGGTTCATCTGGGCCATCTGGAGCTCGTTCTCGAAGTCCGAGACGGCCCGCAGGCCCTTCACGATGGCCGAGGCCCCCACGTCGTGGGCCACGTTCACGACCAGTTTGGACACGGACACGATCCGGACGTTCGGCAGGTGGGCGAGCGCTTCCTTCAACATCTCCTCCCGCTCCTCCAGGGAGAAGAGGGGCTCGGCCTTCTGCGGGTTGCGCAGCGTGGCCACCACCACCTCGTCGAAGAGTCGGCCGGCCCGCTCGACCACTTCGAGGTGGCCGTTGTGGAAAGGATCGAACGAGCCCGGGATGAGAGCAACGGTCACGAGGTGCCTCTCTGGTGCGACTCGACGGGACGGACCACCGTGACGAGCGTACCGCCGTAGCGCTTGTTCCTGATGATCTCCCAGGTCCCAGGCACGACCACGGGTCGGTCCGATTCGAGCACCGCCACCTCGGCGCGGAGCCGGCCGAGCAGCTCCGACCAGGCGTCGAAGGTGTAGGGGGGATCGCACAGGGCCAGGTCGAACCGGTGGGGGCGCAGGAGCCACTCCAAGACGTCCGCCCGCACCACCTGGGTCCGGGCGCCGTCCAGTCCCGTGCCCGTCACGTTGGCCCGCACGGCGCGGACGGCGGGCAACGAGCTGTCGACGAACACGACCGATGCCGCGCCCCGGGAGAGGGCCTCGATACCCATCGCCCCGCTCCCGGCGAAGAGGTCGACCACGTCGGATCCCTCCACCTCGATCAGGGCGCCGAGGATGTTGAAGATCGCCTCCCGGACCCGGTCGGCCGTCGGGCGTGTCGTCCCGCCCACCGGGGCCCGCAAGGGTCGCCCCCGACTGGTGCCGGCGATCACACGCACGGCGGTCCCACGGCGGTCAGCGTAGTGGTGCCTCCCGGCCCCACCTGGGCACGGCTCGGCGTCGTCGTCGAGGTCAACTCTTGAGCAGGAAGGCGGCTTCGTCCTCACCGACGAAGAGGCGGAGCTCGTCGCCGAGGACCGCCGTCTCCTCGAGTCTCGGGTCGTCGCCGAGCAGGGACTCGGCGATCTCGCGGGCCGAGGCCACAAGGGCCCGGTCGACCCGGCGCAACGACGCCAGCTTGAGGTCACTGCGACCCTTTTGGCGGGAGCCCAGGATGGTGCCTTCGCCGCGCAGCTCGAGATCGACCTCGGCCAGGTCGAACCCGTCCGTCGTCGTCTCCAGGGCTCGCAGGCGAGTGGCCGCCTCGGGGGTGGAACCGGCACTCAGGAGATAGCACCACGAGGGCAGGTCGGAGCGTCCCACCCGGCCGCGCAGCTGGTGCAATTGGGCGATCCCGAAGCGATCGGCGTCCTCGATCACCATGACGGTGGCCTCCGCGACGTCCACACCCACCTCGATCACCGTCGTCGCCACCAACACCGAGAGCTCGCCCCGGCGGAAGGCGGACATGACGCCCTCCTTGTCGGCCGCCTTCAACTGCCCGTGCAGGAGACCGATGGGCAATCCGGCGAGCACGGTCCGTTCCAACCGCTCCTTCTCCTGGGTGGCCGACTTGGCCTGGGTGTTCTCGGATCCCTCGACGAGCGGGCACACCACGTAGGCCCGGTGCCCGGCCGCCACCTCGTCGCGCACGCGTTGCCAGGCGTCGGCTTCGTCCTCCTCGCGCCGCGCCCAGACGGTCCGGACCCCGGCCCGGCCCGCCGGCAGTTCGTCGAGCTCCGTCACGTCGAGATCACCGAAGACGACCATGGCGGCCGTCCGGGGGATGGGGGTCGCCGTCATCACGAGGAGATCGGGATCGGCCCCCTCGCCGCTGGCCGCATCCCTCCCCTTGGCCCGCAAGGCGGCGCGCTGCTCCACCCCGAATCGGTGCTGCTCGTCGATGACGACCACACCCAGGCTGGCGAATTGCACGTCTTCGGTGAGCAACGCGTGGGTGCCCACCACGATGTCGATGGCGCCGGTGCGCAGTCCCTCGTGCACCTTGGCCCTCGCTCCCGCCGGCGTCCGGCTGGTGAGGAGGGCCACGGCCAGGGGTCGCGCCCCTCCGAGACGCTGCGGATCGGGGACGACGAGGTCGGCGAGAAGCTCCCGGACCCCGAGGAGGTGCTGCTCGGCCAGCACCTCGGTGGGCGCCATGAAGGCACCCTGATGCCCCCCCTGGACGGCCACCAGGAGAGTGGCCACGGCGACCACGGTCTTGCCCGATCCGACGTCTCCCTGGAGGAGCCGGTGCATGGGCAGGGGGGTCGCCAGGTCCTTCACGATCTCGGCCAGGGCCCGGTCCTGGGCCGCTGTCGGGGAGAACGGGAGGCGGGCGATGAAGGCGGCCACGAGGTCGCCCTCGGCCGCCGGTGGGGAGATCTCATGGCTGATGCCCCGGGCGTCGCGCTCGTTCGCCTGCCGCCGCATGACCACCTCGAGCTGGAGGCGCAGGAGCTCGTCGAGGGCCAGGCGGCGGCGGGCCCGGTCCCGCTCCTCGAAGGACTGCGGCGCGTGGATGGCCCGGAAGGCCGTGGTCCGGTCCATGAGGTCGAGTGCGCCGCGCCACTGGGACGGGAGGGGATCGTCGAGCGGGCCAGCGCGGTGCAGGGCCTCCCCGATCCACTCCCCGTACTCCCATCCGGCGATCCCCGTCTTCTCCGACGTCGGGTAGATGGGCACGATCCGGCCGGTCCGGTTGCCCACGAGGTCCACGACCGGGTTCGTGAATTGCCGCTTTCCCCGGTAGGTGTCGAGCTTCCCGAAGAACAGCGCTTCGGTGCCCACCGGGAGTTGCTTGGCCCGCCACGCCTGATTGAAGAACGTGACCCGGAGCCGTCCCGTCCCGTCGTCCACGTCGAGCTCCACCAGGGCACGGCCGTTGCGGGTGCGGCGGGACTTCACCGATTCGACGCGGGCGAGGACGAGGGACTCCTCACCGACGGTCATCCCCGCGACATCGGCCTGGCGCGACCGGTCGATGTACCGGCGTGGGTAGTGCGTGATCAGCTCGAGGACGTTCGTGATGCCCACCGCGGCGAGCGCCTCGGCCCGCTTGTCCCCCACCCTCTTGACCCGCTGCACCGGGATGTCGGCCAGCTCCTGCAGGGTCCGGCCTTCACCCACGGCATCCGCCACCCACGCTCACTCGATGCTGATGAGGTACGGGTAGAGCGGTTGGCCGCCGTAGTGGACCTCGACGGCGATGTCGGCCCGGTGCTCGGCCAGCCACTCGGTCACGTGACGGGTGTCGGCCGCACCGGACCCGTCGCCTTCGATGAGCGTGACGAGCTCGTGCTCGTCGCGCAGCAGCTTCCCGAGGAGCCCGCAGACGGCTTCGCCCAGGGTGTCGCCCACGACCTCGACCCCGTCGCGCGAGAGGCCGAGCCAGTCCCCCGCGCTGATGGGACCCATCGGCCCGGTGGCGTCGCGCACGGCCTGGGTGACCTCGCCGGCGACCACACGGCGCGCCGACGCCGCCATGGCGGTGGCGTTGTCGTCGGCGCCCGCCTCGGGGTCGTACTCGAGCAACGCCGCGAACCCCTCGACGATCCCACTGGTCGGCACCACCCGCACGGTCTTGGTGGCGAGCTCGCACACCTGCATGGCCACCGGTCGGATGTTGTCGTTATTGGGCAGCAGGACCACGTCGGTCGAGGGCACCCCCTCCACCACCTCGAGGATCTGGGCCGTGGAAGGATTCATCGACTGCCCTCCGGCCACCAGGTGGTGCACGCCCAGGGACCGGAAGATCCGCCCCACGCCCTCACCGTTGGCCACCGCCACCACCGCGGTGCGCGGCGGGGGCCCCGGCACTTCGTCCGGGGTCTCGGGACCGAGGGCCGCGGCGTCGCGCACCCACCGTTCCTCCTCCATCTGCTCGACCAGGTCGGTGACACGGATGTCGCGGGGCCGCCCGGCGTCGAGCGCGGCCTCGATCGACGCCCCCACGTCGTTGGTGTGGATATGGCAGTTCCACAGCCCCTCACCGCCCACCACCACGATGGAGTCCCCGATCCCGGCCCACACCTCCTTGAAGGCGGGCACCGTGGTATCGGGCGCCTCGAGCAGGTACATGACCTCGTAGCGGAGGTGGGTGGCGGAGCCGGCCTCGGCCTCCCCCGGTTCCCGGTCCACCCCTTCTCCGGCCTCGCCCGGAACGGACAGGGCGAGCACGGAGGCGGCGTCGGGGCCGGGGGCCGGCGCCGCCGGCAGGGGACGCCCGTCGACGGCGGTGAGGAAGGCGTCGAGCATGAGGAGGTACCCCGATCCGCCGGCGTCGACCACCCCGGCCTGGGCCAGCACCGGCAACTGCTCCGGGGTCCGCGCCAGGGCCTCGGCGGCCGCCTGCCGGGCCGTGTCGAGGACACCGGTCAACGACCCGCCCCCGGAGATGGCCCGCTCCGCGCCGAGGGCCGCCGCGTGCGCCACGGTGAGAATCGTCCCCTCGACGGGCCGGAGGACGGCCTCGCGCGCGGCGTCGCTGGCGGCGGCGAGGGCCTCGGCCAGCTCCACCGGCCCCACCTGGGACGAGGCGGCGAAGACGCGGGTGCAGCCGCGCAACAGCTGCGAGAGGATGACCCCGGAGTTGCCCCGGGCCCCCATGAGCGAGCCGTGGGCGATGGCCCTGCACACCGCCGCCATCTCCGGCGGGGCGCCACCGGGCCCGTCGTCGGCTCCGGGGCCGAATGCGTCGCCGGCGAGGTCGCCGATACCCTCGAGACCGGTCAGCTCGGTGATCACCGACTCGACCGTCAGGGCCATGTTGGTCCCGGTATCGCCGTCGGGGACGGGGTAGACGTTCAGCCGGTTGATGGCGTCCTGGTGGAGGCGCAGCACGTATCGGTAGGCGGCGAGAGCCCGCGCCAGATCGCCTCCCGTGAGCTCCCCGATCGGCTCCATGGCCGAGGATGCTAACCTTTGCGCTCGTCTCGATTTCTGCCCCAGGAGTGTCCGCGTCATGGCTGCCGTGTGTGAGGTCTGTGGCAAGCACCCGTCTTTCGGGATGAACGTGAGCCACTCCCATCGCCGCACCAAGCGCCGCTGGAATCCGAACATCCAGAAGGTCCGTGCCCTCGTGAACGGCAGCCCGCGGCGCGTGGCCGTCTGCACCTCGTGCATCCGCGCCGGGAAGATCACCAAGCCGGCCCGGCGTACGCCGACACCGACCTCCTGAGATCTCAACTCCAGTGGTGCTCCCAGCCGGACGGTGGCAGGGCTGTGCCCGCCCACTCCCTCTGGCCCCGGTCCCCCGTGCAGACCCCGACGGCGATCGGTGGCGTGAGCCCGGCGGCGGCGAAGACCTCCGCCACCTTCCCCGGATCGGGCGCGGCGAAGACGAGCTCGTAGTCGTCGCCACCCCCGAGCGCCTCCTCCACGGTGGCCCCCGGGGCCACGGGGACCCGGTCGAGGCGGAACCCGACGGCTGACGCCTTGGCCAGGTGGCCGAGGTCGGCCGCGAACCCGTCGGAGATGTCGATCATGGCCGACGCACCGGCCCGCCGGGCGGCGTCGCCCTCGACCAGACGGGCGTGCGGGCGCCGGTAGGCCTCGATGACCGGGGTGTCGTGCGACGCCGGAGTCCGATGCCCGGCCGCCGCCTGCGCCCGGAGGGTCCTCAGACCGGCGGCGGCCGCACCGACCGGGCCGGTGACGAAGAGGTGGTCCCCGCTGTGGGCGCCGTCGCGCCGCACCGGGCCGGGCCCGTCGTCGACCACGCCGGTGACGGCCACGACGACCACGACCTCCGAGGCGTTGGACAGGTCACCTCCGACGACGTGACATCCGTGGGCGGCCACCGACTGCGCCACCCCCTGGTACAGGGTGTCGAGGTCGGTCGCCGGGGGCCCGGCGACGGCCACGAGCACGGCGGTGGCCCGGCCGCCCATGGCGGCGATGTCGCTCACGGCCGCGGCCACGGCCCGCCATCCCAGGTCGTCCAGTCCCACCAGGGCCAGATCGGCGTGGACCCCGGCGACGCTCATGTCGGTGGTCAGGAGGGTCTGGGCCCCGCTCGGCCCCAGGACAGCGGCATCGTCACCGATCCAGATCTCCCCCGCCGGTGGGCCGGGGAGCCGGTGCTTCAGCCGGTCGATGACGGCGAATTCCCCACCGGCCGGAACTCTCGCCGTCATCTCGACGCCGGCACCTCTCGCTCGCCGGAGTTGGGACAGCCCATGGGGAATGCCTACCATTGACTTCACCGAGTGACGCTCCGGACGGCCCCGTCGTCCGTCGCGGCACCCGGAGCCTGTCCGACGCGAGAGAGGTAGCGCCCCGACCATGCCCCCCACCGCCAACCGCAAGCTGGTCGCATGGGTCGAGGAGGTCGCCTCGCTCACCACCCCGGACCGCGTCGCCTGGTGTGACGGCTCGGACGAGGAGTACGACCGGCTCTGTCGGAGCCTCGTCGACAGCGGTACCTTCACCGAGCTGTCGGAGACCACCCGTCCCCACAGCTTCTGGGCCCGCTCCGACCCCGGCGACGTGGCCCGGGTCGAGGACCGGACCTTCATCTGCTCGAAGGACGAGGCCGACGCCGGTCCGACCAACAACTGGCGCGATCCCGACGAGATGCGGGCCACCTTGACCGGTCTCTTCCGGGGCTCGATGAAGGGTCGGACCATGTACGTCGTCCCCTTCTCCATGGGCCCCCTCGGTTCGCCCATCGCCCACATCGGTGTGGAGATCACCGACTCGCCCTACGTGGCCGCCTCCATGCGGATCATGACCCGGATGGGAGCCGCGGCCCTCGACGTCCTCGGGGCGGACGGTGACTTCGTGCCCTGCCTGCACTCGGTCGGGGCACCCCTCGAGCCCGGCCAGGTCGATGTCCCGTGGCCGTGCGACGCCGACAACAAGTACATCGTCCACTTCCCCGAGACGCGCGAGATCTGGTCCTACGGCTCCGGATACGGGGGCAACGCCCTGCTCGGGAAGAAGTGCTTAGCCCTGCGCATCGCGTCGGTCATGGCCCGCGACGACATGTGGCTGGCCGAGCACATGCTCATCCTCAAGCTGACCTCGCCCGAGGGCGAGGTCCGGTACATCTCCGGTGCCTTCCCGTCCGCCTGCGGGAAGACCAACCTGGCCATGCTCGTCCCCACCGTGCCGGGATGGACGGTGGAGACCGTGGGCGACGACATCTGCTGGATGAAGTTCGGCCCCGACGGCCGTCTCTACGCCATCAATCCGGAGGCGGGCTTCTTCGGGGTGGCCCCGGGGACGAGCGACAAGACGAACCCGAACGCCATGAAGACCCTGGGCGACAATTGCATCTTCACCAACACGGCCCTCACCCCCGACGGGGACGTCTGGTGGGAGGGGATGACCGACATCCCCCCGCCGGCCCTGACCGATTGGCGCGGCGAGGAGTGGACACCGAAGAAGGGCACGCCGGCCTCGCACCCGAACGCCCGTTTCACGGTCCCCGCCGTTCAGAATCCGGCTTGCGCGGCGGAGTGGGACGATCCCAACGGCGTCCCCATCTCGGCCGTCCTCTTCGGCGGGAGGCGGCGTTCGGTCGTTCCCCTCGTGACCGAGTCCTTCGACTGGGCCCACGGCGTCTTCCTCGGTTCCATCATGGCCTCGGAGACCACGGCGGCGGCGGCCGGGGCCGTCGGCAACCTGCGCCGCGATCCCTTCGCCATGCTGCCGTTCTGCGGGTACAACATGGCCGACTACTTCGCCCACTGGTTGCGGATCGGGTCCGCCGGCGACCCTCAGAAACTCCCCCGCCTCTACTACGTCAACTGGTTCCGCAAGGACGCCGAGGGACGGTTCCTGTGGCCCGGCTACGGCGAGAATTCGCGGGTCCTCGAGTGGATCTTCGAGCGGACGGCGGGCCGGGGTGAGGCGCTGTCCACCCCCATCGGCAACGTCCCCGCCCCCGGAGCCATCGACACCGAGGGTCTCGACGTCTCCAAGGAGGACATGCTCGAGCTGCTCCGGGTGGACGAGTCGGAGTGGCGCGACGAGGTCCCTCTCATCCGGGACTTCTACGCCTTGTTCGCCGACCACCTCCCGTCGGCCCTGGCCGACCAGGTCGACGCCCTCGAGGGCCGCCTGACCTGACGCCCGCGGGCCGGCCACGGCCACGTGACGACCGCACCACCGCCACTACCATGCGGGTCCGAGGCTCGACGGTTCCTGCGGGACCCGCACGATGAGGAGGCGACCATGGCCGTGACCGCGTACGTGCTCATCCAGACCGAGGTCGGCAAGGCGGCCAACGTGGCCACCCAGGTGGACGCCATTGCCGGCGTGGTCTCGGCCGAGGACGTGACCGGTCCCTACGACGTGATCGTCCGCGCCGAGGCCCCCTCGGTGGACGACCTCGGCCGTCTGGTGGTGAGCCAGATCCAGCTGATCGAAGGGATCACCCGCACCGTCACCTGCCCGGTGGTGAACCTCTGACGCGGTCGCCGCGCCCCTGACGGGGGAGCGGCGACCGGGGTGCCTCAGCCGACGGCGCCGCGGTCGCGCAGCCGCGCCACCCGGTCCCCGTCCACCCCCCACGCCTTCAGAGCCTCGTCGGTGTCCTGCCCGGCCGCCGGCGCCGGTCGTTGGACGGCCCCCGGGGTCCGGCTGAAGCGGGGCGCGGGGCCGGGCTGGACGACGCCCTCGACCTCGACGAACGTCCCCCGGTGGCGGTTGTGGGGATGCTCGTGGGCCTCCCACGGTGAGAGCACCGGTGCGCCGCAGCCGTCGGTCCCGGCGAAGACGTCGGTCCATTCCTGGCGCGTCCTCGTCCCGAAGACGGCGGCGAAGCGCTCCTTCATCGCCGGCCACTGCGCCCGGTCCATCTGATCCGGCAGGTCGGCGTCGCCCAGGCCCATCAGCCGGATCAGCTCGGCGTAGAACTGGCGCTCGATGGCCCCCACGGCGAACCACTTCCCGTCGGAGGTCTCGTAGACCTCGTAGAAGGGCGCGCCCGTGTCGAGCATGTTGACCCCACGGTCCTCCGACCACAGTCCTCCCTGGCGGAAGGCGAACGTCATCGTCATGAGCGACGCGGCGCCGTCGACCATGGCGGCGTCGACCACCTGACCCTGACCCGACTGCCGGGCTTCGAGGATGGCGGCCACCACGCCGAAGGCGAGCATCATCCCGCCGCCGCCGAAGTCGCCCACCAGGTTGAGCGGAGGCACCGGCCGCTCCCCCGCCCGACCGATGGCCCACAGGACGCCGGCCACGGCGATGTAGTTGATGTCGTGTCCCGCGCTCTGGGCCAGGGGGCCGTCCTGGCCCCACCCGGTCATCCGTCCGTAGACGAGCCGAGGGTTACGCGCCGCGCAGGCGTCGGGCCCGATACCGAGGCGCTCGGCCACACCCGGTCGCCACCCCTCCACCAGGGCGTCGGCCCCGGCGACGAGGTCGAGGACGAGGGCCACCCCTTCGGGGTCCTTCAGATCGACGGCCGCGGACCGGCGACTGCGGTTCAACAGGTCCCAGTGCGGTCCCTCCGGCGGTGGCCGGCCATCCCCGGTCAGCCGGTCGACCCGGAGGACGTCGGCCCCGGCGTCGGCCAGGAGCATGCACGTGTAGGGGCCGGGTCCGATCCCCGCCAATTCCACGACCCGGACACCCGCGAGTGGACCTGTCATGGTCGGATGCTTCCCGTTGTGACACGTCACGGTCAAGCGTGGGCCTGGGTCCACCGCCGCCGGCCGTGCCATGCTCTCGCTTCCGATGAGACGGGCGCCATGACAGGGGGCAACGGCCACAGCGCCCCCGTTCCCGACGACGAGAGCAGAGGCGAGGGACCCGTCGTCCGCGCCTACAGCCCCGGTCGGGTGAACCTGATCGGCGACCACACGGACTACAACGAGGGCCTCGCCCTCCCGATGGCCATCGATCTCGGGACCACGGTGACCTACGTCCCCGACCGCGGCTACCGCATCTTCCTCCGGTCGTCGGGCGAACCCGAGCCCACCGACATCGACGTCCACATCCCCTTCAATCCCGAGGTCCTCACGGCCCTCGAACCCCGCTGGGCGCGCTACGTGGCGGCGATGGTCGCCTCCATCCGTCCCCGGAAGGGGGGCCGGGGGGCGGTGGAGACGAGCCTCCCCGTCGGCGCCGGTCTGTCGTCGAGCGCCGCGCTCGAGGTGGCCGTCGCCCTGGCCCTCGGCTTCGAGGCCGAGCCCGTCACCATGGCCCGACTGTGCCAGCGGGCCGAGCAGGCCGCCACCGGGGTCCCCTCCGGTCTCATGGACCAGCTGACGGTGACGGCCGGGGTCGAAGGGTCGGCCCTCCTCATCGACTTCGCCGATCTCTCGATCCGTCCCGTCCCCGTCCCCGAGGGCGCCGAGATCCTCGTCGTCCACTCCGGCGAGCACCGGTCACTGGACCGCACCCCCTACGCGGCCCGGCGGGCCGAGTGCGAAGCGGCCGCCTACCGGCTCGGTCCCCTGGGACGGCTGGGCGCCGACGCCATGCTCGGTCTCCCCGATCCCCTCCTCCGCCGCCGGGCCCGCCACGTCGTCACCGAGTGCGACCGCGTCCGCTGGTGCGCCGCCGCGCTCGGCTCGGGAGATCTGGTCGACGCCGGGAGGCTCATGTCGGCCAGCCACGCCAGCCTGTCGGAGGACTTCGACGCCTCCACCCCCGTGCTCGACGCCCTCGTCCAGCACCTCCAGTCCCTCCCCGGTGTCTACGGCGCCCGGATGACCGGTGCCGGATTCGGAGGCTGCGTGGTCGTCCTGGCGGAGCCGGGGGCCGTCGACATCGTGGCCCTGTCCACCCCGGCCTGGCGGGTCCGGCCGTCGGCCGGTGCACGCGTCGAGATCCTCTGACCCCGCCTGCTCCGCAGCCGGGCGGGCTACAGCTGTTCGAGGAGCTCGGCCTTCTTGGCCTCGAACTCCGCCGCGCTCACGATGCCCCGTCGGCGGAGCTCGCCCAGTTGCATGAGCCGGTCGGCCACGCTCGGACCGGCCCCGGCCGCCTCCGACCCCGGCGCCGGGACCGACCCGGGACCCGGCGGCGCCGCCAGGGGGACGGCCGGTCCCCCGGTGGGCGGGGTGTCGGCGTGGTGGGGCGCTCCGGGGCCGTCGGGGAGGGGACCGGACCCGTCACGGACCCGTCGGCCGTCGCGCAGGGCCGACATCTGCTCCGTGATGAGGCTCTGGAAGGCCGACGGCCGGGGGACGTGCTCGAACATCACCGTCCCCTTCTCACCGCCCATCTCCACCATCACCTCGCCCGTCCGGGCCAGCCGTCCACCCAGAGACTGGTGGTAGGAGAGCTCGTTGATCCGGTCGAGCCGGATCTCGAGAGCACGGCGCCCGACCACCCCCGACCGCTCCACGATGCGCGTGGTGGTGAGCACGAGGCTGGTCGTGACCCACCGCAGGGTCCGGCCGGCGAGCCACAGGGCGGCCACCCCCACCACACCGAGCAGGACGTATCCCACCCCGACGGGTGCGTGGGGGAAGGTGACGTCGATCCCCACGGCCAGGGCGGCCGCCGCCGTGGTGGCCACGAGCGGCCAACCGAGGAACGCCCAGTGGGGCCGGAGATCGACCACCACCTCCTCGCCGCTCGTCAGAAGACGGCGGGGGAAGGTCATGGCGCGCCAGTCATCGCGCCACCCAGAGTATCCCCGGGCCCCCGCCCACCGGTGGCTCAGCCGAGCTTGGCGGCGATCCCTCCCGCGCTCCGGAGCACCGCCCCATCGGCCCCCGAGGCACTCGGCCTCCAGGTCGGACGGGCCAGGGCCTCCCCGATCATGGCGTCGAGGAGGTCGATGAACGCCAGGGGGGGGTCCACCCAGAGGTACCGGGCCAGCGAACCCGGGACGGTATTCACCTCGTTCACGAACCAGCCGGCTCCGTCGGAGAGGAAGTCGATCCGGGCCACCCCCCGGATGTCGGTCAGGCGGGCGATCTCGAGGGCGGCCGACCGCAGCCCGGCGGCCACCGCCTCCGGAAGGTCGGCCGGTAGTTGGCGCGGGGCGCTCGCCATCCCCTCGCCCCCGACGTACTTGTCGGCGTACCCGAGGATCTCCCCCGAGTCCGTCGACCGCAGGGGGCGCTCGATGGCCGACAGCGACGGCTCGGGCCACACCCGGACGGCGATGTTCAGGTCGTAGAGGTCCGGTCGATAGGGCTCGACGACGGCCCCCCGGCGGAGATGGGGGTTGGCGTCGAGACGGGCCACCGCCGTGGCCCTGTCCTCGACCACGTCGATCCCGAGGGACGACCCTCCGAAACGGGGCTTCACGATGTAGGGCCCCGGGAACCCGACCTCGGTGTCCGCCGGCCCGAGAAGACGCCGCGGGAGGACGGGGAGCCCGGCGTCGGCCACCACCCCGGCGAAGGCCAGCTTGTCCATCCCCAGGGCGGCGGCCGCCGCCCCCGGGCCCGTGTAGCTGACCCCGGCGAGATCGAGCGCCCCCTGGAGCGATCCGTCCTCCCCCGGACCACCGTGGCAGCAGTTGACGGCCACGTCGACCGCCACCGGCCGGGCCCGGCCCAGCCGGCCGGCGACCTCGGCGAAGCCTCCTCCGGTCCCGAGGGCGAGCCGGACCGGTTCGGCCTGGCGGGGCACCCCGTCGAGGAAGTCGGCCGCCTCCAGGGTCGGGGGGACCCTGAACCACTCCCCCGTCTTCGACCAGTAGAGACCGACCACGTCCCGATCCGCCCCCACCAGGGTCCGGGCCACCTGGAGACCGGTCAGGATGCTGACGTCGTGCTCGGGGGACGGACCGCCGAAGACGACGGCGACGGTGGCGGTGGTGGTGTCCAAGGCGCTCAAGGGTAATGGTCGGGAAGATCGTTCTCGTAGAGGACGATGTCCCCGGCGCCCAGGTGGTCCCGGACCCAGGCCACGGCCTGGTCCCGCCGGCCCACCACCACGCACCGCAGGGTCCCGCCGGACGTCCCACCCCCGCCGGCCGTCCCACCCCCGACGGCCGTCCGGGCACCGGCGAGGAGAGCACGGCGGTTCGTCCTCCCCACGACGACCAGGTCGTCCGCCGTGGTGGCCACCGCCGCCGCGAACCGGGCGTTCTCCTCCGCCTGCCTCGGCCCGAGCTCGACCATCCCCGGGGTCACCACCACCCGCCGGGCCGAGGGCGGGGCCATCGACTCGAGGGCCCGGAGGGCGGCTCCGGCGCCGGCGGGGTTGGCGTTGTAGGTGTCGTCGAGGACGAGGAAGCCGCCGGTCCCGGTCCCGGCCGTCAGGCGGTGCGGGGCCGTCGGGAGGGTGGCGACCCGTCGGGCGATCTCCTCGAGCGGGACCCCGACCTCGAGGGCGGCGGCCACGGCGCAGGCCACGTTGCCCGGCTGGGCCCCCGGGGGGAGGCGGGCCACCTCGGCGCCGTCGACGAACAGGATCAGACCCCCGTCCCCGGTCCGGACAGAGACGTCGGCGCCGGCGTCTGACCCCGACACCCGCCGGACCCGTCGGCCCTCGGCCTCGGTCCGGTCCGCCAGGGCGGCCAGACGGGGATCGTCGACGTTCACCACCGCGGACCGGGCCGCCTCGAGGATCTCGGCCTTGGCCTCCAGGATCCTCTCCTCGGATCCGAACCGCTCCAGGTGGACGGGCCCGACGGCGGTGATCACGGACACGTCGGGAATCAGCCAGGAGCACAGCTCGGCGATCTCCCCGGGGCCGTAGGTCCCCATCTCGGCCACGAAGACCTCCGTCCCCTCGGCCAGGTTCTCGTTCACCGCCCGGGCCAGTCCGGCCCGGTTGTTGAAGCTGGCGGGGCTGGCCACGACCGTCCTCGAACCGGCGACCAGGTGGGCGACGTATCCCTTGGTGCTGGTCTTCCCGTAGGAGCCGGTGATGGCGACCACGGTGGGTGCGACCCGCCCGAGCCGCTCCCGGGCCCGGGAGACGTAGGACCGGACCATGAGCCTCTCGAACGGGCCCGTGACCGCACAGGCCAGATCGACCAGGACGGGGACCCCGACGGCGACGGCGGCGGCCACCGGAGGTCCCGCCCCCGTCACGGCGGCGAGGACCACGGCGGCGGCCACGAACCCCACCCAGACGGCGGCCAGGGTCCGCAGGCGCCGGGTCCAGGCCAGAGCCGACGTCCGGCCCCGCAGTCCCAGTCCCGGGGGCCCGGCGGCCACGACCACGGCGGTGGCCAGCCCCCCGAGGGGCCAGCGCCAGGCCACGACGGCTCCGGCCAGGGCGGCGGCGGCTCCGGCGACGCTCCCCGGTCCCCTCCGCCACCACCGGAGAGCGAACCGGGAGACGGACCCGGCGATGTAGTGCTCACGCTGGGCCACCCGCAACCACCGGATCCCGGCCAGGGCCGTCGCCACCGAGCAGGCGGCCACGGTGACCGTGCCCGCAATGGTCACGGTCGGCCCAGGGCCCGCTCGACGGCCGCCCGCAACTCGCCGGGGACGGACAGCGGAGTGAGGTGTCCCGCCCCCGGGCACAGGGTCAGTGTCGCCCCCGGCACCATCGCGGCCGCCGCCCGGGCCACTGCGACGGGCACGTCGGTATCGTCGTCGCCCCAGACGAGCTCCACCGGGCAGCCCAGGGTGGCCAGCTCGTCGTCGTAGTGCTCCAGGACCAGCCGGACGAAGACGTCACGCATGATCCCCTCGGCCGCCCGGTAGTCGGCCGACCCGTAGCGCTGCCGGGCCCGTTCCATCCGGTCGTCCCCCACGAGCCCCATCCGGTGCAGCCTCCTGGCCAACCGGTAGGCCGGGGCCGGGCGGCGATGCCCACCGGGCGCGGCGACCAGGGGCGCCGCGCTGAGCACCAGGGCGCGCACGAGATCGGGGCGGGCGGCGGCCAGGGCCACGGCGATGCACCCCCCGCGCGAATGCCCCAGGACGACCACCGGGTGGCCCGGTCCGTCCTCCTCGAGCAACCGGACGAGCCCCGACGCGTAGTCCCCCGCCCCCCACGGGGTCGGGGGAGGCGGGGTCGATCCGAAGCCCGGGAGGTCGGGGGCCAGACTGGGGAGCGCCCCCCCGGGGGCGGCCGGGCCGACCACGGCGGCGAAGTCGGCGTGGGTCCGGCCCCAGCCGTGGAGGACCAGGACCTCGGGGTCGCCCGTCCCCCAGACCTCGCCGAAGAGTCCCCCACCGGCGAGCGCCCGCAGCATCGGGGCGAGGCTACCGGGGCCGCCATCCCCCCGGGTGTGACAACCCGCCGGTACCTTCCCTCTCGTGGCCGTCGATCAGAGCACCGCGCTCCTGCGAGGGCTCACCGGGCCCCAACGGGAGGCGGTCACCTCCGAGGCCGCCCCGCTCTGCGTCCTCGCCGGGGCCGGGTCGGGCAAGACCACCGTCCTCACCCGGCGGGTGGCCCGCCGGCTCCTCGACGGGTCGGCCGAGGCCGGGCACACCCTGGTGGTGACCTTCACCCGCAAGGCGTCCCGTGAGCTGCGGAGCCGGCTCTGGCGTCTCGACGTCCCCGGTCCGGTCTGGGCCGGCACCTTCCACGCGGCGGCCTACGCCCAGCTCCGTCGCCACTGGGCCGACGCCGGGGTCCGGCCCCCCGGCGTGATCGACGACCCCCGGCGCCTCCTGGGGCGCGTCCTCGGGGGTCCCGAGGCGGCGACGCCGGACACCGTCGCCGACCTCCTGGCCGAGATCCAGTGGAGCCAGGCCCGGCTCCTCGGACCCGAGGCCTACGCCGCCGGCGCCCGGGCGGCGGGCCGGCGGCCACCGCGACCGGTCGACGAGATCGCCGACGTCTACGCCCGGTACGTCGAGGCCAAGGCCGTCCACGGCGTCATCGATCTGAACGACCTCCTCACCCGCTGTGCCGACCTCCTGGAGCGCGACGGCGCGGTGGCCGCCGCCTCCCGGTGGCGGATACGGCACCTCTTCGTGGACGAGTTCCAGGACCTGAACCCGGCCCAGTGGCGGCTCCTGTCGGTCTGGCTCGGGGGACGGTCCGACCTCTTCGTGGTGGGCGACCCCCGTCAGGCCGTCTACGGCTGGAACGGTGCCGATCCGACGTTGCTCGACCGCCTGCCCGAGCTCCTCCCGGGGACGACGGTTCTCCGCCTCGACGCCAACCACCGGTCGACTCCCCAGGTGATCGCGGCCGCCGGTGCGGTCCTCGCCGGTGACGACCCTGCCGGTGACGACCCTGCCGGTGACGACCCTGCCGGTGACGGCGCCCGACCCGACGGCCCGGTCCCCGCCGTCGACGGCTTCGACGACGACACCGACGAGGCGACCGCCGTGGCCAGATGGCTGCGGGTCATGCACCGTCCCGGACGGCCCTGGTCGCACCTGGCCGTCCTGGCCCGGACGAACGCCCGTCTGGCTCCGGTGGCCGCCGCTCTCGAGCGCGCCGGGATCCCGTTTCGGACCGGCCCGGCGCCGCGCGCCGGTGCCGAACTGCGGACCGCCGTGCAGTGCCTCCGGGCCATGCCGCCGGCCCGGCCCCTGCGCAGCGCGCTGGCCGATCTCTCCGTCCCCGACGAGGGCACCCTCCCCGGGCGTCGCACCACCCGTGGCCTACCGCCGGCGCTTTCCCGTCTGGCCGACGAACATGCCGTCGAGGATCCCGGTGCGGACGTCGGGACCTTCCTGGCCTGGCTGGCGGCCACCGTGGACGACTCCGCCGTCTCCGAGGCCGATCCCGATGCCGACGCCGTGGAGCTGTCCACCTTCCACCGGGCCAAGGGCCTCGAGTGGCCGGCGGTGGCCCTGATCGGTCTCGAGGACGGACTGGTCCCCATCTCCTACGCCACCTCAACGGCGGCCCGGGCGGAGGAACGGCGGCTCCTCTACGTCGCCGTCACCCGCGCCGAAGAACATCTCTGGTGCTCCTGGGCCCGACAACGCCAGGCGGCCGGACGGGTGTGGTCGTGCCGCCCGTCGCCCCTCCTCGACGCCATCGAAGCCGCCGGCCGCCGGCGTCCCCCGGGCGTCTCGCAGCCGATCGCCTCCCGGATGGCATCTCTCCGGCAGCGTCTTCCGGCCGCCGGGTGATCCCCCGGCGCGTCCGTCACAGGGCGATGTCGACGAAGACAGGGGCGTGGTCCGACGGCTGCTTCCCTTTGCGGGCGTTGCGGTCGACCAGGGCGTAGGTACACCTCTCCGCCAGCGGCCGAGACAGCAACAGCAGATCGATCCGCATGCCGAGATGCTTGTGGAAGTTGCCGGCCCGGTAGTCCCACCAGGTGAAGAGCTCCCCCTGGTCGTAGAGGAGACGGAAGGCGTCGACCAGGCCCCAGGCCTCGAGGCGGCGCAGGGCCTCTCTTTCGGGCTCTGTGATGTGCGTCGACCCCTCGAGCGCCACCCGGTCGTAGATGTCGCGGTCGTCAGGGGCGATGTTGAAGTCGCCGCACACGGCCACGGGGTCGGTCGGCGCGCAGGTGGCTTCCAGATACGACCGGAGCTGTTCGAGCCAGACCAGCTTGGCCTGGTAGTGCTCACTTGCCACCTCCCGCCCGTTCGGGACGTAGGCGCTGTGGACCCGGACCCCGCCGCAGGTGGCCGCCACCAGCCGGCACCCCTGCTCGTCGGCCGAGGGGCCGAAGCCGCTCTGGACGTCCTCGAGTCCCACCCGGCTCACGATGGCCACGCCGTTCCAGCGCCCGTCGCCATGGGGAGCCGATTCGTATCCGAGGGCCGACAGTGCCATGGCCGGAAAGGCCGTGTCGGCCACCTTCGTCTCCTGCATACAGACGACGTCGGGTTGCGCGTATTCGATCCATTCCTCGACGCGCGCCAGCCGGGCGTTCAGTGAATTCACGTTCCAGGTGGCGATCCTCATGATCTCCTCAGGTCGTCTCTCCGTCGCTCAGACGGGGCCCGTCATAGGTCGGCGATGGCTCACCTGTCCACGATGACGAAGAGGAGATCGACTTCGCAGGCCGCTTTCCCGTCCACCGTGGCCCGGCCGTGACCGGAGCCGGCGCGCGCCGAGAGGCGTCCCAGTCGGACCTCCAGATCGAGCACCTCCCCCGGCACCACCTGGCGTCGAAAGCGCGCCTTGTCGATCCCGCCGAACAAGGGCAGGCGGCCTTCGAACCGCGTGTCAGCCAGGACGGCGATACCACCAAGCTGGGCCAGAGATTCCACCATGAGGACGCCGGGGAGCGTGGGCCGACCGGGAAAGTGGCCGGCGAAGAAGCTCTCCTTCCCGGTCAGGTGCCATCGACCTCGCGCCGACTGACCGGGTTCGAGTTCCAGCACCTCGTCCACGAAGAGGAAGGGGGGACGATGGGGAAGAAGATCCTCGGGCCGTGGCACGGCCGCCGAGGTTACCGGCCGTCCGTCACGCCGAAGGCGGGATCCCGGCGTCGACCCCCCGACCGGCCCGTCGGCC
>Ga0209415_10007106_pt1 | contig 19636 bp, 12 predicted proteins | sample PeaSoiSIISIP2007_FD_187696 | JGI IMG/M metagenome (GOLD analysis project Ga0209415, IMG submission 187696) | Peat soil microbial communities from Weissenstadt, Germany - SII-SIP-2007 (SPAdes) (version 2) | ecosystem: Environmental > Terrestrial > Soil > Wetlands > Peat | place: Germany... | reverse complement strand
CCACGATCACTTCACTGTCTTTCCGCGTAAGTTCTGCCAAACGCGAGACTTCGTCAATCAGATCGGCTTTGGTCATATACCCCTCTTGTCCGCGTGCAGGCTCAGAATGCAGCCCAGTGCTTTTCCTGAGATTTATGGGCGCGATCCGTCGAGGGACGGATCCTGGCCCGTGCATCTTCTATAACCTTCTCAAATTTCAGGGGTTTCGTGCAAGTTACGGGTTTGGGACGCCGCCCCCAGGGGCGGGCAAACCTATCTTTTCGGGCTGAGCGAAGGCTGTCTGGCGGTTATCGGCTACTTCCACAGATAGTAGAAGCCGACCTGCTGTTCGAGCATCTTTTCGCGGCTGGGCAGGTATTGCGAGACGTCGCCCAGCAGAAGGTCCATGAGCGTCCTGCGGTCTTTTTCCGGCCGTACCAGGGTCGGGTCGCCCTTGATTCCAACCGACTTCGCCGTTTCGGCCACCGCCATCTCGAAGTCACCCACGCCATCTATCAGCTTCATGGACATGGCCTGTTCGCCGGTCCAGACCTTGCCGTTGGCGAATGACTTCACATCGTCGTACTTCAGCCCGCGGCCGTCGGCCACCGCTTTGATGAACTGGCCGAACATGTTGTCAATCAGTTCCTGCATATAGGCCTGCTCGGCGGGGGTTAGATCGCGAGCCGGGTTGCCGGTATCTTTGAATTCGCCGGTCTTGATCACGACATCTTTGAGCTTGGCCCACTTCAGCAGATCGCCGTAGTTCACCCATTGCGCGATCACCCCGATGGATCCCACAATGCTGCCCTGGTCGGCGTAAATCTTGTCGCAGGCCGAGGCCACGTAGTAAGCGCCGCTCGCGCCCACCGTCTCGATCGAGACCACAATCTTCTTGTTCTTTTCTTTCCGGATGCGCTTCACTTCACGATAAATCTCTTCGGAAGCGGCCACGCCTCCGCCGGGCGAGTTCACGTGCAGAATAATGGCCTTGATCGACGAGTCATCGGCAAACTTCTTGAGCTGCCCAACCACCGGCTGCGGAGACAGAATCACGCCGTCCAGGTCCACCACGCCAACGCGGTCGCCGAAGCTGGTGAGGCTGGTGGTTTCCGTGCCGCCGGCATGCAGGGTCAGGTAGACCAGGGTAAATACGGCCAGCACAAAGAGGAAGAAAGCTCCTCCCCCGATCAGGACCCAGAGCCAGGTGCGTGAACGTCCGTCAGACATGAGGAAAGTTTAGCACCAAGTGAAGTTGCAAGTGGGATTGCAAGGGTGGCGGGTTGGGATCTTGTGGGGACAGCCGCCCCCGGCTGTCCAGTCGAGCAAAGCTCGACTCCCGCTAAGGCGTCACTACCTTCAGTGCCCCGCGTTGCACTCCCACCTCTACCGGCGTCTGGCACACATATTCTCCGTCCGCGTAAACATCTAGCGGACGCTCGGTTTCCGCCCTGACCCGCGAAGTCTGAAAATAGCTGACTTCTCGAATCTTCAAATGGCGTCCACTGTTGTATACGCTGGGCAGCAATCCGAGCAGTTTGAAAGGATTCACCCCGCCGACGATGCAGACATCGAGCAGGCCATCGTCCATTTTGGCCTGCGGTGCGATCTTCATCCCTCCGCCGTACGCCGGCGTGTTGCCGAAGGCGGCGAGCAGGTTGGGCTGGTCGCTTCGAGCGGCCCACTCAGCGGCATCTTCACCGGCCGAGAGAATCCTCATCCGCACCGGCGCAAACCGGAAGATCGTTGGAACCAGGCTGACCAGGTAGCCTCCGTGACCGCGCAGCCAGCGTGGAAACTCGTTCGCCCGCCGCGCGACTTCGCCGTCAATGCCGACTCCGGCCACAGTGGCGAAGTATCTCGAGTCAGGCGCCGAGTCGCGAGCAGCCTTCGCCGGAGTGATTATGCCCAGATCAATCGCACGAACGTTGCCCGCGCCGGTGCAGAGTTTTCTCCATGCCGCCAGCGAGTCGCGAACGCGATGCAATCCCAGCGCGCGAGCAAAATCGTTGCCGCTTCCGGCCGGCACAACCAGCAGCGGCAGACCGAGCCGCACAAACTGCCCCAGATGCCGGTGAATGGTCCCGTCGCCGCCAAAGAGAAGAATTACGTCGGCCGAGTCAGCGGCAGCCGGCAGACCCATACGCCATTCGACAGTCTTCTCGTCCTGGAATGGCTTCAGGTCTTTGGGAGTGCATCCCAGTCCAAGGATGGCGGCGGCGCGCATGGATGATTCGGCGCAGGTGAGAGTACCAGAGCATATGGCGACATTGAACGATTTCGCGTTTCTCACCGCCATGATGCGTGCGCCGGGTACGACTTTCGGAAGACTCGCCCGTGCCCCATCGTAATCTCAAGCTGTCTCCTCAAAGCTCCCGGCGGCTGTCATGATGATGCAGGTTGCTGCCTTCAGGGGGTGTGAATGGTGACGCTGCGACGCTCGGGACTGTCCCTTTGCTTTCTTATGCTTACGCTGGTCCTCGCCGGATGCGGCGTAAGCACAGGCGGGAGCACCCGGACCATGCCGGTCGCGCCCAGTATTCAGACCCAGCCGGCGAATCTAACGGTCACCGCCGGCCAGACCGCGGCGTTCTCCGTGGTGGCGGCCGGAACTGCTCCCCTGAGTTACCAGTGGCAGAAGGGTACGACCCCAATCGGCGGCGCCACCAGCGCGAATTACACGACGCCCGCGGCCGCATTGGGAGACAGCGGTTCGCAATACAGCGTCGTGGTCACCAATGCTGCGGGCAACACTACCAGCAATGCCGCCACACTGACGGTACACGCCGCTACCTCCTCGATTGACGTCCTGACGTACCACAACGATATCGGGCGCACCGGACAGAATCTGAGCGAGAGCGTTCTGACCACCAGCAACGTTGCGTCAGCCACCTTTGGCAAACTTGGTTTCTTCTCGACCGATGGCCTGGTGGACGCCGAACCACTTTATGCCTCGGCCGTCGTCGTGCCGGGCACGGGAACGCACAACCTTCTGATCGTGGCCTCGGAACACAATACGGTGTACGCCTTCGATGCCGATACGGGGAGCACGATCTGGAGTAAGTCCATGCTTGGGGCGGGAGAGTCAACCTCCGATGACCGCGGCTGCGGTCAGGTCAGTCCTGAGATCGGCGTAACGTCAACGCCGGTGATTGACCGCACCCGCGGCCCCAATGGTGCGGTCTACGTGGTGGCCATGTCGAAGAACGGAGGTACTTATCACCAGCGCCTGCACGCGCTCGATCTCACGTTGGGCACAGAGTTGTTCGGCGGGCCGGTAAACGTGCAGGCCACTTATCCTGGAACGGGCGACAACAGCGACGGCACGAACGTGATTTTCGATCCGGGACAGTACAAAGAGCGCGCCGGACTGCTGCTTCTGAATGGTGCGATCTATACCGGCTGGGCTTCCCACTGCGATATCCGGCCGTACACCGGCTGGATCATCGGCTATAACCCTTCCACGCTGGCCCAGACCAGCGTGCTGAACGTGACGCCCAACGGCAACGAGGGTGCGATCTGGATGGCGGGAGCCGGTCTGGCTGCGGACAACTCCGGCAATATTTATTTCCTCGACGCGAACGGAGATTTCGATACCAACCTGAATGGCAGCGGATTCCCCGCCAACGGTGATTACGGCAACGCCTTCATGAAGCTTTCGACTTCCGGCAACCAACTGGCCGTGTCCGATTATTTCGAGATGTACAACCAGTCGTCCGAGAACGGCAGCGACACCGATCTCGGCTCCGGCGGAGCGATGGTGCTTCCCGATCTGAGCGACGGCGCGGGTCACACCATGCATCTGGCCGTCGGCGCCGGCAAAGACGGCAATCTTTACCTCGTGAATCGCGATTCCATGGGAAAGTTCAATCCCAGCAACAACAACGCGGTTTACCAGGAACTTGGGGGAGCGCTGCCAGGCGGAGTGTGGGCGATGCCGGCCTATTTCAATAACACGGTGTACTACGGTTCGGTCGGCAATTCGATTCAAGCCTTCCCCATCGGCAACGCGAAGTTGTCGGCCGGCACGGTGACCGCAAACGGCTTTGGGTATCCCGGCGCAACGCCCAGCATCTCGGCCAACGGCAGCAACAACGGGATTGTCTGGGCAGTCGAGAGCAACAGTCCGGCCGTGCTGCACGCCTATGATGCATCCAGCTTGAGCGAGCTCTACAACAGCAACCAGGCCGCCGGCGGGCGCGATCAGTTCGGCGGAGGCAACAAGTTCATGACCCCAATGATCGTGAACGGCAAGGTCTTCGTAGGCACGCCAAACGGGGTAGCGGTCTTCGGCCTGCTGCCGTAATGAGAAATGTAGGGACAGCCGCCCCCGGCTGTCCAGCGGAGCAGTCGTCTTCTATGATTTCAGTGGGATAAGGTTTCTGTAACGATCCCAGTGCCGGGGATTCCTGGCCTAACTCTCTTGATCTTGCGTCCAACCTGCAGCGTGACCGGAGGAGAAATCTCCAATACGGTTGCGGGATCATTAACGACCGCGCCGTTGACTCTCACCGCACCCTGCTTCACCATCCGGCCGCCGTCGCTTACGGACCCTGCGAGTCCCACGCGTGCGAGTAGTTTGTCAATCCGGAGCCGGTTTTCGGGGGCGATTGCAACCTCTTCCACATCCTCCGGCACTTCATCCCTCTGAAACTGCTTCGCCCAATCCTCAGCCGCCTTCGCGGCCGCCTCCACCGAATGAAAATCCGCCACGATCTTCCCCGCCAATGCCTTTTTCGCCTGCATGGGATGCGTTTCGCGTTTCATCCTCTCGATGTCCACCACCTGCACATCGGTCAGCAGTTCATAGTATCGCCACATCATTTCGTCGGAGATGCTCATGATCTTGCCGTACATCTCCAGCGGCGGTTCGTGAATGCCGATGGCATTGCCCAGCGACTTCGACATCTTCTGCACGCCGTCGAGGCCCTCGAGAATCGGCGTAGTCAGGACCACTTGCGATTCTTGTCCGTAAGACCGCTGCAGTTCGCGCCCGACCAGCAGATTGAACTTCTGGTCCGTGCCGCCCAACTCAACATCGGCCTCCAAAGCCACCGAGTCGTATCCCTGCACCAGCGGATACAGCAGTTCATGCACCGAGATCGGCTTTTCTTCCTGAAATCGCTTGTGGAAGTCCTCGCGCTCCAGCAGTTGCGAGACTGTGTACTTCGACGCCAGGCGCACGAAATCGTCGGAGCTCAGCGGGCCAAACCAGCGCCGGTTAAAATCCACCACCGTCTTTTTGGGATCGAGAATCTTGAATACCTGCGTCTTGTAGGTTTCCGCATTCTGCTCGATCTGCTCGCGGCTGAGCGGCGGGCGCGTCACCGAGCGGCCGGTCGGATCGCCGATCATGCCGGTGAAGTCGCCGATCAGAAAAATCGCGGTGTGGCCGAGATCCTGAAAGTGCTTGAGCTTGCGCAAGACCACCGTGTGCCCGAGGTGCAGGTCGGGAGCCGTCGGGTCCATGCCGAGTTTTACCCGCAGCGGCTTGCCCGTGGCGCGGGACTTTTCCAGTTTGGCGCGCAGATCCGGCTCGCGGATAATTTCCGCCGCGCCCTTCTTCAGATAGGTGAGTTGTTCCTCTACCGGAGCGAAAGTGGACATTGCACCCCGATTATAGCGGCAGGCTCATGTGGGGACAGCCGCCTCGGCTGTCCCGCCGAGCGCAGCGAGGCGGCATAGAGGAGCATCTTATTAGCCGGCATCCAAACTTGGAATCGCGAACACCACCGTCGAGCTTCGCTCGACCGGACAGCCGAGGCGGCTATCCCCACATTTATAAGAGGGCTCTTGCTCAGGCTCTTTCGATCAGCCGTCGCCCCGCAACCGTGAACCGTCCCTGGAGCACAAGGTTGATCGCCTCCGTGTAGGCGATGTGTTCCTGCTCCAGAATGCGCGCGGCCAGCATGTGCTCGTCGTCATCATCGAGCACCGGCACGGCTCTTTGCACGATGATCGCCCCGTGGTCGAGCTCTTCGTCCACGAAATGCACGGTGCAGCCGGAAACCTTCACGCCGTAGGCGAAGGCCTGTTCCTGCGCTTCCAGGCCGGGAAACGCGGGCAGAAGCGACGGGTGGATATTCAGAATCCGCTGCGGAAATTGCTGCACGAACCACGGCGAAAGCAGCCGCATATATCCGGCGAGGCAAATCAATTCCACGCCGTTCTGCTGGAGCGCCGTAACCACTTCGCGATCATGTTCCTCGCGTGGCCTGCCCTTCGAAGGAATCACCAATGCGTTCAACCCGCGCTGGCGAGCAGTCGCAATTCCCGGCGCGTCGGCTCGGTTCGAAATCACCACCGCGATGCGCGCGTCAGGAATCCGGCCAGCCTCAATGCTGTCGGCAATGGCGACGAAATTCGAGCCGCGTCTGGAAAGAAGTATGCCCAGGGAGTGCATTGTTGATTGTTGATTGCTGATTGTTGATTTGCAGTGTCTGGCTCTCAATCACCAATCAGAAATCAACAATCAACAATTCCCCTAACTGTACGTCACCTTGCGCTCGCCCTTAACAATCCGGCCGATCGTAAACGCCTTTTCGCCCACCCGTTCCAGCACCGTCTGGGCCTTCTTGAATTTGGCCGACGGAACCACCAGCAGCATGCCCATGCCCATGTTGAAGGTGCGCAGCATCTCGTCCTGCGGGACGTTCCCTAGCTCCTGCAAATGTTCGAAGATGGGTGGCACCGGCCACGATCCCAGTTCGATGACCGCCGCGGTGCCCCGGGGCAGCACCCGTGGCAGATTTTCGGTGATGCCGCCACCTGTAATGTGAGCCAGCGCCGCCACGCATTGCGCGTCCATCAGTTTCTTCACCGTCGGCCAATAGCTCTTGTGGGTGCGCATCAGTTCGTTGCCGACTTTGTTCTTGATCTCGTTGACGTAGGTCTCGGGCGAGTATCGGGCAACTTCAAACAGCAACTTGCGGGCAAGCGAATATCCATTGGTATGAAGGCCGTTGGAGGCGAGACCCAGGATGATGTCGCCGATCTGCACGTCTTTGCCGGTGATGATCCGCTCGCGTTCGACCACGCCCACGATGAAGCCGGCCAGGTCGTATTCTCCGTCGGGATAAAAACCCGGCATCTCGGCCGTCTCGCCCCCGATCAGGGCGCAGCCATTGTGCTTGCAGGCGTCTGCAATCCCTTCCACGACCTGCTCAGCCACCGTGGGATCGAGTTTCCCGGTCGCCAGGTAATCCATGAAGAACAGCGGCGCGGCTCCCTGCACGGCAATGTCGTTGACGCAGTGATTGACCAGGTCGGCGCCCACCGTGGAGTGCAGCTTCATTTCAAACGCGACTTTCAGCTTGGTTCCGACGCCATCCACGCTTGAGACCAGCACCGGGTCGGTGTATTTGGTCTTGTCCACGGCAAACAGGCCGCCGAAGCCGCCAATCTCGCTCAGCACTCCGCGGGTAAAAGTCTTGTGGGCAAGGTACTTAATGCGCTGCTTGGTGCGATTGGAACGGCTGATGTCTACGCCGGCATCGGCATACGTGACCGGGGCGGAATTAGGCGTGGGAGTCTTGGCCACAGCTTCTCGTTTCGTGAGTGCCTGCGATGCGTGGAATGTGCGCCGGGTGCCGAAGCAGCAACCTAAGGCCGACCATTGTAGCACGTATCAAACTGGCGGTTTGCTGGTCCGGACCAGCACCTGGCTGGGCGAAAGCCATCGCGCACACTACCAATGCTGCCACGGGCGCGCGCACCCGTTCGCTACCGTCCGACCCATCCTAGTGGGAGATGAATTCCGAGATAAAGTAGGCCAGAACGCCAAACATCGCCAGCCCGGCGATGCCGTAAGCGGTGAGAACCCACGCACCGCGGCCTTCCTTTTGCCTGGTAAGAGCAGACTGTTCCGAAGAAGAAGAGACGACAGGGGCCCGATCTTCCATGCAAGAACCTCCGACGGAGAGATCGTGGCGCAGATCTTTATGCGTCACGCTTGCCCCGCATCATGGCGAAGGCAAAACCAGCTACGCAGAATCTTAACTCCATTTGCGTGGCCCGAAGCAGAAAAATGTGTTTCCGGTCACGGGATTTATATGCAAAGATTATTTCTTATTAGGACAATTTAGGGATTGCCTGACCCGTCACCCCCAGCGCCAGGATCCGGGCCACCCTGCCGCTTGAATCTCTTTTGCATGGGATAATAACTAATCACCCTATGCGGATACGGTTCCTTGCAGTTTCCCTTTCCTGCCTGCTGCTGTCCACAGCGGGAGCTCAGATCAACCCGGCGCCAGGCAGCGGATCCACCCCCAAAACCCCTCCAGCGCCCGCCAAGCCCGCCGACTCCTCCATCGAAGCGAAAGCCCGGGACTACTCTCCGGAAGCTTTCGTCATCGAGCAGTTGCGCGCCCACTACCGCTTTGAAGCCGACGGTACCGGCCGCAAAGAGATTTCAGCCCGCATCCGGGTGCAAAGTGAGGCGGGGCTGCAGCAGTGGGGACAACTTCAGGTGGGCTACAACTCGGCCAACGAGCGGGTTGAGATTCCGTACGTGCGTGTCCTCAAGCAGGATGGCACCGTGGTCAAGGCCGGCGACGATGCCGTGCAGGATCTAAGCGCGCCGGTCGAACGCGAGGCGCCGGTCTACACCGATTACCGGCAGAAGCACATCACCGTGCCCGGACTGCGGCCCGGCGAAGTCCTGGAATACGACCTGGTCACGGTGGTCCATACCCCGCTGGCTCCCGGCCAGTTCTGGACCGACTATGAATTCGACAAGAACAACATCGTCCTCGACGAGCAGGTGGAACTGGACGTACCCGCCGGCCGCCCGCTGAAGCTGAAGAACAAGCCGGGGATGGATCCGAAAATCACCGAAGAGAACGGCCGCCGCATCTATCGCTGGACCAGTTCGCATCTGGAGCGGGAAGACGAAGACAAGGCCAAAGAAAAAGAGAAAGAAAAGAAGCACCATCCGGAAGACGACCGGCCCGACATTCAGCTCACCACCTTTGAAACCTGGGAGCAAGTCGGCCGCTGGTATGCCGGCCTCGAAAAAGACCGGCGGGCGCCGTCGGCAGAAGTCCGCGCCAAGGCCCAGGAACTGGTCAAGGGTCTCAATACCGATCTCGAAAAAACCGAAGCCCTGTACGATTTTGTCGCCAAGAATTTTCGCTATGTGAGTCTCTCGCTCGGTGTCGGGCGCTACCAGCCGCACGCATCCGGAGACGTGCTCCACAATCAGTACGGCGACTGCAAAGACAAGCACACTTTGCTGGCGTCAATGCTCGAGGCCGAAGGGCTGCATGCCTCGTCGGTGCTGATCAACTCCGCGCGCAAGCTCGATCCGGATGTGCCCTCGCCGGCCCAGTTCGATCACGTGATCACCATGCTGCCGCTGGGCTTGGGGAAAAACGGACCGGGGAGGGATAAAGACGATAAAGACAGAGAAGAAGTCTGGATGGACACCACCAGCGAAGTGGCGCCCTTCCGCCTGCTCGCCTTCAGTCTGCGGAAGAAGCAGGCGCTGGTGATTCCGCCGGCCGATCCGCCCTCTTCGGTTGCGCCGCATCTCGAAGAGACTCCGGCCGACCCGCCCATGCCCGATACGGAATTCTCCGAGGTGGACGGCAAGATCAATGACATCGGCAAGCTCGAAGGCCATGTGAGCTACCAGTTCCGCGGCGACGAAGAGTTGCTGCTGCGCTCGATTTTTCGCCGCGTGCCGCAATCCAATTGGCAGCATGTCGTCGAAAACGTGAACGCCAGCCTTGGCGGAAATATTACCCACCTCAAGGTGAGCGACCCGGCAGCTACGCGAGAACCTTTCACGCTTTCCTACGACGTGGCCAAGGTTGACTTCCTCGACTGGTCCAAGAAGAAAGTGGAGATCCTGCTGCCACTGGTGCAGTTCAACCTGCCCGACGTGGGCGACGACTCCGATCCCGAGCCTCTGGTGCTGGGCCCGAAGGCCGACTATTCCTACAAAATCCGGCTGGAATTGCCCGCGCGCTACACCGCGCGCGCTCCCCTGGCCTTCTCCATGAAGCGCGACTATGCCGAGTACGCCGCGGCCTACAAGCTCGAAAGCGGAGTGTTCACCGCCTCGCGCGAGCTGACCCTGCGGCAGGATGAGCTTCCCGCCGCTCGCTCCGCCGACTATGAATCCTTCCGGCGCGCCGTCGGCGCCGATCTCGCCCAGGCCCTGTCCCTTGAAACCACCACCGCCGGCGCCCCCGTTCCTCCGCCCGACATGAAGGCCGACGACCTGGTGGATAGCGCCCGTGCCGCGACTGAGAACGGCAATCTTCCAGTCGCCCTGGTGCTCCTGAAGCGGGCGACCGAAGTTGATCCCAAGAACAAGATCGCCTGGAACAATCTCGGCCTCGTGTATTTCCGGATGCGTGAGAACGAGCAGGCGATCTCTGCATTCCAGAAGCAGATCGAAGTCAATCCCTACGACGAATTTGCTTACAACAGCCTCGGGCGCGTGTACTGGAATGAACGCAAGTACGACGACGCGGTCAAGGCTTTTAACAAGCAGCTCGAGACCAATCCACTCGACAAGTATGCCCACGCCAACCTGGGCCAGATGTACGCCGAGTGGCACAAATACAACGAGGCCGTGCCCGAACTGGAGAAGGCCGCGTCGCTTTTCCCCGACACCGACCCCAGCAGCGCCGAGTTGCAGGTGAGCCTGGGCGATGCCTACCTGAACCTCGGGCAGGATGACAAGGCACTCGCCGCATTCGATCATGCCGTGGAACTCTCGGCCACACCGCTGGTCTGGAACAACATCGCCTACCAGCTTTCGCTCAAGAACGCGCATCTCGATAAAGCGCAGCAGTATGCCGAGTCGGCCGTGTCGGCCACGGCCGCAGCTTTGCGCAACATCTCGCTCGATCGCCTCACCCCTCAGGAACTGGGACTGGTACAGTCGCTGGTCGCTTACTGGGACACGCTGGGCTGGGTGCATTTCGCCGAAGGGCATCTCGATCAAGCCGAAAAATATGTCGCCGCCGCCTGGGGTCTGGGGCACCACGGCGAAGTCGGCGACCATCTCGGCCAGATTTACGAAAAGCGCGGCGAGAAAGACCGCGCCCTGCGCACGTATGCTCTATCCATGAGCGGGCTGCGTCCGATTCCCGAAACCCATGGCCGCCTGGCCTCGCTGGCCGGCGGAGACGCCAAAGCCGACGCTGCGGTTGCGCGCTACAAAGATGAACTCCAGCACCAGAGCACGGTTGACCTTGGCAAAGCCGCGCAAACCGGCAACGCGGATTTCTTCATTCTGCTGAGCGGAGGCGCGGGCTCGGTCGCCACGGTGGACACCGTGAAATTCGTGAGCGGCGACGAAAAGCTCAAATCGTTCACCGAAGCCCTGCGCGCCGCCGACTACCACCTCACCTTCCCCGACGGCACGCCGGTCAAGGTCCTGCGCCGCGGCACGCTCTCCTGCTCGATGACCACCGGCAAGTGCCAGTTCGTGCTGAGCCTGCTCGATGACGTGCGCACAGTGGACTAAAAAGTTCCTTGTAGGGACAGCCGCCCCCGGCTGTCCGCCGGGCGCAGCCCGGCAGCCTGTGGCCAACCACCGGGAACTCAGGCCCCGGTTTTTCCGCATTCCCTGTACAAGCCCCTAACCGAGATGATAGGTTCCCTACCCATGAAGCACCGCCCGCATCGTCTCAGTGTATTGCTGTGTCTCGCGGCGGCGACACTGGCCGCGCCAGCCCTCCGATCACAGTCTCTTCCCCTCGTGAATGGAGATCGCATCATGCAGCACGTAACCGCGATGGGCGAGATCGGGAAGGACCCTGCCGGCGGTTTCGGTCGCGTTGCCTACACCGAAGCCGATCGCCGGGGCAGAGACTACGTGATCGGCCTGATGCGGGCAGCGGGGCTTGCCACCAGCATTGACCCGGCGGGCAATATATCCGGCCGCCGGGCCGGCACCGATCCGAAATTGCCGGCGCTGATCATCGGCTCCCATGTCGATTCCGTACCTCAAGGCGGCAACTACGATGGAATCGTCGGTTCCCTCGGGGCGATCGAGGTCGCCCAGACTTTGAGCGACAACCACGTCGCTCTACGCCATCCTCTGGAAGTGTTGATTTTCCAGAATGAAGAAGGCGGGTTGAAGGGAAGCCGTGCGATCTCCGGCGAGTTGCGCGAAGAGGAACTGAATCAGGCCACCCGCAGCGGCAAGACGCTTCGCGAAGGCATCGCGTTCATCGGTGGCGACCCGGCTCATTTCGGCGATGCCCGCCGCAAGGCCGCGGATATCTTCGCTTACCTCGAGTTGCATATCCAGCAGGGCGGCAGCCTCAGTGCGGAAAAAATAAATATCGGGGTGGTGGAAGGAATCGTCAGCAATCATCGCTGGGATGTAACCATCGAGGGCACTGCCAATCATGCGGGCACGACTCCGATGGACCAAAGGCACGACGCCTTGCTCGCGGCCGCCAGATTCATTGAGGCCGCGAACCGCGAGGTAACCAGCATTCCCGGCCGGCAAGTGGCAACCGTCGGCCGGATTCAGGCCATACCAGGCGCTTACAACGTCGTGCCGGGGAAAGTGATTCTGGGTCTTGACGTGCGGGACTTGGATGAGGCCCGCATTAAGATGGTGTTTGACAAGATCCACGACGACGCCGATCAGATCGCACAAGCCAGCGGCACCAAGTTCAGCTTCCAGGAAATCGTTGCCGATCGGCCGGCCTTGACCGACCCGCGCTTGCGGAAGATCATCGCAGATTCCGCAGGCCAGTTGGGCTTGACCACGAAATTGGTCCCCAGCGGGGCCACTCACGACGCCCAAAGCATCGGACGCCTGGCTCCAATCGGGATGATCTTCGTCCCCAGCGTCGGGGGCATCAGCCATGCCCCGGAAGAGTTTACGCAGCCGCAGGATGTCGTCAACGGCGCGAACGTGCTGCTTCGATCGGTGCTTCAGTTGGATGAGCAGAAGTTCTGACGCGATCGGTCCGGGTCTGATGTAGGGGCGAACACCCTCGTCCGCCCAGCGGCCCAGGTGTATCGGGCCGCAGCGCTTTTGATTTTGTGGAGCGGACACTCCTGTCCGCTGCCTTCGATAGTCTGCGCGCCAACGCTACTTCCCGCACGTCCGCTTATGCCACGCCGTTGCCTGCTCGTAAGCATGAGCCAGCCGCAGCACCAGATCCTCCCGCCACGGCGGACCCGCAATCTGCAAGCCGATCGGCAAGCCGCTCTCGGTGAAGCCGCAGGGAACCGAAATCGCGGGCAATCCCCACACATTGAACGGGCGCGTATTGCGCAACAGCATCAGTTCGGCAGGGCGCAGCGCTTCGGGGCTGGCTTTCAAATCTGAAATCAGCGGCGCGGGAATCGGCGTGGCCGGCGTCACCAGCACATCCACATCAGCGAAGATCTTGCCAATACCGCGCCGAGCCTCCTCCAACTCGCGCCGATGCTGGGTGTACTCCGCCGCCGTGACTTTCTCTCCCGAGCGAATGCGCCGCAACGTTTCCGGTTGATACAGTTCCGGCGTCTTACGCACGTTCTCGGCGTGATACGCCCAGGATTCCGCCGCCTGCAGCGTGCGGTCGGTAGGAATCTCGAGGCGCACTTCTCTCACTGCAGCGACAAGAGTCCGGATTCCCCCGAGCGCGTGTTCCAGCGCCGCCGCCACTTCCGGATCAAGGTCATCGAAAAAATAATCCCGCGGCACGCCCACGCGCAGCGTCTTCGCATCCTCGCGCAAAGCGCCCATGTAATCCGTAACCGGAGTATTCACCGACGTAGTATCCGCGGCATCGTAGCCCGCTATCGCCTGCAGCACGATCGCCGCATCGGCTACGCTCGCCGCCAGCGGCCCCACATGATCGAGCGACCCCGAAAGCGGAATCACTCCCCGGCTCGACACCCGCCCATAGGTAGGTTTCAGCCCGACGCACCCGCATAACGCCGCGGGCTCGCGAATCGAGCCGGCCGTGTCCGTGCCAATCGCCGCGCAGGCCAGGCCGGCGGCGACCGCGGCAGCCGATCCTCCCGACGAGCCTCCGGCGATCCGGCCCGGATCCCACGGGTTGTGAACATCGCCGAAGTGGCTGACCAGCGAACTGCCGCCATAGGCAAACTCATGCAGATTATTCTTCCCGACGATCACCGCGCCCGCCTGCCGCAAGCGCCGAACCACTTCCGCATCCTGCGTCGGGATTCGGTCCTTGTGCAAAGCGCTGGCCGCCGCCGTGCGCACGCTGGCGGTGTCAATCAGATCTTTCAGTGCAATCGCGATGCCGTGCAGCGGCCCGCGCCACTCGCCGCGCATGATCTCCGCCTCCGCCGCGCGTGCTTCGGACAGCGCCGATTCGGCCGTCACGGTAATGAAGGCGTTCAACCCCGGATTCAGCTTTTCGATTTGCTCCAGGCAGGCGCGCGTAATCTCGACCGGCGAGACTTCCTTCCGGCGCAAGCGCGGCGCGAGTTCGGAAATTGTGAAAGACGAAACAGCCATGGTAGGCCGCTCCATTGTAGTGTTTTTGGGTGGCGCTGGCCTTACAGGCCTGCGATCAGGCTTGCACGGGACGGGCTTTAGCCCCCCAGGTACCTCGGTCGCTGAAGCTGTCGCCCGCTACCCCAGCGCGCGGAAGTCTGTGCGTGAGAACTGAATCTCGGCAGGCGAGGTGGAATGAAATCCTCGCATTCCAGCCCCGACAGGGGCGGCATTCATTAGCCCCGGACGTAAGTCCGGGGTGCGAGTGGGATATACGAACCAGTCCCAGCAGGGACGGCACTAGGTCTCACGCACACGCTGAAGCGCTGCGCCACCCAAACCCTGAACCAGCGCCCAGCGCCAAAAAGGTCCGGGAACGCCCTCACCCAAGTCGGCATCCAAGGTCCTATAATTGCGAAAGCGGTTTTGGTTGGGGGCGAACTCTGATGGCAGAAATGACGATCGCGCCGGTTGCGACCCACGGCTTCTTCGTGGACGGTCAGTGGAGAGACGACGGAGACCTGGTTGACATTCGGTCGCCCTATGACGGCAGCCTGATCGCACATGTGGTGCAGGGGCGGCGCGAGCATGCCGAGGCTGCCATTGCCGCCGCGGTCAAGGCTTTTGCCACGACGCGCCGTCTGCCGGCATTTGAGCGGCAGCGCGTGCTGCGACGGATTTCGGCCGCCATCGCCGGTCGCAAAGAAGAATTTTCCCGCACCATCGCGCAGGAAGCCGGCAAGCCGCTCAAAGGCGCGCGCACCGAAGTCGAGCGCGCCATCTTCACCTTCAACGTTGCCGCCGAAGAAAGCACGCGCAACTACGGCCAGTATCTCCCGCTCGACTGGCAGGAATTCACCGCCGGACGCTGGGGCATTGTGCGCCGCTTTCCCCTGGGCCCGATTGTCGGCATTACGCCGTTTAATTTTCCGATCAATCTCGTCGCCCACAAAGTCGCGCCGGCCATCGCCGCCGGATGTCCCATGGTGCTGAAACCGGCGCCTCAAACGCCGCTCTGCTCGCTGCTTCTGGCCGAGTGCGTGCAGCAGGCGGGATGGCCCGACGGCGGGCTCAACGTTCTCCCGCTTTCCAACGACGACGCGGGCCTGCTCGTGACCGACGATCGCATCAAGCTCATCAGCTTCACCGGCAGTGTGCCGGTCGGCTGGGACATCAAGCGCCGCGCCGGAAAAAAGAAAGTCCTGCTCGAACTCGGCGGCAACGCTGCCGTCATCGTGCACAACGATGCCGACCTGGCCTACGCCGCCGACCGCTGCGTCAACGGCGGGTTTGCCTATGCCGGGCAGACTTGCATTTCCGTGCAGCGGATTCTCGTCGAGCACTCCGTCTACGGGCGCTTCGTTGACCTGCTGATCGAAGGCGTGAAGCAGTTACATGTGGGCGATCCGCTCGACGAATCCACCGACGTGGGCCCGCTCATCCGTGAAAGCGACGCGGCCCGCACCATGGCCTGGATCGAAGAGGCAGTCCGCGCCGGCGCGCGTTTGCTGTGCGGAGGGGGCCGCAAGGGATTGGTGGTCGAGCCCACAGTGCTGACCGGCACCAGGCCCGACATGAAAGTGAACTGCCAGGAAATCTTCGGCCCCGTGGTCACGGTCGAGCCCTACAAGGATTTCGACCAGGCCATCCGCCAGGTCAATAACTCGGTTTACGGCATGCAGGCCGGCGTGTTTACTCGCGATGCAAAACTGCTGTTTCAAGCCTACGAGGAACTGGAAGTCGGCGGCGTGATCGCCGGCGACGTTCCTTCGTTCCGCATTGACCACATGCCCTACGGCGGCGTGAAAGATTCCGGTTTGGGCCGCGAAGGCCTGCGCTATGCCATGGAAGAGATGACCGAACCGAAACTGCTGGTCATGAATCTGCGCTAGCCGCGCACTCACTCTGGTCATCCCGAGCGAGGCAGGCATCTCGGGATTAGCCTGCACCCTGCCCCGCCGAATAGGGGTTTCCCCGATAGTGCTTCGGTTTGGAATTGCGGGCCGCCTTTCTTTTGCGGAGGCGTCATCCTGAGCGGAGCCGCTTTTCAGGCGGAGCGAAGGATCTCCATCTACACCGAGCCATAGGGGGAGATCCCTCGCCCCGCTGGCGACAGCGCGGGGCTTCGGGATGGCCCTTTTCGGGACAGACTTAAGATTCAAGCTGGGCACTACCCTTTCCCTGAGCGCGACAAAACCGCGCGAACTGTTTATAATCTTGTGTTTTCAAAGCCAACGGAAAACCTCTGTGGGTGGTTTTCCTTACCGCCGTAAAGCGAATCAGCGTCACTAGCAAGCGGACGATCCGCCGGGTCTCTCAGTCATAACGCAATGCCGCAGATTTTTCATCGCAGCACGAATACCCTGTCGCGTGCCACGATCTTTGGCGCGGTTTTCGTGGTGGCGGCACTCGCCTGGGTAGCGATGGAAATCCAGCGTTCGCCCTACGTTACATATGCAGGAGTGCGCAAGCCGCAGCCGGTGCCCTTCAGCCACCAGCATCACGTTACCGGACTCGGCATTGACTGCCGCTACTGCCACACCTCGGTGGAAACCTCCAGCTTCGCCGGCATTCCGCCGACTCGCACCTGCATGAACTGCCACTCGCAGATCTGGACCAACGCCCAGCTGCTCGAGCCGGTGCGCGCCAGCTACAAGTCGGGAGAATCGCTGCAGTGGACGCGGGTCAACCAGCTTCCTGACTTCGTTTATTTCAATCACAGCATTCATATCCATAAAGGAGTCGGCTGCAACACCTGCCATGGTCCGGTAGACCAGATGCCGCTGATGTACCAGCAGGAAAGCTTGCAGATGGAGTGGTGCCTCGGCTGCCACCGCGCCCCGGAAAAAAATCTGCGCCCGCGCTCCGAAGTTTTCAATATGCGTTACCAGCAGCCGACCAGCGCAAACCCGGTGGTAGTGGACGGCCGCAGCTATACCGATCAACTCGAACTGGGGACGGATCTGTTGAAGAAGTACAACGTGCGCAGCGTGCAAGACATCACGACCTGCAGCACATGCCATAGGTAAGAGAGCGCGGCCGCGCGCCGCGTCACGAACGGAAAGGGCACGAGTTTACTCGTGCCGTAAGCGAAAGGTTTGAAAGGGCGCGGCTTTAAACCGCGCCGCAGAAGGCTTTTGGTGGAAGAGCCCGGCTTTAGCCGGGCGTCAGGAGCGGAATTGAGCGGGGGCTTTAGCCCCTGAGGCACCTCGGCGGCTAAAGCCGCGGGTTGTGCAGGTGCAGATCGCAGCGCTCAAAGCGCTGCGCCACCCAAAAACATCTGAAGTCAAGATTTGCCATGAAGATAGACGACAAAACGAACAACGGCCTGATCCAGATCAAGACCCGTGAAGACGTCTGCCCCGGCGCCAAACACAAACTCGATCTGAACTCCATCCGCGAAAAAATCGCCGGACAATCCGGCCCGGAATACTGGCGCTCGCTCGAAGAACTCGCCGGCAGCCAGGAATTCCACGAAGCCCTCCACCGCGAATTCCCCAAGGGCGCTTCCGAATGGCTCGACACCGTGTCCCGCCGCGGATTCCTCAAAGTCATGGGCGCCTCGCTCGGCCTCGCCGGTTTGACAACTACGACAGGCTGCGTCCGCCTCCCGCTCGAGCCCATCGTTCCCTACGTCCGCCAGCCCGAAAACGTCGTCCCCGGCCGCCCCATGTACTACGCCACGGCGGTCACGCTCGGCGGATACGCCAGCCCCGTGCTGGTCGAAAGCCATCTCGGCCGCCCGACCAAGATCGAAGGCAACGACCTGCACCCCGCTTCGCTCGGCGGCACCGACATTTTCACGCAGGCATCGATCCTCGGCCTCTACGATCCCGACCGCTCGCAGACGGTCGTGTCCATGGGCGACCAGCGCTCGTGGCAGGCGTTCCTGAGCGCGATCCGCGGCCCGCTCGCCGCCCAGAAGGCGCTGAAGGGCACGGGCATCCGCATCCTCACGCCGACGATTTCTTCTCCCACGCTCGCCGACCAGCTGCGCAATTTCCTGAAGATTTATCCCGAAGCCAAGTGGCACGTCTGGGAGCCGGTCAATCGCGACAACGTGCTCGAAGGCGCCAAGCTCGCCTTCGGCCAGCCCGTCGAAACGCGCTACGACTTCTCGAAGGCCGACGTAATCGTCTCGCTCGACGCCGACTTCCTCTCCGCCGGATTCCCCGGCAACACCCGCTACATCCGCGACTTCGCCAAGCGCCGCAATCCCGACAGCGGCAATATGAACCGGCTGTACGTAATCGAGAGCACACCAAGTTCAACCGGCGCGAAGGCGGACCATCGGTTGCCGGTGAGAACGGTTGATGTTGAGAGATTCATACGGCCCTTGTCCTACGGTGGACATCCCCTGCGCGAGGTAGGAATCCGCAATCCTAATGTCGCAGAGGTAGGCTTTACCGGGGGCCAGTTCGGATTCATGGCCGCCTTGGAAGAGGATCTTGGTGATCACCGTGGAGCGGGTGTGATTGTTGTTGGTGATCAGCAGCCGCCCGCTTTGCATGCTTTGGCCCATGTCCTGAATGAAGCGTTCGGCCACGCTGGCAAGACCGTCTTCTATACTGACCCCGTCGACGCCAACCCAATCAATCAGACCGACTCGATCAAAGATCTCGTCGCCGACATGAACGGAGGCAAAGTTGACTTGCTGATTATTCTCGGCGGCAACCCAGCTTACGACGCACCCGCCGATCTCGAATTCGCCAGCGTGCTGAAGAGTGGCCAGGTTCCGCTGCGCGTGCATTTGGATCTTTACCAGAACGAAACTGCTGAACTTTGCCACTGGCACGTCAACGCCACGCATGAACTCGAATCATGGGGCGACGCCCGCGCCTACGATGGAACTGTCAGCGTCATTCAGCCTCTAATCGCCCCACTCTACAACGGCAAGAGCGCAATCGAGTTCGTTGGGCTGCTTTCGGGGCAGGCCGATGCGACGGGATACGATCTGGTTCGCGCCTACTGGTCGAAGCACACCGAGACGGTTTGCGCTGGTGCCAGCTGCAAGACATTCGAAGATATCTGGCGTAAGTCGCTGCATGATGGCTGGGTTGAAGGCACCACATTCGCTCCAAGGTCAATAGAGCTGACATACGGAGGAAAGGTACCGGGACCGCGAGCGGTTCGTGAGGACAACCCCAACCCCATCGAGCTCAACATCCGCCGCGACCCCACCATCTACGACGGCCAATTCTCCAACAACGGCTGGCTGCAGGA
>Ga0209415_10007105_pt1 | contig 19637 bp, 17 predicted proteins | sample PeaSoiSIISIP2007_FD_187696 | JGI IMG/M metagenome (GOLD analysis project Ga0209415, IMG submission 187696) | Peat soil microbial communities from Weissenstadt, Germany - SII-SIP-2007 (SPAdes) (version 2) | ecosystem: Environmental > Terrestrial > Soil > Wetlands > Peat | place: Germany... | reverse complement strand
GAGTCCGACCAGCTGCCCGTTCTCAACCGGCAGCTGCGTCATTGGGAGACAACCTACAACTGCGTGAGGCCTCACCAATCTCTCGACTACCTCACCCTACTGGAATTCATCACTCGGTGGAAGCTGTATCTCAGAACGACAAAGTGTCATTAATCTACTGGATGAGTACACCTCTGTGTATCCTCAGTGCTCTCTGTGTTAAATCTTCAGGTTTTTCTCCGCGATTCCCTGCCGTCTCTGGGTCTCCGCGGTAAAGGTTCTTTGTCCCTTTCGGCCTTGGTTTCTTCATTTTCGTTTCAAGCTAGCTGGGACTCAGCCGAATCCGCGCGATCAAACAGCTCCGCTGTCGAATTCCCACATCGCTTGCTCCGCGACCGCAAAGATGGTTTCATCGGACGTTATGCACTGGGATTTCGCGCTCATACTCATATTTTTCGCCACGGCTGTGCCGTTGCTCGGCAGGCGCCGCGTTCGCCAGCTGATGCGCATGTCGGAAACCACCAAGCGCGACCGGCTTACCCTCTATGGATCCACAGTGGCGTTCCAGTGGCTCGCAACGGCCGTCGTTCTCTGGAGCGCGTACGCTCATCGAATCATCTTTGCCCGTCTGGGCCTCGCCATCCCAAATCCCGCGCTCACCTTGGTTGTCTCGACCGTGCTGGCAGCGCTCGTTCTCGCCAACCAACTTGTCAGCCTTCGGCGCTTGGCCACGCACCCGCCCGACGCGCAGGGCCTCCTGCCGCAAATCGCGCTGAAAATATTTCCGCAGGATTCCGCCGAGCGCTTGGCGTTTCTTGCGGTCGTCGTCACCGTCGCGATCTGCGAGGAATTGATTTTTCGCGGTTTCGTTCAGCGCGTGTTCGAAGATTGGTCCGGCGGTTTTGTTATTGCCGGCATCGGCGGCTCCGCAGCCATGTTCGCGGTGGCGCATCTCTATCAGGGACGTCGCGGAGTTATTACGGCGTTCGTAGTTGGTCTGCTGTTTTCGCTTGTCCGCTCTTGGACGGGAAGCCTGCTCGCCCCATTAGTCGCTCACTTCGTCGCCGACATCACGGCGGGCCTGCTAGCCCCGTCCCGGCTCCGCGCGGCTCTAGCCGCAGCGAAAACAGAAACTCCGTCAAACGGCTCAATGTAAGAGTGTTGGTGATGTATTACTATTTATATAGTAGATAATGGACATAATCTCGAATTCGCAAGTCGAAAACACGCTGCTCCCCTACGGCGTTGCGCTTGAACCCGGAGTTGTCGACAAAACCAGTTCCTATTTGGCGCTGCTGATCAAGTGGAATCGAACGATTTCGCTTACAGCGGTCACCGATCCCATCGAAATCCTCAAATTTCACTTCGGCGAGAGCATTTTCGCCGCTTCCCAAGTAGATTTGGGAGAAAGTCGGCTCGCCGACGTTGGTTCCGGAGCCGGATTCCCAGGAATACCTCTCGCGATGACCGTCCCAAGCCTCGATGTCACGCTGATTGAGTCGAGTTCTAAGAAATGCGTGTTTCTTTCCGAAGTCGTCAGGGAACTGCGGCTCCCAAACGTAAAGATACTCCGGGAGCGCATGGAGAATGTGGATTTTGGCCCACGCCATTTTGATGTCATCGCCGCCCGAGCATTGGGGCATCACAATGAACTGCTTGCTTGGGCCAAGAAAAATGTCGGCGCGAGGAGCAAGGTCGTCCTCTGGCTCGGCGATGAAGATTCTCGCGAGCTTTCTCGGAAGACCGATTGGAGCTGGCAGGCACGGAAGCTGATTCCCGGGTCCGACAGAAGGTATCTGCTCGTGGGCTCCCCGATCCTCTGAATCTCGGAAATTGTTCCACGTGGAACATTCGAGAAGCCGGCGCCGCAAAATGTTCCACGTGGAACATCCCTCCGCCTCCGTTTCTAAATTGTTCGACGTGAAACATCTTGCGCATCGCAAAAGCTCTCTGCTACATTCGCGCTGCAATCTGGGGGCTTCGTTTGGCGCGAGTCATTGCCATCGCCAATCAAAAGGGCGGTGTCGGAAAAACAACAACAGCCGTTAATCTCGGTGCCTCTCTCGCCGCTTCCGAGCAGCACACCCTCATCATCGACTCCGATCCGCAGGGAAACGCCACCAGTGCCCTCGGTTTTGCCAAAGATCCCGCCCGACGCACTCTTTACCAGGCCCTCATTCTCGGTGAGCCCATCGAGCGGGTCACGATCGACGCGCAAATCGACGGCCTCGATCTAATTCCGTCAGACAAGAATCTCGTAGGTGCGGCAGTCGAGCTGATTTCCATGGACGATCGCGAATATCGCCTGAAGGAATCCATCGCGCCGCTGCGAGAAAAGTACGATTTCATTCTCATTGATTGCCCTCCGTCGCTCGACATTCTTACCGTCAACGCGCTGGCAGCGAGCGATTCAGTTCTTGTTCCCGTTCAATGCGAGTTCCTGGCGCTCGAGGGAGTCTCTGAGCTGCTGGACACTCTCGCGCGCTTGCGCCGCTCCATCAATCCTTCCCTCGCGATCGAGGGAATCCTTCTGACAATGTACGACGACCGCACCACGCTATCGAAACAGGTCGCGGCAGACCTGAGGAGCTTCTTCGGCGCCCAAGTCTTCGAGAGCGTCATTCCTAGGAACGTACGCTTGGCCGAAGCTCCTAGCCACGGCATGCCAGTAATGTTCTACGACATACATAGTAGAGGTGCGGAGAGTTATATGCAACTAGCCAAGGAGGTTATCGTCAATGCCCAGAAACGCGTTGGGCCGGGGCCTGAGCGCACTGATCAGGGAACCGGAACCCCAGCAGCCTCAGCCGCAGCAGCCGGTAGCGGGGGGAGCAGCGGCAGCGGTAGCGCCGGCCCTGGCTCCGAGTGACGCGCTCCTCCAGATCGATATAGACCTCATCGATCCCAGCCCCTTTCAGCCGCGCACGCGATTCCGCGAAGAGGCGCTCGAAGAACTGGCGCGATCAATCCGCGTGAGCGGCATCGTTCAGCCGCTCGTGGTTCGCCGCGTCGGGCAACGTTTTCAACTAATCGCCGGCGAACGCCGCTGGCGCGCCGCGCAGCGCTCCGCTTTCAGCCGCGTCCCCGCGATTGTTCGCGACGTCCGCGACGAGATGGCGCTCGAGATGACGTTGGTCGAAAATCTCCAGCGCGAAGACCTCAACCCGGTCGAGCAGGCGCGCGCGTTCCAGCGCCTCACCGACGAATTTCACCTCACGCAGGAGGAAGTTGCCGAGCGCACCGGCAAGGATCGCGCGACGATTGCCAACTCCGTTCGGCTTCTCAGACTCGAGGAGGCGATCCTGGACCTGCTTGAAGAGGGACGACTTTCAGCCGGCCACGGGCGCGCTCTGCTCTCGATCGCCGAGCCCAAAGACCGCCTCGATCTCGCCCACAAGATTGCCCGCGGCGGAATGACGGTTCGCCAGGTCGAACGCCTCGCCGCGCGTAGCTCCAAAGCAAAGGCAGTCTCGCCGGCCGCCGCGCTAGATCCCAACACAAAATGGGCCATTGAGGAGCTGCAGAGGAAATTCGGCACGAAGATCGTGTTGCATCCGCTGCGGCCCGGCAGGCCCGGCCAGTTGACGTTTGAGTACTACGACGCGAGCGATTTGACACGCCTCTACGAACATCTGATGAGAGAATGAAACTACGCAACTAGGAGAATCGCATGGCGTGGGGTTGGTTCGATCGCAACCGGCAGGATCCGGCGGAGTGGACAGGCTTCCTCGAGCGCGGCGTCAAAGTCGAGGGGAAGCTCGAAGCCTCCGGCACGTTTCGCATCGACTGCGCGATGAAGGGAACTCTCACTTCCGACGATACTTTGGTCCTGGGGGAGCACGCCGCGCTTGAAGGTACCATCAATGGAAATTGCGTGATCATTGCCGGACGCTTCGACGGCGTGATCAAGGCCCGCGGCCGCGTGGAGATCCAGCCGAACGCCATCGTCACCGGAGAAATTCACAGCCCATGCCTGGTAATCGAGCCGGGCGCCGTGTTTGACGGCCAGTGCCACATGCTCGGCCCCACCGAAGCCTCGAAGACTATGACCATCCCGATCCGCTCCGCCACCGGCCAGTCCCAACGGTAGCCAACCTCTGAAGGTCCGAAAAATACCCCCAGTGCTGAAACATTAGTTGCTTCGACGTGGCGGCAATTGGGGCCACTTTTGGCGCCCTTAAGGGGCCTTAACTGGCAGTTTGCGCGTTATCTGTCTGCGCGGGAGATGCGCTTCGGCGGCCGAGGGAGAAAGAAGCCGGCGAGAAGCCGGCGGTACGACTGGACCTAGCTAGAATTGGCTTCGCCGTGCCAAGCATTAGTGCCGGGCACGATGTATCGTGCCCCTACGGGAGAAGGTCTGAAGGCGGGGAGCCGGGCTACTCGACCACGATGCGAAGGAATTTTTTCTTACCAGCGCGGACTAGATATTCCCGACCGGACCGTGAAATGTCAATCTGGCTTCTCACGTCATCGATTCGCTTCCCGTCGATTTCTACGCCGCCCTGTTCGATCAACCGAGTTGCTTCGCTATTCGAGGTTACAAGCCTTGCCTCGTAGAGCATCGTCGATACGCGGTAGGGAGTTTCAGTGCGACGGACTGGGTGGCGGGGAGCTCCTTCCGGCGCCTGACGATCGCGAAAGACGCGCTGAAATTCTTCGGTGGCCTTCTTCGCGGCGTCCTCGCCGTGAAATCCGGCGATGACGGCGTGCGCCAGCTGCATCTTCGCGTCCATCGGATGCAGCGTGCCGGTGCGGACTTCCTCGCGCACGCGCAAAATCACGTGCGGCCCGAAATCGGTGAGCAGCTCGTAGTAGGACCACATCAACTCATCGCTGATGGACATCAGCTTGCCGAACATCTGCCCCGGCGCTTCGGTGATGCCGACGTAATTGCCCAGGCTCTTCGACATCTTGCGTCCGCCGTCGAGCCCCACGAGGATCGGCATGGTCAACACGACCTCGGACGTTTGCCCGTACTCGCGTTGAATTTCGCGGTGCACCAGCATGTTGAATTTCTGCTCAGTCGCGCCCAGTTCGACGTCGGACTTGAGCTCCACCGCGTCGTACGCGGTCAGCAGCGGGTAGAGCAGCTCGTGCACGGAGATGGGCAGGCTCTTGTCCAGCCGCGAGCGAAAATCCTCGCGTTCGAGCATCCGCGCCAGCCGGTAATGACCGCAGAGCCGCACCACGTCGTAGCTCGACATCTTTCCCAGCCATTCGCTGTTGTAGCGGACTTCCGTCTTCTCGCGGTGGAGAATCTTGTACACCTGCGCGAGATAGGTCTGCGCGTTCGCGTCCACCTGCTCGCGGGTCAGCGGCGGGCGCGTCTCGGATTGCCCCGTGGGGTCGCCGATCATCGCCGAAAAATCGCCGATCAGGAAAATCGCCGTGTGGCCCATGTCCTGAAAATGTTTCAGCTTGCGCAGCACCACGGTGTGGCCCAGATGAATGTCGGGCGCCGTCGGGTCCACACCGAGATAGACGCGCAGCGGCTTTCCCGTCTTCACCGACTGTTCGAGCTTCGCCTTCAGATCTTCTTCGCGGATGATTTCCGCCGCGCCTTTCTTCAGGTAGGCGATCTGCTCGTCAACGGGTTTGAATTTCACCGGTGTCATCTACTTTTTCTCGGAACTCACCAGCACGCGGCGGCCTTCCATGCGCCACCGCCCTTCGAGGACAATTCGAACCGCCTCGGTGTAAATGCGATGCTCCTCGCGCAGGATGCGCTCGGCGAGCGTATCGGGCGTGTCGCCGTCTTCGATGGGCACAACCGCCTGCAGCACGATCGGCCCGGCATCCAAATTCTCGTCCACGAAATGCACGGTGCAGCCGGAGAATTTCGCGCCGTGCTCCAGAGCCTGCCGTTGCGGCTCGAGGCCGGGAAACGCGGGCAGCAGCGAAGGATGAATGTTCAGGATGCGCTGCGGAAATTGTTCCACAAAATACGGCGAAAGCAGCCGCATGTATCCCGCGAGGCAGACAAGATCCACGCCTTTCTCCTGCAGCGCGGCGACCACCAGCCGGTCGTAGGCCTCGCGCTCCAGCCCCTTCGACGGAATCACGCGCGCTTCAATTCCTCGCGCGCGCGCCTTCTCGACTCCCTGCGCGGTCTCCCGGTTGCTCACCACGAGCGAAATTTCGGCGTTGGGGATGCGCCCGGCGGCCACACTCGCCGCCAGCGCGTCGAAATTCGAGCCGCGCCCTGAAAGCAGCACGCCAATGTGCTTTTTCATGAGTAAGCGAAATTAGCATAGTTCGCCCCATCGGCGAAGCGGCCCGCAAACTGCCTTCCGCCTCCCAATTATTCGTTGCCATCACGCAGGCGCGCAATTAGAGTTGCCAAGGAAAGTCTCCGACCGCAATAGGAACTGACGGTGAAAATACTCGGAACAATCGCGTTGCTCGTGATAGTGCTGCCCGCTTCAGTTCTCACGCAAGGGCGCACCACGACGCTCGTCAAGGGTTCCCCGAACAACTACGGAACCAACGGCTTTGACATCAGCTGGGTCGATAACTCGACGCAGAAGTACTACCTGGCTGACCGCACGAACAATGCGATCGACCTCGTTGATGCCGCCACCGACACATTCCTTGGGTTCATCGGGAAAGGTCAGTACACAGGCAGCAAGCCGTGTGCCGGTCGTCCTTCAGACTTGCGCCATTGCTCCGGTCCAAATGGAGTGACCACCGACGACCTCGGCCATGTGTGGGCTGGAGATGGTGTCGGCGACGTAATCGAAGCCGGCGCGACGCAAACGGGTACGACCATTATTCGAAAGATTCCGACGGGAGGTAAGTTCCGTGTCGACGAAGTGGCCTATGACCCAGTCGACCGCATCTTGATGGCATCTAGCGACGGAGACTCCCCTGTATTTCTGACCTTCATCTCCGTTACCGATGGATCCGTCTTAGGTCACTACAAATACGCCGTCGACCAGGATGGATTGGAGCAACCCGTCTGGGATCGAGAGACCGGATGGTTTTGTCAGAATGTCCCCGGGGCCAAGAACCGTGTCGATGTCTTCGATCCGCACAATCTCCCGAATCCCATTAAGAACTTCCCAGTCGACTGCAAAGGCGGACTCCTCGGCCTTACACTTAGCGGACTTGTGGTGGGACCTCTGGGACGCTTAATGACCGTGTGCGGCACCGTGGGCGCGAAATCTCTTGATCCGCGAACCGGTCAGGTTCAAAAGACGATTCCCCAGGTGGGCGACGCCGACGAGGTCTGGTACGACCCGCGATCTAACTGCTACTACTTCGCTCATAGCGTGAATGGGGCCTCGGAGGCCACTGCGGCCCGCGCGGGTGCGGTCGGGGTGGTTGACGCAGCCACCGAAGAATTCGTTGGCGACATTCCCATTGAAGGCGCGGGGGTTCACTCGGTTGCAGTTAATGCGACGAATGGCCACATTTTCGTTCCAGTGAACGGCAAAGGCATCTTGGTTCTCGTTCCGAAGCGATAGAGTCACGGGACAAATGGCATGCCCGATGGGAGACCATGAAGTGAGGCGCTGCTGGTGCTTAGGAATTGGCGTGTTACTAGCATGTTCAAGTACGGCATCGGCCCAGTCACAGAACCGACCTCAACGAGAATCCGAGCAATCGTCACCGGCCGCCAGTGCCTCCAAAAAGACTTTCGTCGGGTCGGCCCGTTGCGCCGCGTGCCATCCGGACGTTTACGTCATCTGGCAGAAGACGCGCATGGCGAATGTCGTTCGCGATCCGAAGGTCCATCCCGAAGCGGTTTTCGGCGATTCCGAATCCGTGCAACTCCTGCCATGCGGACAAAAGCCCGGATTGGGCGCTCGAGCAGCTGCGCTCGTGGCAGATGGTTTCGCCGTGGCGCGTGGCGCCGTAGTCGCTTGACAGGGCTGCGGCGGGCGAGGCATCTTCTTTCGCACACAAGAATCTCCCGGAGGATTCACCATGCCGCGTTTCCGCACGCTTTCGCTGATGTCTGCCGCCATGTTCGCGGCTTTGTTCTTTAACGCTTGCTCCAAGCCGCAGCCAACCGATAACCGAGCGGCTGATTCGGCCGCGGTTCAAAAGGCCGATGCGGATTGGTCGGCGGCCGCGCAAGCAAAACAGGCCGACGCGTGGGTAGCGTTTTATGCGGACGACGCCGTGGTGCTGCCGCCGAACGACAAAATCGCCACGAACAAGGACGCTATTCGAAAAACGATTACGGATCTGCTCGCGCTGCCCGGTCTTTCCGTGAGTTGGCACACGACGAAAGCGGAAGCCGCGCGTTCTGGCGATCTCGCGTACACGTACGGCACCTATGAACTGACGGCCGACGATGCCAGTGGCAAGCCGACGAGCGACCATGGGAAGTACTCTGAGGTCTGGAAGAAACAGGCTAATGGCAGCTGGAAGTGCATTGTCGATATGTGGAGCTCGGATTTGCGCGTGGCTCCCGCTCCGGCGCCGAAGAGGAAGCATCACGCGGAGAAGAGTTCCAGGAAGAGGAGGCACCATGCGAGGTAGTCGCTCTGTCTCGCTGGTGGTTGTGGCGAGTTTTGCGGTTGCGCTGGCCGCAGGGTGTACACCTCAGCCGCTTTCGAAGACTGAAATTATCCAGTTGGGGAGTCGGCGCGTCGCGGACGAAGCCGCGATTCGGGCGGCGGGCGACGCGCTGGGCGCAGCCTTTGAGGCGAAAGACATCGAGAAATCGCTTTCGTTCTATGTGGACGATCCGGTGCTTTTCGTGCCTAAGGGCCCCGCCGTGATTGGCAAGGACGCGTTGCGCAAGGCGTTTCAGCCCTTCATGAGCTTGCCTGGATTAAAGGCCACGACCAGCGACTTGATTATCGACGTGGCGCAATCCGGCGATCTCGCTTTCGAGCGCGGCAGCTTTACGAACACGATCACCGACGCGAAGGGAAAGACGACCACGGAAACGGGCAAGCTCGTCATCGTCTGGAAAAAGCAAGCCGACGGATCGTGGAAAGTTGCCGCGGACACCAACGCCGACGATCAGTAGGCTGGCAAGCTTTCGCGGCGCGCAAAATTGGCAAGATTTTGGCAGGCGCCAACACGGGCCGCGCTTGACACCGCATCGCGGCCGAGGCATCTTCCTTCCGCACGAACGCGACTCACTGGAGGTTTCACGATGTCCCAACAGCGTCCCCTGTGGTTAATGATCGCCGCGCTTTCCATCGTGTACTTCGCCGCCGCATGCGCTCAACAACAAGCGCCCGCGCCGCCGCCCGACACGCGCGCCGCGGATGAAACCTGGATACGCACCGCTGACGCCGACTGGGTCAAAGCGGCCGCGGCGAAAGATCTCGAAAAGTGCATGTCGTATTACGCGGACGACGCGGTTTTCCTATCGTCCGGCGTTCCCGCCGCCGTGGGCAAGGACAACATCCGCAAGAATATTCAAGGGCTTCTTGCCGTGCCGAATATGCGGATGACCGTCACGACCGCCAGCGTGCTCGTCTCGCGGTCCGGCGACCTCGCCATGGATAGCGGCACCGTGCAATCCGCGGTCACCGACAAAAAGGGAAAGACCGCGAACAGCACCAGCCAGTACGTCCTCGTCTGGAAAAAGGGGGCGGATGGTTCCTGGAAAATCACCGCGGACACCAGCGCCAACGTCAAGTAGCGGACCCGGGACGCCGCGGGAAATTCGCCGGGCGCGGAGTGAGCGGGATTAAAGCGGAAGCTGACCCGAATAAACGACGCGCGATTTTCCGCGCGTGGCGCGCTCGATGCGCCCGATGACGTAGAATTTTTCGCGGCGGCGCTTCAATTCCGCTTCCACGCGCGAAATGTGCTTCGTCGGCACCACCAGTATCATTCCCACGCCGAGGTTGAAGGTTTTCAGCAGCTCGTCGCGTTCGATCCGCCCGATCTGCGCGAGATAGCGGAAGATCGGCAGCACGGGCCACGAGCCCAGCTCGATCGCCGCCTGCAAGTTGTGCGGCAGCGCGCGCGGCAGATTGCCCGTGATTCCGCCGCCGGTGATGTGCGCCATGGAAGTAACCCAGCCGCGCGCGAGAATATTTTTCAGCAGCGGCCAATAGCAGCGGTGCGGTTTCAGCAACTCCGCGCCGATTTTGTTCCCCACTTCGGCCACGTAGCTATCCGGCTCGAGCTTCGCCACGCCGAAGACCAGCTTGCGCGCGAGCGAATAGCCGTTGGTGTGCAATCCGCTCGAGGGAAGCGCCAGCAGCACGTCGCCGGGACGCACGCGGCGCGAGTCCAGGATTTTTTTCCGCTCGACGGCGCCCACGATAAATCCCGCCAGATCGTAATCTCCGGGCGCGTACATGTCGGGCATCTCGGCCGTTTCGCCGCCGATCAGCGAGCAGCCCGCTTTCTTCGCCGCGCGGCTCATGCCCTCAATCACCTGCTCGAGGATGCGCGTGTCGAGCTTGCCCATCGCGATGTAGTCGAGGAAAAAAAGCGGCTCGGCGCCCTGCGTCAGAATGTCGTTCACGCAGTGGTTCACGATGTCCGCGCCCACGGTCGAATGAATGCCCGCCGCGCAGGCAACCTTCAGCTTCGTGCCCACTCCGTCGCAGCTCGCCACCAGCACCGCGTCGCGCCAGCGCTTTCGGTCGAGTCGAAACAGAGAGCCGAATCCGCCGATCGGCGCGAGCACACCGCGTCGAAATGTCTTTCCGGCCATCGCGGCGATTCGTCGCTTGGCTTCATCCGCAACCGTGATGTTGACGCCGGCATCGGCGTAGCGCATGAATGAGACTCTTTCCGTGAATAAAGGCGACTACAAAACCAGCGACTGCTTGCGGGCGGGGCGGATGGGCGGCACCACGCCAAGAAACTTTGCCGGGCATGGCATGCCATGCCCCTACAAAAAACAGCGGGCCGATTCGTGAATTTTAGAGCGTATGAAAAAGCCGCTTCCAACGCACTCGGCCGGGATGGATGAACACGCTGGCGTACGTTTCGAAACGATCAATGGCAAATCCTGGGCCCCAGACTTCGTTGGGATCCGGCGCGTCAATGGACATGTAGATGATCAGCGGCGTTCCAATAATGTTGGCGCGCGGCACGAACCCCCAGAACCGGCTGTCCCTGGAATTATCCCGGTTGTCGCCCATCATGAAATATTCGCCGGGAGGCACCACGATTTCGCCGTTCACCACATGGTTGGAAAAGTCGGCCGTCCACTTCGTCGTCACGCCGCCGCCGATCGAAAGAATGCTATCCGGCGGATAGTTCTCGACGGGGGTCCCCGCGGCGTCCATTTCGTGGACGGTGTAGGGCTCGTTGAGCCGCACTCCATTCACGAACACGTTTCCCGCCACCACCTTGATATGGTCGCCCGGCACGCCGATGCAGCGCTTGATGAAATCCGGATTGCCCTCTTCGGGCAGCGGCGCGCGAAACACGATGATCTGCTGCCGCTTCGGATTGCGCCACAGCGGCACATGCCAATCGGTGAACGGCACGCCGGCATCGTAGCCCAACCGGCTGACGATCAAATGATCGCCGACCAGCACCGTGTCTTCCATCGAGCCGCTGGGAATCACGCGCGCCTGCACCAGCGTCCCTTCGATCAGCAGGAACGCCACGATCACCCAGAACCACGAAACCACCTCGCGCCAGATGCGCTCGTTGGCGGTGGCCGCGGCGGGCTTGCGCTTCTCGGCCTCCAACGCTTCCGCCGCGTCAGCTTTCACGATGCGCCTCCACTTCCAGTTGCACGAGCTCGGTCGGATAGCTGCCGGTGTAGCAGGCCGTGCAGAATTTTCCTTCCGTGTCTTCCACCGCCGCGCGCAGCGAGGGCAGCGAGAGATACCCCAGCGAATCGGCGCCCAGGAATTTCCGGATTTGCTCGACCGAATTGTGCGAGGCGATCAGCTCCTCGCGGCGGGGCGTATCCACACCGTAGTAGCACGGCGAAATCGTCGGCGGGCAGCTGATGCGCACGTGCACTTCGGTGGCGCCCGCTTCGCGCACCAGCCGGACGATCTTGCGGCTCGTCGTGCCGCGCACGATCGAATCGTCCACCAGCACCACGCGCTGCCCTTCCAGCATCCGCCGGATCGGATTCAGCTTCAACTTCACGCCGAAATCGCGGATGGCCTGCTCGGGCTCGATGAACGTGCGCCCCACGTAATGATTGCGGATCAGCCCCATGCGAAATGGAATTCCGGATTCGGCGGCGTAGCCCACGGCCGCGGGCACGCCCGAATCGGGCACCGGCGTCACCATGTCGGCTTCCACCGGATGCTCGCGCGCCAGCAGGCGTCCGAGCTGCTCGCGGCTCTGATTCACCGGGAGGCCGAAGACCACGCTATCGGGCCGCGCAAAATAGACGTGCTCGAAAATGCATTTCTGGTGCTGCTTTTCCGGCGCGAAGCGGATGGATTCGATGCCGCTGCGCGAAATCCGGACCATTTCGCCCGGCTCGACCTCGCGGACATATTCCGCGTCGATCAAATCGAACGCGCACGTTTCCGAGCCGGCCACCCACGCACCGTCGATGCGTCCCAGAATCAGCGGGCGGAATCCGCGCGGATCGCGGATGGCATACATCTCGTCGGTGGTCAGCAGCAGCAGCGAATACGCGCCTTCCACTTGATTCAGCGCCTCGGCCAGCGCACTGGGAAGATTTCGCGCGTTGCTGCGAGCGATTAGGTGCACGATCACTTCCGTGTCGCTGGTGGTCTGGAAAATCGCGGCGCGATGCTCGAGCCGCCGGCGCAGCTCGATCGCGTTGGTCAGGTTGCCGTTGTGGCCCAGCGCGAGCTTGCCCTTGTTGAAATCGATCGCGATTGGCTGCGCGTTGATCAGCGTGGTATCGCCGGCCGTGGAATAGCGCGTGTGGCCGATGGCGGACGTGCCCGGCAGGCGCTCGATCACTTCGGGCGTGAAAATTTCCTGCACGTGTCCCAGGCTGCGGTGTAGGTGCAGATCCACTCCGTCGGACGAGGCGATGCCCGCCGATTCCTGGCCGCGATGCTGCAGCGCGTAGAGGCCCAAATACGTCAGCTTCGACGCCTCGGGATGGCCGAAGACGCCGAACACACCGCAGTGATCGTGGAAATGATCGTCGTCGATTTGGATCAGCTTGCTCATGAAGCGGCCTCGATGGCTTTGCCGAGCGATTCGCTCCACGTCTGGCGAAACGAATCCGTAGTGCCTCGAATCACAGGAGTACCTTTATATTGGATGCGAAATTCGCCGCGCGTGACGCTGCCGACTTGCTGGACCTTAATATCATATTGTGCCGCAATTGCCGTCGCACGGGCAAGCAACGCGGCCGCAACCGACACAACCGCGCGCGCACCGCGTTCGCCAAAGAGCGCAGATTCGGCGGGCTCATCATGCGAGCCAAGATCGATCTCCGCCGATAGGCCGTCGCTATCGAAGCAAGATTCCGCCAGGGTGACGGCGAGGCCGCCGTCGCTTACGTCGTGGGCTGAAAGAATTGCGCGCTCGGCTGCGAGCTTAACCAGGCAATCAATCAGACGCTTTTCGGCGGTCAGATCAATTGCCGGGGGCGTGCCTGCGACAATTCCGTGAATCGCCTTTGCATACTCCGAGGAAGAAAACATGCCGACCTGAAGGTCGGCGCTACGAAAGCTCTCGGGATTGGCACCATCAAGGAGCAGAATCAGATCGCCCTCATTGCGAAAGCCCGACCCCAGCGCGCAGTCGGCGTCTTCCATCAATCCCAGCACGCCTAGAACCGGGGTGGGATAGATCGGCTTGCCTAGGGTTTCGTTGTAGAAGCTGACGTTCCCGCCGGTGATCGGCGTTTCGAGCGCGCGGCAGGCCTCCGCGATTCCGTCAATCGCTTCGGTGAATTGCCACATCACCTCCGGCTTTTCGGGATTGCCGAAATTCAGGCAATTCGTCGCGGCGATGGGACGCGCGCCCGTGCACGCGACATTCCGCGCAGCCTCGGCGACGGCGTGCATCGCCCCCAGCCTTGGCGAAAGAAAACCCCAACGGCCGTTGCCGTCGGTTGATAGCGCGAGCGCCCGCTTCGATTCCTTCAGCCGCACCACCGCCGCATCGCCCTGTCCCGGGCCGACGCGCGTGTTCGTGCGCACCATCGAATCGTATTGCTCGGTGACCCAGTATTTCGACGCGATCGCGGGCGAGGCCAGCAGCCGGCGAAAATTCTCGGTGAGGTCCGCGCGCTCGCGTGCAAATTCGATGAGTGGCGCACCCGGAGCCGCCGCAGCCTTCGGCGCCGCAATCGGGCGCTCGTAGCGCGGGCCTTCTTCGGCCAGGGCGTGCGCGGGAATTTCCGCGGCCACGCGCCCGTGATTCAGCACGCGCAGCTTGCCGTCTTCAGTGACCCGCCCGATCTCGACCGCATCGAGCCCCCATTTGTGGAAGACGTCGAAGACTTCTCGCTCGCGGCCGCGCTCGGCGACCAACAGCATCCGCTCCTGCGATTCGCTGAGCATCATTTCATAAGGCGTCATACCGGTTTCGCGCTGCGGCACGCGCGCGAGGTCGATTTCGATTCCCGCGCCGCCGCGCGACGCCATCTCCGAGCTCGTGCTCGTCAGCCCCGCCGCGCCCATGTCCTGAATCGCCACGATCGCGCCGGTGCGCATCGCTTCCAGGCACGCCTCGAGCAACAGTTTCTCCATGAAGGGGTCGCCGACCTGCACGTTGGGCCGCTTCTGCTGCGATTCCTCGCTGAATTCCGCGGAAGCCAGCAGCGACGCTCCGTGAATTCCGTCGCGTCCCGTTTTGGCGCCCACGTAGATCACCGGATTGCCCGCGCCGTGCGCGCGAGCGAAGAAAAGCTCGTCCTTGCGCGCGATTCCCAGCGCCAGCGCATTCACCAGCGGATTATTCGAGTAGCACGGCTCGAACATCACCTCGCCGCCGACAGTCGGCACGCCGAAGCAGTTCCCGTAAAACGCGATCCCGCGCACGACTCCATCGAGAATGCTCCGGTTGCGCGCAATCTCCTCCGTCGTCGCGTTCCCTGCATCTGCGCCCGGCGAAATCGGTCCGAACCTCAGTGAGTCGAGCACGGCGATCGGCCGCGCCCCCATGGTGAAAATATCGCGCAGGATCCCGCCCACACCCGTCGCCGCGCCCTGAAACGGCTCGACAAAGCTCGGATGATTGTGCGACTCGATCTTGAAGACGGCGACAAGCCCGTTGCCGATGTCCACCACGCCCGCGTTTTCGCCGGGCCCTTGCACCACGTGCGGGCCGCGCGTCGGAAGCCGTTTCAGGTGCACGCGCGAGGATTTGTAGGAGCAGTGCTCGCTCCACATCACGCTGAAGATGCCCAGCTCGGTGAGGTTCGGGTCGCGCCCCAGGATTTTCTGCGTGCGCGCGTATTCGTCCGGGGAGAGACCGTGCTCCGCCGCGATCTGCGGCGTGACTTTAATTTCGGTGTCGATCATCGAGACGAAGGCCCGGATCAGGAGCGCAAATTTTCGCAGCAAACGGCGTCTCGCGCAAGCGCGAGAAAATGGGATCAGGCAGGAATGCGTTCAGCCGCAGGCGCAGACTTTATTCTGTTCTCGGCGCGCGAAAGGCTTTCAACCATGGACCGCAGAATCACGAGGCCATCCGCCGAGCCGAGCGCCGACTCCACCGCACGCTCCGGATGCGGCATCAGTCCAACGACATTGCGTTCGCGGTTGCACAGGCCCGCAATCGCATGGAGCGCGCCATTCGGGTTCGCGTCGAAATCATCGGGGCCTGCGTCGCGCCCGTCCGGGTGGACGTAGCGGAAAACGATCTGCTTGTTGCGCTCGAGCTCCGCGAGCGTGGCCGCGTCGCAGAAATAATTTCCTTCCATATGCGCGATGGGCATTTTCAGAATTTGCCCGGGACGCGCGGCACAGGTGAACGGCGTATCCGTGTTTTCCACGCGCACGTGCACCTGGCGGCAGAGAAATCGCAGGCGCTGGTTGCGCAGCATCGCGCCGGGGAGCAATCCTGCTTCGAGCAGAATTTGGAATCCATTGCAGACGCCGAGGACTAGCCCGCCCGACCGCGCAAACCCGCTTACGGCTTTCATCACCGGCGAAAATCGCGCTATCGCGCCGGTGCGCAGATAATCGCCGAACGCGAACCCGCCCGGAAGGATGATCGCGTCGAAGCCGGAAACCTGCTCCGATTGGTGCCAGATGAATTCGACCGGCTGTCCGATCACCGAGCCAATGGCGTAGTACGCGTCGTCGTCGCAATTCGAACCCGGAAATTGCACCACGCCGAATTTCATGGGAATTTCATTTTAGCACAACTGAAACGAGGGGCCGTCCTTCACGAAAACCAAATCATTGAGCAGGCGATTTTTCGTACGCGTAACCCGGCATAACCCAGTCCGTATAGAAATTCGTCGGGATGATGAGCGCGCGCAGATGCGTGAAGCCCATGTCACGCAGCGCCACGAACGCGGGACGAAGATTCGGGCAATGATCGAGCGGACAGCATCCGCAATAGATCACGATATTCTCGGAGCGAGGAACAGGCTGGGCCCACTTCTTCAGGTCGTCGATGCCCTGCGCTGTGCTCCCGGGACCGTGGAAGAGCGCGCCGGGAATGTGCCCGCCCTCGTACAGCACATGGGGAGCGACGCAGACGACCGTCGGCTTGCTCGCGCCTTTCGCGGCGGCGAGTTCCTTGGCGAGGTCGGCGGGCTGGACCGTTTGCGCGGCCGTCCAGGGATCGGATGGTGAGTCGGCCGCGGCGCCGGAGACGAAGTGTGCCGCTCCCGCAGCGAAGACTCCGAGGACGACGACCAGAATCCCGGATAGCAGGGTTCGAACGGCGCCGGATTTTAGGCTGGGCATCTGTTTGGCTCCGAAAACGGTCAAATCATATCGCCGTTGCCGCTTCCCGGACCTCCCTATTTTGGACCAGAGCCGAAGTCGCCGGATTTGCGCCGTAAGCGCCCGCTAAGCAGCCCAAAAGGGGCCAAAATTGCCACCACATCGAAGGATCTGGTGCAGAATTTAGCGGCGGGGCTTTGCGCGAGGCCGCGATTTCGATCTCGTGGGTCGGCGGGAATTCTTTCCTGGCGACGACCGGCGCTTCGACCGCTTTGCCGGTTTTTTCGCGGCGGCTAGCTCGCGGCGGCGCGCTTTGGCCCAGCCGAGCTTGTTGATCTGGCGGCCCCGGGCGATCGCCAGCGCGTCTGGCGGAACATTTTCGGTGATCACCGAGCCGGCGGCGACGTACGCACCGTCGCCGACGCGCACGGGCGCGACCAGCGCCGAGTCGCTGCCGATGAAAACGCCCTTGCCGATTTTCGTTTCGTACTTGGCTACGCCGTCGTAGTTGCAGGTGATCGTGCCCGCGCCGATATTTGCGCCGGGGCCGATCGTTGCGTCGCCCAGATAACTGAGGTGATTGGCTTTCGCGCCCTCGTGTACCACGGATTTTTTGACCTCGACGAAATTTCCGATGTGCGCGCCCGCGCGAATGTCCGCGCCGGGACGCAGCCGCGCAAACGGTCCGACCTGCGCGCCCGGGCCGATGCGCGAAGAATCAACATTCGAATGCGGGCCGACGATCGCGCCGTCGTCCACGCGCATGTCGTGCAGAATGCTGCCGGTGCGAATCTGGCAATGCGCGCCGATGCGCGTCTTGCCAAGGAGTTGAACGCCCGGCTCGATCACCGTGTCCGGGCCGGCGGTCACGTCGGGATCAATCACCACCGTCTCGGGAAGATAGATCGTGACGCCGGAATCCATTAGTTCAGCGGTCTTGCGCGCGCGCAGGACGCGGTCGGCGTCGGCGAGATCCGCGCGCGTGTTGCAGCCGAGCACTTCGTTCGCATCGGCGGCGACCTGCGCGAGTACGCGTTCGTTGCGCGCGCGCAGCATGGCGATCGCGTCGGTGAGATAGAGTTCGCGATGCGCGTTTTCCGGACGCAGCGCGGCGAGGCACGACCAGAGTTTTTCAAGCGTGAAGCAATAGATCGCGGAATTCACTTCGCGGATGGAGCGCTGCTCCGGCGTCAAGCTGGTGTCTTCGACGATGGCCTGCACGCGGCCTTCGGCATCGCGCACGATCCGGCCGTACGCGCCGGGATCGGCAAGCTCGGCGGTGAGAATCGTGGCGGCGGCTTCGCCGCGGCGGTGCGTATCGAGCAGGGCCGCGAGCGTTTCGGTGCGCAGCAGAGGCGCGTCCCCGGGGAGCACGATCGCGAGCTTCGCGCTTTTGCGAATCGCGCGCCGCGCAACCTGCAGGGCGTGCCCCGTGCCGCGCTGCGGTTTCTGCATGATTGTCTGAAGGGGTGTTTGCGTGCCAAGCTGCTCGGCGAGCGCGGCCACTTCTTCCGCCTGGTGGCCCACGACGACGAGAATCTGCGCGGCCTTCAGCGGCTGGCATGCGCGGACGACGGTCTCAAGAAGAGGGCGTCCCCCGGCGTGGTGCAGAACCTTGGCGAGATCGGAACGCAGGCGCGTCCCTTTTCCGGCGGCGAGAATTACGATGGAAGTGTCGGCGGCAGGCATGAACGCGAGCATTGTCGCTCCGCACGAACCCTTTCGCAATGAAAACAGCGGCAGCAGGTCCGTTTACAGTTACCAGACAATCACCCAAGTGCAGCTTGGCCATCGAAACCTCCACTGTTGTTCACTCGCCTCCTGCGACAAACGCAGTCGAAGACGGAGGAAGCGTACGGCGCGCGAGACAGAGGTCCAAATCGGAGATTCCAGTTGTGATGCGTATCACAGCCTTATCCACCTATCCCGTATTAAATTGAAGTTGTTGGGGAGCAGAGGGGTTGGTGGGACTTGCTGGAGCGATGGAGCAGGAAGGCTAGGTTTTTCGGGCGGCGGCGAAGTTCAAAACGGAAATTACAACCTGGACTGTGTCCTGGTCATCTAAGTATGGGACGCCTCAAGCGATGAAGGTGCAGGGGAGGTTCAAGAACATGAACATTTTCGGACGCGCTGCGGAGTTCTTAAGACCGCGATTCGGCAAGCAAGTTTTCGTTTCCCTGTTATCGACTGCTCTGCTGTTCGCGACGTTGCCTGTGAACCTGCCGGCTTATCAAGACACGCAGGCTCCGCCACCGGACCAGGCGCAGCCCGCGCAGGCGCCGACCTACAGCCAAGAGACTCCCGAGCAGTTGCAACAGTTGGTAGCCCCGATTGCTCTTTATCCGGATTCGCTTGTGGCACAGATTCTTGCGGCGTCGACTTTTCCCGAGCAAGTCGTCGAAGCCGACAGATGGGTGCAAGCGCATCCCGACTTGAAGGGCGATGCGTTGGCTCAAGCCGTGGATCAAGAGCCTTGGGACCCAAGCGTCAAGGCGCTTGCCGCGTTTCCCTCGGTCCTCGGAAATATGGATAAGAACATCTCGTGGGCCTCGTCTCTGGGCGACGCCTACTACAATCAGCAACAGGATGTGATGGACGCAATACAAGTGATGCGCCAGAAAGCGAAACAAGCGGGCAATCTCAAATCCACTCCGCAGCAGACCGTAACTAACGACGACTACGGAGATATCGAGATTGCCCCAGTGGGTCCCGATGTGGTTTACGTCCCTGCATACGATCCCTGGCTGATCTACGGATACTCGATCCTGCCGTGGCCGGGATGGTATGAGTACCCCGGAATCTGGTACGGCGGTCCCTACCTCTCGTTTGGAATCGGCTTCGGAATCGGCTGGTTCGGCGGCTTTGGATGGGGATGGGGCCATTGGGGATGGGACTGGCACCACCACTACCCGATCTTTG
>Ga0209415_10007104_pt1 | contig 19640 bp, 17 predicted proteins | sample PeaSoiSIISIP2007_FD_187696 | JGI IMG/M metagenome (GOLD analysis project Ga0209415, IMG submission 187696) | Peat soil microbial communities from Weissenstadt, Germany - SII-SIP-2007 (SPAdes) (version 2) | ecosystem: Environmental > Terrestrial > Soil > Wetlands > Peat | place: Germany... | reverse complement strand
ACTTTTCCGTTCGCGCGGCCATCTCAGGCGGTGGAAATGAATAAAGGTGGGAACCTGCCTGGTTCTTTTGCCGCCCAGCTTCCGCCTTCGCCAAGGCTTCCGCCTTCGCCAAGGCTAGGGCGGACAAGCCGGCGGACAAGTCGTTGTTCAGTTCTTGGTATCGTCAACTTCGGCGTTTCTTCCTTGGTTCCCGGAAAGGGGCCGGGCATAACTATTGACAGTTTTCATTTTGTTTCCGCTTCTCGACCAGGCAGTTCGACACGTGCGTCCAGACGCCCATCTTAAGCCGTTTCGCGATCCATTTCAAGGCCATCGCGGTTTCGCGGCGCAAGCGCCAGGCCATCCCCACGTTCTCGGGGTCTGCCTTGCGCCGAAGCGTCAGTTCGGCCTCCCGCCAGCCTCGGCGACGCAACTTCTCCGCCACCGCACGCTCCGCCTGCGCCGCGTCGGCCTCGCAGGGGCCGGCGCCGGCTTTTCCTCTCCTTGCCCCGCAAAAGAACCAATACAGCCAATGGAGCACTTGCCCCGGCGGCCCAGATGTGCGAAGCGCTACTGTATATGGATGCAACACAATTTGCAGGCTCTGGAACTCAGCGCCTGGTGTTATCAAGGATGCAGGCGCAGGGGTCGAGTGCCGCAGGCCGAGGCAACGAGAAGCCACCCCTCGCCCCCTGCATGTCCAATTGCACATCGATGCAGCCCTGAGCCCATCTCCAGCAGGTTTAACCAGTTTCAACCAATTTTAACCTCTCGCCGCGCTTGCGTCCAAGCTCCCACGAAACCATCCTCGCCTCGCGCGAAAGAGACTCATCTTCAATCCTCACCCTTCTGCTCGGGGGTCTTGTCAGGAGGCGCGAGGTTAGGGTAGGTTGGCGGCCATGATTGCGGCACGACTTGTTTGGTTGGCGGTTTTGGCGGGAGCCGGGGGTATTGGCTTGGGGGCGGAACCGGGGGCGAAGGGAGGGTTGACGCTGGACCAGCAGAGTTGCGTGGCGAAGGGCAAGCGGTTCGAGCGGGCGGGATGGATTTATCTGCACGTGGAAGGGGAGGCGCGCGAGCGGGGATTTCAGCACGGGTATCTCCTGGCCAAGGAGATAGCGGAGGGCTTGAGGATGACCCGGGTGTCGTGGGAGCATGAGACTGGGATGGAGTGGGGATGGCTGCTGAAACGGGCGGCGGCGATGTTCGTGCCGAAGATCGATGCGGAGAACCTGGCGGAACTCGACGGGATAGCCGAGGGGGCGCGAGCGGCAGGGATAGACGTGTCGCGGGATGATTTGGTTGCCTGCAATGGGATTGCCGAGCTGCAGAGTTATTGGTGGCCGCTCGAGCTGAAGAAGCTCAAGGATGGGCCGGTGAACCCCGCGGGCCGGCAGTCGTGCAGTTCGTTCATCGCGACGGGCAGTTGGACAAAGGGGGGCAACGTGGTGCTGGGCCACAATACGATGCAGGGTTACGCGGACGCGCTGCCGTTGGTGGTGGAGGACATCGCGCCGGCCAAGGGGCATCGCATTCTATGGCAGACGACGGCGGGGTGGATTCATAGCGGCACGGACTTTTTCATTACCGACGCGGGTCTGGTGGGGTCGGAGACGACGATCGGCGGGTTCGAGGGGTTCGACACGAATGGGATACCGGAGTTTACGCGGATGCGGCGGGCGACGCAGGACGCGGCGTCACTCGACCAGTGGTGCGAGATCATGAGGCGAGGGAACAACGGCGGCTATGCCAATGCGTGGCTGCTGGGGGATGTGAACAGCCGGGAGATTGCGCGCCTCGAGCTGGGCTTGAAGCACGCCGGCTACGAGAAAAAGCGGGATGGGTATTTCATCGGGTCCAACGTGGCGGAGGACCGGAAGATTCTGAAGCAGGAGACGGACGAGAATGACGAGGACATCCGGTTTTCGTCGGTGGCGAGGCGCGTGCGGTGGAAGCAATTGATGAAGGAGCACGCGGGCAAGATTGACCTCGAGCTGGCGAAACGGTTCGAGGCGGACCACTTCGACGTCTTTCGAGGCAAGGAGTGGCCAGGCGGCAAGTCGTTGTGCGGCCATTTCGAGCGCGATCCGCAGGCGATCGGGCGTGGGGTGCCCTTTGGCTGCATGGGGACCGTGGATGGGAAAGTGGTGGACGCGGCGATGGCAAAGGAGATGTCGTTCGCGGCGCGGTGGGGAGCGGCGTGCGGGAGGCCTTTTGCGGCGGGGAAGTTTCTCGCGGCGCATCCGCAGTTTGACTGGATGAACGGGTTGCTCAAGGACAGGCCAGGGGAACCGTGGGCGGTTTTCAGGGCCGGAGAATGAGGGAGCTGGAAGCCGGCCTGGCTTGGTTGACCGGCGGTCACGCATGCGCTATGGTGCTTTGGAGAATGCTCTGAATACGGAGTGCTAAGAAAGGTTCTGGAGCAATGAAGACAATAGCTATTGTAAGTGTAATCTCACTGGGTGTGTTGGCATCTGGTTGTGTGGCGCGGGTTTATGTCCCGCCGCCGCCGTCCGTGTCGGTGGGAGTGGGTCCGCCGCCGGTAGTTGCGCCCGCGCCGCCACCCGTGGCCGGGGCTTACGTTCCGGAGTACTATGTGTGGGATGGTTATGAATACGTGGGCGTGGCCGGGGGCCAGTATGTTTATTGGAACGGCGGCGCCTGGTTAATGTGTGATCCCGTGATACTTGGGCGATTCCACGGCTGGGAACGGTATCATCCAGGCTGGCGCAGAGGCGCAATCCGCTATCGAGGGTGGCGTTAGCCCGGATAGAACCGCCGCCACGCGGAAATCCGAAGGCCGAAATCCGAACACGGAGGACCGTCGGCCGCGCTGTCCGGGTTTCGGATTTCGGATTTCCTTCGGATTTCGGGTCTTCGGATGTCGGATTTTGCCCCCGCACCCCCACGCATCGCGGGAACTCTTCCTCAAGGCACCACTCGCGGCCGCACTTGAGGCAGGGGGCTGATCTGCCGCTCTTAAGGGCGTTGCCACGCACCGGCAACCTCCACGCTTTTTTCCCGGCCGGCCCGAAGCAACTTTTCGCTCGCGGCGGGGTTTACAGGGCCGCCCCCGTGGTGGGGTCTTCTGACGGCCTACGCTCAAAGGATGCGGCGGGCGACGGGTTGTTGAGTGAAAAGACGAGCAAGATCGTGAAACTATTGAAATTTGCCGGGATTCTTGCAGGTGTGGTTTTGGCGGGCGTTTTGCTGGGCTGGCTGGGCACCGGCGGTTTGGGCTCGGGCCCCCGGGCGCCAGAGGGGCTGCCGCCCGCCCCAGAGCCCGCAACCGCCAAAGCGGTCGCCGGCCCGGTGGAGGGTGCGGCGGCTCGCGCCTTTGTTTCGAGTGCTGTGGAGATCGCCCCGGCAGGGGAGTCTCCCGGGGCTTCCCAACTCATCACCAACTGGGAAGACAAGGTTGACGAGATCCTGAGTTCGGAAGTCCCTGAGGCGGAAAAGGCCAGGAAGATGCTCGAGATGTTTCCGCGCCTGCCGGAAAAGGGCCAAATCGAGACGGCCCAGCATCTGGCCAATCTCGTGTCCGATGCGGATTATTCCTCCCTGGGACGCTTCCTGACCAATTCCGCCTTGCCGGAATCGGTGCTCGACGTTCTGGTGGCCGATGTGCTGAACCGGCCCAACGGCGTGAAATTGCCGGCCCTGCTCGGAGTCGCCCGCGACCCGCAGAACCCCAAAGCCGGCGAGGCCAAAGACATCCTGCGGCTCTTCCTGGAAGAGGATTACGGCACGGACTGGAATACCTGGCAGAGCAAGGTGGACCAGTGGCTCAAGGATAACCCCGATTGAGGGGTGACGGCGCAAGCCAGGAGCCTGCCCCAACAGCCCGGCGGACGGGAACCTTTGTCGGGAACCTTTGTCGAATCGGCCATTTTTCGACAAAGTTTTCGACAAAGGTCAGGAATCGAGTCGACAAAGGTTGCGACAAAGGTCCCACCGAGGATCTCGACAAAGGATCTCGACAAAGGTCAGGAAGCGGGCTGTTGCTGGGTCAGGCAATGGAGGGTGCCGAAGCCCAGCACCAGGTCCACGGCATGAATGCCGGCCACGGGCCGGTCTTTAAACAGGTCGGCCAGCGTGCCGAGGGCGATGCGGTCGTTGGGATCGTTGAAGGTCGGCACGAGGACGACGGCATTGGAGATATAGAAATTGGCGTAGCTGGCGGGCAAGCGGAGGCCGTCGAAATAGAGCGGGGCGGGCATGGGCAGCGGCACCACTTCCGGTTTTGAGCCGTCCTCGAGCCGGAGTTCCCGGATGCGCTCCCAGTTTTGCGCCAGCGGACGATAGTTGATGTCCTTGGGGTTGGTCTCCCGGAGGAGCACGACCGTCCTGGGATTGACGAAGCGGCAGACGTCGTCGATATGGCCGTGCGTATCATCGCCTGCCGGACCGGCGGCCAGCCAAAGGACCTTCGTCACGCCCAGGTACTGCTTGAGCGTCTGGTCGATCTCGCGACGTCCCAGCCCCGGATTGCGGACCTGGACTTTTGGATCGAGGTAGCATTCCTCGGTAGTGAGCAGCGCGCCTTGGCCGTTGACCTCGATGCCGCCGCCTTCGAGGACGAAGTCCCGGCCGTGGCATTGGGCGTGGAAAAGCCGTTTGCCCAGGAGCCGGGCGGCCAGGGCGGGCACCGCGCGGTCTTTTTGCCAATCGTCATACTTGGCCCAGGCATTGAAGTGGAAATGCACAATCGCCGTCTCGGTCCCGAGGGGCGAGGGGCGAGTGTCGGGTGTCGAGGGGGGACAGGGGAGGGGCGAGGGGTCCCACGCCGTTCCCTCCGCACTCGACCCTCGACCCTCGACCCTCGACCCTCGGACGTCCGCGCGTTTCCTGACGAAGATCGGTCCGCTGTCGCGCATCCATCCGCGGTTGGTGGGATGCGCGATGAACCGGACGTTGTCGAGGTCCGCCCCTGAGCGGATGAGATAAGAGCGGGCGAGGTTTTCCTCGGTCCGGCTCCGGACGAGGATGCGAACGATTTCGCCGGGAGAAATCTTGCGGACCATCTCGCCATAAACCCAGCGAATAGTGTCGAGTTTGTCCGGCCAATCGGTCGGGTTGTGGGGCCAAGCCAGCCAGGTGGCCTCGTGCCGTTCCCATTCGGCCGGCATCGCGAAACCCATTTCGGCCGGGGTTTGGACCGTGATCCTATCAGGTGTTGCCATAGGAGGTGCTCTACCGCTGATCAGGGCTAATCTGCGCTAATGGGAGGGATGATGCTATCTGGTCTTGGCATGGTCCAGCTCCATCATCAGGCGCTTCTCGGCGTCCTGGTTGCCCAGGCCATGCCGCGCGCGCATCACCGCCACACCGACGACGGGCGGACAGGCCTGATCGGCCTTCATTCGCGGCTCGACATACTCAACGACCTCGAACAGGAGGTGGTTGGCCTGGGCATAGTCCAGCCCGGTGAGCTTCTGGATATAGCGGGTGGAGCGGTCAATGAGCTTAAGATTGGTGGGCGCCACCCAGATCATGTAATTGCCCATGACCCGTCCCAAGCGCGCCATCGTGCAGGTCGAGAGCGCGTTGAGCAGCAGCTTGAGGCCCGCGCGCGTCGTCCCGTCGAGCAGGAACCCGGTCTGGGGGACCGGGACCAGCACCGCCCTGCACTCGAGGGGCCAGCGCGCCGCAAACCGCCTGAGAGCTTCCACTGTCTCGGCTCTCCCGAAATAGATCAGCCCAACCCCGGCCCCCGCCTGCCGCGCCGCCTCGAGCTGCACCCGGTAAAAACCGCCGGGTGAAAGCAACCAATCCGTCTCCTCTTCGGCCGCAATCGCCACCGCGCTGTCCCCTGGGCCCAAGCGCCGATACGGCAACCCGTCCAGGCCCACACGAAACCGCATCAGTTCGGCGCGGCTGATCTGGCGTAAGACTTCGCAACTGCGCCGCGCCTTTTCCTCTCCAACGAGGTCCCGCACCTCCTCGGGGCTCCACTCCACGCACCGGGGCGGGCGCTTGAGAATCCGTTCCCACGCCCCCGCCGTGTCCGCATAAGGCAGGAACAGAAAGGACCACGACTCGCTGGCCGTCGGGTCGTCGTACTTGCGGAATGGCGGGGTGCAATAGGTAGGCGACCGTTCCGTGGTATCCGTTAGCACGTCAATCCCGAAACGTTCCGCAAAGTAAGTGTTTTTATGGCCGGAGCGATAGACGGACTCTTCGAGCGACACCAGGCCGGCAAGCTGCGAGCGAACCGCCTCCGAGTGCAAGGTGCGGTGCATTTCGACCAGTCCCTCGTGGAACTGCCCGGGCACGGCCTCCGCCTCGAGGGCGCACGGCCCTCCCGGTTCCAGTTCCCTGAGCCAGCCGCGCAGGACCATCTCGAGTACCGTCACCAGGACACAGAATTGAATGCTGGTCGCCTGCATCCGCGTCGAGCCCGTCACGGACATCGGACCCGTGGTGAGATTGACCTTCCTGATGCGCGGCTCCTCGATGACCTCGCGGCTCCGTTGGACGTGGCGGCACAACAACTCGTCGGGATTGTTATAGACAAAATAGACTTGCGCCCCGGCCTCGAGGCCTTTCCAAGCCGTGCCGATGACGAACGAGGTCTCTCCTCCCTCCGTAATTGCGAAAACCACATCCGTGGCCGCCACCCCGAGGTCCCCCATCTGCTGGCGCCCAAAGGCGAGATAATCCTCGAACCCTTCCACCGACTTGATCAGCGCGAAATCGCCGCCGGCCATGACACTCTGGGCCCGGGCCTCCAACTCCCGGGTCGAGGGCGCGCACTGGAGCCCGCGCGCGCGCTGCCGCTGCCAAAAGTCGCGCCAAATGGAAACCAACTGGATGCTGAGCCGCCCGGTGGAACCGCAACCGGTAAAGAACACCTTGCCGCCCTGCTTGAGCGCCTCGAGCACCGTCCCGGCCATCTCCCGCGCCTGCCCCGACCGCGCAAATTCCCCGTAGCGTCGCACTACGTCCGCATCCGCCTCGAATAGCAATGCCAGCCCGGCCCCGGCATCGCGCCGGGCGGCCTCGCTCAGGTTCGCCGTGATCGGATGCGACGATTCGGTCGTCAACAATCCAAGCTGGAACTGAGCGGAGATGGCGAGGAACTCTTCCGAACGTTGGCGCGACGTTTCACTCATGGCACATTTGAAAAACCGGGGCAGCTTGCCATGCGAAGCCACGGGGCGCAAATCCCTTGTCGAGCGTAGCGCAGACTTCCAGTCTGCCGTATCGCCGACTTCCAGTCGGCTCACCGTTCGACGGGTCTTGGCGCGTCGCACGGAGGGACGGCTGGCGGATTGGAAGTCCGCGATACGGCAGGTTGGAAACCTGCGCTACGATTGGCGAGGGCGGACGCTCAAGCGAAATCCTTGCTCTGCCATTCCGAATCCTTCAGGCTGGCGACGGATCGATGATGACAGGCCAAAGCGAACGACAGATTAAGATTAGGATTAAGAAGTTTAGGAGTAGGAGGGCGACGGACCGATGATGACAGGCGGAGCCGAACCACCCAATGCTGCGCCGCTCGAGCGAGCGGCCTTGCCGCTGTTGTTGGCGCTGTTTTTCGGAAGCGGCTGCGCCGCGCTGATTTATGAGATAGTCTGGTTCCAGTTGCTGCAACTGGTCATTGGCTCCTCCGCGGTGTCTCTGGGTGTCCTGCTGGGGGTTTTCATGGGGGGCATGTGCCTGGGCAGTCTGGCCCTGCCTCGCTGGGTTCCCCGGCATTGGCATCCGCTGCGAGTCTATGCCTGCCTGGAGGCGGGCCTCGGGCTTTGCGGGCTGAGCGCCCTATTGGTGGTCCCGCTCGTAGGGCGGCTTTATGCCAGCCTCGCCGGGCCGGGGCTGATGGGCTTGCTCTTGCGTGGGCTGGCCTGCGGGACGTGCCTGCTGCCGCCAACCCTGCTCATGGGCGCCACCCTGCCCGCCATCGCCCGCGGCCTCAAAACCACGCCTGCCGGCGTATCGTGGCTTGGCTTTTTCTACGGCGGGAACATCGCCGGAGCGGTCGTTGGCTGCCTCTTGGGCGGCTTTAGTCTCCTTCGCTATCACGACATGCGCACCGCCACCTGCCTGGCCGCCGCCATCAACGCAGCGGTCTCGCTCCTGGGCTTCGGCCTGGCCAGCCTTCGCCCGCACCCACACGCCGCCCCGCAATCCGACGACCTCGGGGCGACGCCCGAGGCGCCCCATTTCCGCCTGGTGAGCCTCGCGGTCGCTCTATCCGGATTCTGCGCCCTAAGCGCCGAAGTAGTCTGGACCCGCCTCCTGTCACTGATGCTCGGCCCGACCGTTTATGCCTTTTGCATCATCCTGGCGGTCTTTCTCGTGGGGTTGGGCGCCGGCAGCGGCGCGGGGGCTTGGCTGGCGCGCAGGACCGCCAATGCGCGGGCGGCGCTGGGCGCTTGTCAACTGCTCCTGGCCGTGGCGATTGGCTGGGCGGCGCTCATGCTCGGCTGTTCGCTGCCCTTCTGGCCAATCAATCCGTCGCTGAGCCGGAACCTCGCGTTCAATTTCCAGCTCGATCTGGTCCGTTGCGCGTGGGTCCTGCTCCCGGCAACCTGTTTGTGGGGCGCCAGTTTCCCGCTGGCCCTGGCCGCGGCGGCCTCAGGCCGCGGGGACCCCGGGCGTCTGGTGGGCAGGATTTACGCGGCCAACACCCTGGGCGCCATCATCGGCGCGCTGGCCTGCAGCCTCCTCCTCATCCACAGCCTCGGCACCCGGCAAATCGAACGGCTGCTCATCGTGCTCTCAGTCGTCAGCGGGCTGTTGATGTTCTGGCCCCGACCAGCGGAGACGACGCCCCAGGGCGGGAGCCGTCCTCCGGCCGGCGCCGGAACTGGGCGCGCGCGCCTGCTGTGCGGCACGCTCGGGCTGGCGGCCCTGCTCGCCTGGAGCGTGCCTCGGGTGCCCTGGGAATTGGTGGCCTACGGCCGTTACCTGGCGACCAAAACCGAGCTGGGCTCCTGCCTCTTCATGGGCGAGGGCCTGAATGCGTCGGTCGCCGTAACGCAGTTGAGCGATGGGGTGCGCAATTTCCACATCAGTGGCAAAGTCGAGGCCTCCACCGAGCCGCGCGACATGCGCCTGCAACGGATGCTTGGCCACATCCCCGGCCTGCTCCACCCGCGCCCCCAATCGGTGCTGATCGTCGGCTGCGGCGCCGGCGTCACCGCCGGCTCCTTTGTCGGATACCCCGAGGTCAAACGCCTCGTCATCTGCGAGCTCGAGCCTCTGATCCCCAGAGCGGTCGCGCAGTTCTTCGCCAAGGAGAATGAGCACGTGCTGAACGACCCGCGCACCCAGGTCGTTTATGATGATGCCCGGCACTATATCCTCACCACCCGCGACAAGTTCGACGTCATCACCTCGGACCCTATCCATCCCTGGGTCAAGGGCGCAGCCACACTTTACACCAAAGAGTATTTCGAGCTCTGCCGGCAGCATTTGAATCCGGGCGGCCTGATGACGCAATGGGTGCCGCTTTATGAAAGCAACCTGGCCGTGGTCCGAAGCGAGATGGCGACCTTCTTCTCAGTCTTTCCCAACGGCACCATCTGGAGTAACGACGACCAGGGCGAGGGCTATGATGTCGTCCTGCTGGGTTCGGCGGGAGACACTCGGATCGACCTGGACCGCGTGCAGCGGCGGCTGAGCCGCGAGGATTACGGCGCGGTGCGCGCCTCGCTGCGGTCCATCGGCTGCCGCTCCGCGCTGGCCCTCCTGGCCAGCTACGCGGGCCAGGCCAAGGACCTCGCGCCCTGGCTCCAAAAGGCCCAAATCAACCTCGACCGCAACCTGCGCCTGCAATACCTCGCCGGCCTGGGCCTCAATTTCTACGAGCAGAGCCTTATCTATGCCGACCTCGAGCTTTACCTCCGTTTCCCGGACGAACTGTTTGCCGGACCCCAGGACCAAAAACAGGCCCTGCGCCGCCTGGTCGAGCGCTCTCACCGCAAGACCAATCCGTGAGCCGTATTGTAGCAGCCGCCGTGAGGAGGCTCACTTTTTATCAAGCCCATAGATTAGAGCCTCCTCACGTCGGCTGTCACAGATTCCTGAATCCGCCCTGGCGTAATATCACGCGCAAGCTTTCCTGCTTGAGTTGCGGCGGGAGACGTGCCAAACCGTTGGCCACACTCAAACAACACGCCAACAAAGGTCAAAAATGAAGCCGCTTACCTCCATCACCGGCACTGCGGTCCTGGCACTGCTTTGCTCGGCGCTCACTGCCGCCGGCGACAATACCCCCGTCCCAACCAGCATCACCTGGGACGCTGGCAACCCAACCAACCAGATTCTGCTGACCTGGTACGCGACCCCAACCAAGGAGTACCAAGTCCTCACGACCCCCGCGCTGGGGCGGGCCTGGCAGCCACTGACCAACGGGCTGCTCGCCGCCTCGAACAACCTCGTCCGGTTCGGCACCCAGGCGGGCGGGGCGGCCCGGTTCTACCGCGTGGTCAAGCGCGATACGGACCCGCCGGCCGTGGCGCGGCTGTGGCCGGCGGACGGCGCCATGGCCGTGCCGCCCCAGAGCCAGTTGATGGTCTGGCTGCAGGATGAAACGGGCGTTGACCCCAATTCCATCTCGCTGGCGGTCGGGACCAACGCGCCGGTGACCCTGTCTGACCCGCGCCTGTCGTTCCAGAACGGACTGCTCACCTACACGCCGGCCACGAACCAGTTCCTCGGCGCCAACGGCCAGTTCGTCACCAACCAATTGGTTGTCGCCGACACGCTGGGGAACCGGGGCACGAACGCCTGGGGCGTCAAACTGGCGCTCGCCCCGGTCCTGGCTCCCAGCGTCGTCATTATCAGCCCGTCCTCCCCGCTGACGCTGCTCTCGACCAACGGGAGCACTTTCGTCTTCAGCTACACCAACGCTTCCTCGGGCCTCACCAACGGCAGCATCCTGGTAAGCACCGACACCAACTTCGCCTACAAGCTCCTCGTTCTCTCGGTCGCCGACAACCCGGCCGGCCGCACCGTTAGCCTGGTCACAACCCAGGCGGCCCTCGCCGACATCCTCGTGCAAGGCTCCGTGCGATTCTTGGGCACCGACTTTGTCCCCGACCCGGGACTGGGCGCGCAGCCCGAGCCCAAGGATCTCGGCACCACCATTCAACTCGGCCCGACGACGCTTTATACCGGCGGGGGCGTCGAGATTGACGTGCCCGCGGGGCAACTGTCCTTCAGCCCGGATTTCACGATTGCCGCGGAGTTTGGCGCCACGCCCTCGTTCGACCTGGACATCAACGCGACCATGGAGTTTGACCTGACGCTGCACGCCAGTTGGCAGCATAGCTGGAATTGGAGCGGCAGTCAGGGCATCGGCACACCCATTCACCAGTTCAAGCTGCTCGGCTGGATTCCCACGCCGATTCCCATTCCCGTCTGGGCGGAGGCCGTTTGGGAATTCAACGTTGGCGCCGAGGCACAGGTGGCGGCGCAGGCCGGCGTTACTGCCGGTTTCGCCTCCTCGTGGAACCTTGACTTCGGCACGCACTTGCGGAACGGGCAGTGGACCCCTTACGCTACCGAGAATGTCACCGTGACGCCCTACCCATTGTCGTGGCAGGGCACAGGTTCCGGGCAGCTCACGGCCTATGTGGAGCCGAAATTGACCGTCTGTCTGGAGAGCCTGGCCGGGCCGACGGCCGATCTGAAGCCCTACCTCGAGCTGGACGTTGCCGCCTGCGTGCAGCCAGGCCAAGCGGGTGCGGACGCCTGGCTCTATGACGGGCTGAGCAGCACCCTGGCGCTGGATGTGCGCTTCTGGAACGAAAACTGGGGCAATTTGCCCTCCTGGGAGTTGTTCAACCTGCGGCAACCGGTTCCCGGAGCCCACTGGAGTTATACCACGCCGGTGGGCGCGCCGATGCAGACCATTCCGAACATGGCCTGGATTCCGTGCGGCACCTTCGTGATGGGCAGCCCGGCCAGCGAGGCGGAGCGAGCTTCCGATGAAACCCAGCATGCGGTGACGCTGACCCGGGGGTTTTACATGCGCCAATATTTGGTGACGCAGGCGGATTATCTGGCGGTGGTGGGGAATAACCCGAGTTACTTCACCACCGAGGACTGGTACGGCAACCCTATCGCCCCGGACCTGAGCCGGCCCGTCGAGCAGGTGAGCTGGGATGACGTGACGGCCTATTGCGCTGCGCTGACAGCTCGCGAGCAGGTGGCGGGGCGGCTGGCGGCGGGTTGGGTGTATCGGTTGCCGACGGAGTCGGAGTGGGAGTATGCGTGCCGGGCAGGTACAACGACGGCGTTTTATTGCGGCAGTGCGCTGCGGTCGGGGATGGCGAACTTTATAGCCCATTCCGAATACGACGCGTCGGTTGGTACTATTGACAATCCGAACGGGATTTTCCTCGCCTGTACGACGCCGGTGGGCAGCTACCAACCCAATGCGTGGGGGTTGTATGATATGGCTGGGAATGTGTGGGAGTGGTGCTGGGATTGGTATGGAACCTACCCCACCGGAAGCGTGGCCGATCCCTCCGGGCCCGCTTCGGGCTCGGGCCGGGTGATCCGCGGCGGCGGCTGGTTCGACTACGCCTGGTACTGCCGGTCGGCGTACCGCGCCGACCCCGACCCGTCGCTCAGGTACCTCGACCTCGGGTTCCGGGTCGTCCTGGCCCCAGGTCAGCCATGACAGAAAAGAAACAGCGAAGACAAGCGAAGCAGCCTGATGAGGAAAGGCGGAGCGGAGCGGAGCCGGTCCTCATCGAGGCTGCGGAGCGGAGGATGAGGAAGAGCGCACGAACGGTGCAAGGAAAAGCCCGCGCAGCGGTCGAGCTTGGCCCTTCGTGCGACCTGTCCCAGCGAAAGCCAGCCGTTAGCGTAGGAGGGGCAGGCCAGTTCGATCTGAATGTGGCGCTCCCTTTCGCCTGGAGCCGGAGGCCGGCTGGCGAGGGCCTGCTCGCCGAGTCGCCTTTACGCTGCCGCTGAGCGGCGGATAGAGGCAGGCCGGTTTTCTGCTCGCATCCGTGCGGCCAAGCGATTACCTTTCGGGCGTATGACGACATTGACCGCCCATTTCGACGGCAGGGTGCTCATCCCGGACGAACCGGTGAAGCTGCCCATGAATTGCCCATTGGAGGTGCGCGTGCAGCCGCTCCAGAACCGCGTCCCACCTCCCGCCGAGAACCGGCCGCTCATGAGGTTGCTCAAATCCCTTGAAGAAGTGCCTGGTAATCCCGACTGGCCCCCGGACGGAGCCGCCCAACACGACCATTACCTCTGCGGCCTGCCCAAGAAACCATGATCCTCGTGGACAGCGGCTTTTTGCTCGCCCTGGCCCAGCCCACTGACGCGCTCCACCGGAGGGCCGTGGTGCTGGCTGAGAGTTTATCTGAGCCGCTGCTCATTACGGAATACGTTCTTTGCGAAACGATCAATCACCTGTCGAACCGCGCCGACCGACCGCGCGCCCATCGGATGGTCCAGACGATCTCGGACGACCCAAACTACACCGTGGTTTCTGCTTCCCCCGACTTGTTCGCCGCGGGTCTCCGGCTACATCGCGACCGCCCAGACAAGGAATGGTCCCTCACCGATTGCATCTCCTTCCACCTGATGCAGGAGCGGGGCGTTACCCGCGCCTTGGCCTACGACATTCATTTCCAGCAAGCGGGCTTTGAAGCACTGCTTCGCTCTGACCCGGCGGCATAGTTTCCGTGTAAACGAGACCCGCTAACCGCTGCGCCAAGCGCCCAGCCACGCATTTGAAAGCAGCATTGGAAAGGCGGGTCAAGACAATCCCCGCCCATTTCATGAATTGGCTCTGCGCGCCGACCGGTGACTCAACGGCGGAGGCCGGCGAGGTCGTGTTCCTCTTTGAGCCTTGCGCCCACGCCGTCGGGGAGCCCGTCGCGGAAAGTCCCGAACCATTTGTCGAGCGGGAGGGTGGCTTCGCCGTAATTGCACTCGAAGTAGCGGTGATGGAGGTAGTGGAAATAGGAGCCGGTGGGCCATTTGCCTTCCAGGAGCGGCCCTTCAAAGCCGTGATGGCCGCAAGCCGGTCCGAGCCCGGCGTGCTGGAGGTCGAAAAGAAAGTGGAACGGGTGGGAGGGCACCACCCAGTGGATCAGCACGACGCTGAGATAGAGAATGATCTCTACAGGGTGCATGGCCATCCCCGACCACGGGTTCGGATTGATGTTCTTGTGATGGAGGTAATGCACGTGCTGGTATAGGGGCTTCCAGTGAATGAGGCGGTGAATCCAATAGAAGTGAAACTCGCGCCAAAACGGTATGGCCAGGAGCCAGCCGATGAAGAGCAGCGGATGCGTTTGCCAGGCCAGATAGGGAATGCGATGGTGGGCATAGAGCCAGAGGGTCACCACCTCGATACCCGTCCAAATCGCGCCCGCGACCCCACAGGTCCAAAAGATATTGTCGTAAACCTGATCGCCAAACAGGAAGACAGAGCTGTCGCGCTTTGGCCAGCGGGCGTCGTATTTTCCTTTGGTGCCCTCGCCCTTGAGGATGTAGAGGTAGAGATAATAGCCGCCATAAACCAGCCAAATCAAGGCAACGTTGCGCGCCCAAATCTCGCAAATCCAGTCCCACCGGAATTGGGCGCACCGCGCGAGGCTCGGCTCCAGCCACAACCACGAAACCGCAGAAATGAGGAGCAACAGCAGATTCCGCGGCCACATGAAGCCCGGGTAGCTAACCACCCATTTCAGGAGGGCCGCCGGCCGCGGGGGCCAAACCAAGAGCGGCGCGTAGGTGACCGGGTAGGGCGGCCGCCACTCCCCTTTGTCGTTGCGCACCCCGAGGTCCGGCCTGGCTGAACCCGGCTTAAAATGTTCAATCAATCGATTCAATGCCGACTCCTGGAACCACGTCCTTAGCCTAGGCCCACGATGGCAGTGTGTCAAACGGGAGACCAAGGGTCGAGTGTCGAGTGTCGAGGGGTGGGCGAGGGGGGCACTTCGTTCCCTCGTCCCTCGCCCCTCGCCCCCGCCCCTCGCCCCTCGCCCCTCGCCCCTCGCCCCTCGTCCCTCGCCCCTCGCCCCTCGCCGGCTTTTTCCATCGTCACTCGGAGCGTGGTAGGATAGTTTGGGGCGATGATTTCAGCGAAACCTTGGAAACCGGATGCGGTGGTGCGCTTGGTATTGAGCGTGCTGGTCTGCGTCTATTGCGGCTCGCTGGCCGAAAGCATCCTGCATTACGGCGGCAGCGGGGGGCACGCCGGCGGGAAGCTGTTTTACCCGGCGGCCGCGGTGGCCGTCGGGTTCCTTGGGGCGGCGCTGGTCTTGCTGCGGGAGTCCTGGCAGGTCGAGAATGTGATGCGCCGTTTGCTGGTGGCGTTAGCTTGCGTTTATGCCGGTTTTCTGGTCGGCGCGTGGATTCAGAAGTGCGCCGGAGCAGAGTCGATCTCGACCCGGCAAACGCTCATCAACTCGCTGAGCGGCCACGGGGCGGTCATCGTGCTGGCGGGTTGTTTGTTGCGGGAGCACGGGGTGGGCTGGGCGGAGGGCTTCGGATTGAGCAACCGCGCGTGGCAGGCAGTGCTCCTTGGGGCTGTGGCTGCCGGGGTCCTGTTCCCACTGGCTCGGGAGCTTGACCGGGCCCTGGTGCTGGTCCTCGAGCGCTTGCCTGGCCTGGGTGTGGAACCTGAGGTCCAGCAGGCGGTGAAAGTCATTGAACAGGCAGTCTCCTGGCCTTCGCGCCTGGCGCTGGGCCTGATGGCCATCGTCCTGGCCCCAGTTGGGGAGGAACTCTTGTTTCGAGGCATTCTCTATCCCCGCATCAAAACGGCCGGTTTCCCGCGCCTGGCGCTCTGGGGAACGGCCACCCTCTTTGCGGCCATCCACGCGAACCTGGTCCTGTTCCTGCCGTTGCTCGTGCTGGCGCTGGCCCTGACCGCTCTTTACGAGTGGACGGACAACCTGCTGGCGCCCATCGTGGCCCACAGCGGGTTCAATGCGCTGAATCTTGCCCTGCTCCACCTCTCGCAATAGGCCCGCTCATTTTTGCCGGACCGGTTTCTCACATGAACGAATTCGAGTTGATAGACCGCCTCACCCGCTCGCTGCCCGGCAACGACTCGGTCGTGGTGGGCGCCGGGGACGATTGTGCGGTCCTGGACGCCGGCCTGGCGGAGCGGCTGCTGCTGTTCAAGACCGACGCGGTGGTCGAGGGCGTTCACTTCACTCCGGGAACGCCCCCGGAAAAGGTGGGTCACAAGGCCCTGGGCCGGGCCTTGAGCGACATCGCGGCGATGGCAGGCACTCCCACGGCGGCGCTCGTGACGCTCGGGCTGCCGCGGGATTTCGAGGTTGGCTACCTTGAAGGTCTGTACGCGGGGCTAAAGGCCCTGGCGAGGCGGCACGAAGTGGCCATTGTGGGCGGAGAAACGACGACCAATCCCGAGCGCCTGTTCGTATCCGTGGCTCTGCTCGGCTGGGTGGCCCGAGGCAAGGGCCCCTTGCGCTCGGCGGCCGAGGCGGGCGACGCCCTCTTCGTGACGGGCGAACTGGGCGGCTCGCTGGCGGGCAAACACCTCGAGTTCGAGCCCCGCCTGGTCGAGGCGCGCTGGCTGGCCCAACAATTCCCCATTCACGCAATGCTGGACCTGAGCGACGGGCTGGCGGGCGACCTGAGGCATATCCTGCGCGCCAGCCGGGTGGGGGCGGAACTGCTCGCCGCGTCCATTCCGATCAGCGCCCAGGCGCGCCGCGCAGCCAAAGCGCACTCATCCGCCAAGCCGCCCCTGCTGGCGGCGCTCACGGACGGCGAGGATTTTGAGCTGCTCTTCACGGTGGCTGGCCGCCAGGCCGTGCCGCTGCTCGATGCCTGGAAGGCGCGCTTTCCGGCTCTCCGGCTTACGTGCATCGGAAAAATCACTCGGCAAGAGGGCCTCCTGATTCGCGAGAAGCAAGGTGTCCGGCTGTTGACAGACCATGGCTACATGCACTTCGCATAGTCCCGCGGAGACGGAGTCTATCGGCGAGGCCTGGGGCCGCGAGGCCCAACGCGGGCTGGTCATCGGCCTGTGCGGCGACCTGGGCGCCGGCAAGACTCAACTGGTCAAGGGCTTGGCCCGGGGCCTGGGCATCACCGCCCGGGTCCAGTCGCCCACCTTCGCCCTGGTCAACATCTATGCGGGCGGGCGCCTGACGTTGTTTCACCTGGACCTCTACCGGCTTGACACGCCCGAGCAGGTGTTTGCCGCGGGGTTGGGGGAGTACCTCGAGCCGGAAGGCGTGACGGTCATCGAGTGGGCGGAGAAACTCGGTGAAGCGCCCAGCGCCCAGCCCGAAGGACGTGGCCCGGGCATCCTGCCCGCGTGCCGAGCCGGGAGCGCCGCCTCGAAGCCTTCGGCAGAGAAGCCGAGCCGCTGGCGGTGGGCGCAGATCGAGACCGTGGGCGAGACGGAACGGCGCGTTATTTATGAAGATTTTGGCGGTTGAGTTCTCCTCGCCACAACGAAGCGTGGCGGTCGTCCAAGCCCCTGGCGGCCGCCAGGGGCCGGGCGTCATCGCCCATTGGGAATCCGCATTAGACAATTCGGACCATCGGTGCGCGGATGCGCTGCGCCTGGTGGAGCAGGCGCTGCGCAAGGCGCAAATCGAGCGGGAGGAGATTGAGTGCGTGGCCGTCGGGATTGGACCGGGTTCGTACACCGGTATTCGGGCGGCGATTGCGCTGGCGCAAGGCTGGCAGATCGCGCGCGGCGTAAAACTGCTGGCGATCAGCAGTGCCGAGTGCCTGGCCGAACAGGCGCGCGCCGAGGGTCTGTTCGGCCCCCTGGAAGTGGTGATCGATGCGCAACGGAACGAGTTTTACCTCGCCGGCTACGATATCAGCCCCGCCGCCTCGCGCCAGACGCAGCCGCTGCGCCTGGCGACACTCGCCGAGGTGCAGGAACGTCAGCGCGCCGGCGGCAAACTCATCGGCCCGGACACCAGCCGATGGTTCCCGGGCAGTCGCGTTATCTTTCCCGAGGCCGCGACCTTGGGCCGCCTCGCCCTGGACCGCTCCGATTTCATCCCCGGCGAAGACTTGCAGCCGATATACCTGCGCGAGCCGAAATTCGTCAAATACCGCCGGTGACGGGGAGCGTGAGGAGCGTGGAGCGTGAGAGCGTGAGAGCGTCACTCCCTTCCCAAAGCCCGGCGAGCGAAAGACTTTGTCGCAGCCTTTGTCGAAACCCTTTGTCGGAACCCTTTGTCGAATTCGCCCTTTTTCTTCGACATGATGGGGTCGTGCCGTCGCAGGTTGGGCCAAGACGATTTGCCGTGGCGGCGCAAGGGAGATCCTGAGGAATTGGAGCTCGCCAAGCGGCTGCGGGCCGAATCGACCATGACCTGGGCCTGGATCCTGCGCCGGCTCGGCATGGCTGCCCCCGGTTACGCCGCCCACCGCCCCCGGCGGCAGAAGTGACCAACATGCGGAACTGACCCCGTTCCGCCATTTCGGGTCCAAGGCGGCGCTCGACGACGTGTCGGTGTTCGTCCCGCGCGGCCGGTTTTGACGCTACACGGGTGATGGTGGCTCGGGCGCCCTTGAAGCCGATTACGGCCGCGAGCACCTCCAGCGTGGTCTTTTCGGTGAACGTGTTTGTCATCATGCCCGGAACGGTCGCGCTGCTGAACCGGGCCGACAGGCTAACCCGGACGGAATCGACTTGCACAGTGTCCGGAGCGGTGCATACTCCGCCGCATGGGCGTACAGGAATTTGGTTTTTTGCCGCGCCGGCGGTTTTGAAGCTGCGCGGGTGAGAGTATAGTGTGCATATGAGCGTCTTGGAATTAAGCGACGAACAAGTGATTTCGCTGGTACGGCAATTGCCAGCCGCACGCAAGCGGACGGCCTTGTTGGCGCTCGCCCAGGACGCCCAAACGCGCCGCGAGGAACGGCTGCGGTTTGGCGAGGAGCAGTTGCGCCGGGCCTGCGCGGAACGGGCCCGGGATTGGGATCGTCTGTCCGAGGATGAACGCGAGACGTTCGTGAATGACCTGCTGCACGAGAAATAACCGTGGCCATCACAGCCGTCTTCGACACGAATATCCTTTTTTCTGCAACCGGCTGGCGGGGAGATCCTTTTCAGTGTGTCGAACTGGCGCGGGCGGCAAATGCTCCATTGGCTGTATTGGCTGTTTTTCTGGCCTCTGATGGGCAACCGTTTCTGCCTGGTGACCGGGACGTGCCGGGCCAACCTGGCGCCGGCCATGAAATGGCTCCTGGGCGCAGGCGCGATGGGCGACTTCACGAAACCAAGAACCGACCCCCTCTCCTGGAGTTGACGTTCCGCCTATTGCCGGATTAAGTTTGGGCTGATGAACGCGAGGATCGAGCCGATGCAGCAGCCGGTCCGCAAAGTGGTCGGTAGTCCGCTCACCATTTCCCGCCGGCTCGCCTACTTGCAAGACCTGGCGGGCTTTCTCAAGAAACGCGCGCATGGATCACTCGCCAGAACCGGGGGAGATTACTTCCCGATTCGAAAGACTGTTGGCCGCCCTCGCCGCTGACGGCGTTGACTTCGCGGTCGTGGGTGGACTGAACCTTGATCCTCGAACGTTGACCCCTGAACCTTGAACCTCTCCCTCAAGTATTGAGTTCCGGCCCCCTTGCCTTGCCCTCGCCTCATTCCAATGAGCGTTCAAGATGGCACTAATTCGCTTGTCCTTTGGGCCGCTGGCTTCGTTGCTCGCTCGTTGCAG
>Ga0209415_10007103_pt1 | contig 19642 bp, 17 predicted proteins | sample PeaSoiSIISIP2007_FD_187696 | JGI IMG/M metagenome (GOLD analysis project Ga0209415, IMG submission 187696) | Peat soil microbial communities from Weissenstadt, Germany - SII-SIP-2007 (SPAdes) (version 2) | ecosystem: Environmental > Terrestrial > Soil > Wetlands > Peat | place: Germany... | reverse complement strand
CTCGGTTGTGTACATGCCGGCAGCGCAGCCAATACTCCAGCCCCTTTAGAAACGAGAGCCACACTCGCAGAACGAGGGAAAGAAAAAGGACCATGACCGCGTACCTGCAAGGGTTCGCTATAGTCCAGCCATCAACAAGTGATATGCCGACATCGCCGCAATTCAGTGTACCGATCTCACGGATCATCGCTGCCCCCTTACTCTTTGCCAGCCCGGCTCGCTAGGATCGCGCAGGCTGAAATTCAGGGTATCAGGGTAGCGGCAGCAGCGCCCGCGTGCAGCGGCGCCCCCAATGCGCAAGCCGGCGGTGCATCCTGAGGCAGACTCACATTCATACTTTTTGCATACCGACGACCGCTGTATTCAGTAAGTCATTGATTATTGGTGGGTGGTACTGGGATCGAACCAGTGGCCCCTGCCGTGTGAAGGCAGTGCTCTACCGCTGAGCTAACCACCCCGAATCAGGAATTTATGACTTAACAAATCCCTGACGATGCGTTTTGGTGTGCCTTGGGTCCAATATCGGCTCACGCGATATCCTGCGTGACCCGCGCTGCGACCAAAGCAGCTTTACTTTCGAAAATTGCATTTTAAGCTTAACATCAAGACATAATTCATTCAACGAGCGTTCCGGAGCGCCGAATTCAATAACTGCGAGGAGCAAACCTGCCTATGGACACCCTTGTTGCGATTGGCAAGCTGATCGATAAAATCGCAATGACCTATCCGCTCGGACCGGTCATCGTTCTGGCGTCGCTGTATTTCATCTACGACGGCTACAAGAAGAGCAGCGGCGTGCAGATTTTCTTTGCCGGGGCGGCGCTACTGTGGTCGTTGTTTACCGTGTACGCGGTGATCGTCAGTTAATCGGGCTCGCGTCTTGACGGGCGGCGCGGCGTCCGCGCCACCGTTAACATTTCTTGCCGGGTGCGGTGGAAGCGGTGCCGCAATCGCAGCGCCGCCGAAACGCGGCGGGCCCGGCACAATGCTCCCGCAACCGAACCTATCCCTCGATATCCATGCTCCCGTACGAAAACCTGCCGGCGCCGCCGGCCGCACCCACGCCCGCATTGCTTGACTGCGTGACGGTGCTCGACCTGACGACTTCGATCGCGGGGCCTTATGCGACCATGTTGCTCGGCGACATGGGCGCGCGCGTGATCAAGGTCGAGCGCCCGGGCAAGGGCGACGACTGCCGCGCATGGGGACCGCCGTGGCACGACGGCGAATCGCTGTGGTTCCTCTCGGTCAACCGCAACAAGGAAAGCATCACTCTCGATTACAGCGGCGACGCGGGGCGCAAAGTGCTGCACGACATGGTGCGCAAAGCGGACGTGGTGATCGTCAATCTGGTCGGGCGCGCGCAGCAAAAGCTCGGCATCGATTACGCGACGCTCGCCGCATTGAAGGCCGATCTGGTGTTCGTGTCGCTGACCGGGTTCGGTTTGAACGGCGCGCGCAGGGATTTTCCATGCTACGACCTGATCGCCGAGGGCTACTCGAGCGTGATGGATTTGACCGGCGAGGCCGACAGCCCGCCGCAGAAAGTCGGCACGCCGGCGGCCGACCTGATCGCCGGCATGGACGCCGCGTTTGCAACGGTTTCCGCGCTGTTCGACCGTGCCAAGAGCCGCCGCGGGCACCAGATCGACATCGCGATGGTCGACAGCATGACGCGCTTCATGGCGCCGCGCATCGTGCCGTATCTCGGCTCGGGCGAAGTGCCGAAACGCACCGGCGCGCGCGACAGCGTCATTGCGGTGTATCAGGCGTTCGACACGCAGGACAAGCCGCTCACGCTCGGGCTCGGCAACGACGCGATCTGGCGACGGTTCTGGCAGGCGGTCGGCCAGCCGCAGAAAGGCGGGGATGCGCGTCATGCAAGCAATGCTGATCGCCGCGCTGCGCGCGCGGAGATCGTGGCCGCAATCCAGAAAATTCTTAAAACGAGATCGCGCGACGACTGGTTGAAGCTTTTTGCGGGGGCCAAGGTGCCCGCAGGGCCGGTCAACAGCGTCGACGATCTGACTCGCGACCCGGAGCTGCTTGCGCGCGGATTGTTCTACACCGCGTATCACGCCGGCCGGCGCGTGCCGCAGGTGGGCTTGGGCATCGGCATCGACGGCAGTAATGCAAGCTATCGCCTGCCGCCGCCGCGGCTCGGCGAGCACACCGGGGCGGTGCTGCGCGACTGGCTCGGTTATGATGCGCAGACCGTCGCGCGGCTGCACGACGACAAGCTGATCTGAAAGGAATGCATGATGGCGTTCGAAACGATTTTGTACGAAGAAGAAGGGCCGGTCGGCTGGCTTACGCTCAACCGTCCGGACGACGGCAATATGTTCACCCACCGGATGTGCCACGAAATCCGCGACTGCATCAACGAGGTGCGGCGCGAGACGCGCACTCGCGTGCTGGTGATCACCGGCGCGGGCGACAAGTTCTTCTGCATCGGCGGACGCAAGGAAGGCATGGAGGACTCGACGCTCTATGCCGGCGTGCTGCCGACGCTCGAAATCTACGAGAGCATCGACCGGCTGCAGAAGCCGGTGATCGCCTCCGTCAACGGCTTTGCGGTCGGTGGCGGCCAGGTGCTGCAGGTCATGTGCGATTTGACGATAGCGAAAGAGAGCGCGGTGTTCCGCCAGGTCGGGCCGCTGATGGGCAGCTTCGACGCCGGCTACGGCACCTGGTATCTCGAGGACCTGGTCGGCAAGAAAAAAGCGAAGGAGATGTGGTTCATGAATCCGAAACTTTCCGCGCGCGAGGCGCTCGAGATCGGGCTCATTAACAAGGTCGTGCCCGACGACAAGCTCAGGGAAGAGACGCGCAGGATGGCGCTCGAAGTCGCCGCGCGCGGCGCGTTCGCGCTCGCGTCATTGAAAGCCGCGTTCGCTGCGCGTCACGGCGGCGTCGGCGGGCTCGCGCGAGTCTCGCACGACCTGCTGCTGCGGCTCTATCTCGACACCGAGGAATCGCAGGAGCTCGGCGCGGCGTTCGGCGAAAGGCGCAAGCCCGACCCCGATAAATTCGGACATTAGATCCGGAACCGCCGATATTCGCCAATTTCTTGACGGGGTCGAACCTGGCTGCGTTTATCGGCATTCATCTGCGGATACCTTGCCGTTTCAGACCTTGATATGAGCAGGATACTCACCCTGCACGACCCGCAGACCGCGCGCGAGTACTACGCAAGCGGTGTGTGGCGACCGGACACGATGTACACGCTGCTCGTGGGCCACGCGCGCACGCGCGCTCACGCGTACGCGCTGCGCGACAGCAATCGCCGCGTGACCTGGTCGCAACTGCTGGCGTGGGTCGACGCGCTCGCATCGGAGCTGCACGCGGCGGGACTCAAGCGCGGGCAGCGCGTGTCGGTGTGGCTGCCGAACCGCGCCGAGAGCGTGGTGGTCTTCCTCGCGTGCTCGCGCAACGGCTACGTGTGCAACCCGTCGCTGCACCAAAACTACACCGTCCACGACATCGTGCAGCTGCTCGGGCGCATCCAGACCGCGGTGCTGTTCGCGCAGCCCGGCTACGGCACTGGCGCCGATAAAGTTGACGTGTTCGCCGCCGCCAAAGCATTGCCGGCGATGAAGCGTATATACCGGTTGCCGCCCGCTAACGAAAATGCGGGTGCCGCCGCGGGAGCGGCCGGCGATTACTCGGCATTCCCGCCACTCGGTGCCGCTGCCGAAGCGCTGCCGGAACCCGATCTCAATCCCGACAAGATCGTCTATCTCGCGTTCACCTCGGGCACCACCGGCGTGCCCAAGGGCGTGCTGCATTCGGACAACACGCTGCTCGCCAACGGCCGCGCGATGGTCAAGGACTGGCAGCATGACGACAAGACGATATTATTCAGCCACAGCCCGCTGTCGCATCACATCGGGACGGTTGCGATCGAGCAGAGCCTGGTCGCCGGCTTCGAGGTCGTGGTCAACGATTTGCCGCCGGGCAAGCAGCCGCTCGACTGGATCGTCGAGACCGGCTCAACTTACGTGATGGGGGTGCCGACGCACGCGATCGACATCCTCGCGGACATGAAGCGCCGCGGCATGCATAAGCTCGGTAATGTCGGCGTCTTCTATATGGCGGGCTCGATCATCCCGCCGCAAACGGCGAAAGCGTTCCTCGACATGGGCATCAAGCCGCAGAACATCTACGGCATGACCGAGAACGGCTCGCACCAGTACACGTTTCCCGACGACGACGTCGAAACGATCACCGCGACCTGCGGGCGCGCGTGCCACGGCTACGAAACGCGGCTGTGGGACCAGGAAAACCCCGACATCGAGGCGAAACCGGGCACGATCGGCGAGATCGGCACGCGGGGCGCGCTCCTGATGCTCGGTTACTTCGACAACCAGGCCGCGACCGAGAACTCGTTCAACGCCGCCGGCTGGTTCATGAGCGGCGACCTCGGGCGCTGCGACGCCAAGCGCAATCTGCAGATCGTCGGCCGCAAGAAGGATCTCATCATCCGCGGCGGCCACAACATCTATCCGGCGCACATCGAGAACCTGACCATCAAGCATCCAGCGGTGCTAAAAGCGGCCGCGTTCCCGGTCGCCGACGAGCGGCTAGGCGAGCGCGTATGTCTTGCGATCATTGTGCGTGACGGCACCGCGGTCGACGCCGATCTCATGCTCGAGCATCTGAACGAGCATGGATTGTCGAAATACGACATGCCCGAATACTTCATCTGCATGGACGCGTTCCCGCAGACTGCGAGCGGCAAGATACTCAAGCGCGATCTGGTCGAGTGGGCGAAGGCGGGCAGGATCAAGCCCGCGCCGGTGCGCTGGGTGAGCCCCGGGAAGCGGAAATAGGGAATGGGGAACAGGAGATAGAGAAAGCGTTATCTCGAGAAAGTGTTTACCATTCACCATTCACCATTCACCATTCACCATTCACCATTTACTATTTACGATTTACTGCCGTTATGTCTATTGAACTTTCACGCGTCGAGGAATTCGTGCTGATTACGCTCAATCGCCCAGACGCGCTCAACGCGCTGTCGTTCGCGCTGATCCGCGACCTCGGAAAGGCATTCGACGAAGTCGCGGCGGGCGATGCACGCGCACTGTTGATTACGGGGGCGGGGACGAAGGCGTTCTGCGCCGGCGCCGACATCAAGGAGCTGACCGGCCGTTCGCTGACGGCGCAGAAGCGGGGCGCGGTAGCCGGGCAGGCGGTGTTTGCGAAGCTCGACAAGCTCCCCATGCCGTCGGTCGCCGTCATCAACGGCTATGCGTTCGGCGGCGGGCTCGAGCTCGCGCTCGCGTGCACGTTCCGCATCGCAACGAAGAACGCGAAAATGGGGCTGCCCGAGATCAAGCTCGGGCTTATACCCGGTTACGGCGGCACGCAGCGCCTGCCGCGCGTCATCGGCGAAGCGCGCGCGCTCGAAATGATCATGACTGGCCGCACCGTGGATGCGGATGAAGCGCACCGCGTCGGCCTCGTCAACCGGCTCGTCGACGGCGATGCGGTCGCGCAGGGCATCGCATTCGCGCGCGAGTTTTCCGGCCACAGCATGCCGGTGCTCGGTTTCGCGCGCGAAGCGGTCAAGCGCGCGCTCGACAACCCGGTCAGCGAGGGGCTCAGGATCGAAGCCGATCTGTCGACGCTCGCGTTCCAGACCGATGATGCGGCCGAAGGCATGGACGCGTTCATCGCGAAGCGCAAGCCGCAGTTCAAGGACAAGTAAGCATGGCGCAATCCAAGGTAATCGCAGTCACCGGCGCGAGCCGCGGCATCGGCGCCGCGATTGCGCTCGAGTTGGCGAGCCGCGGGTTCACGGTCGGCTGCCTCACGCGCAAGGGCAGCGGCATCGAGAGCAGTGAGGCGATCCCGCCGCGCGCGCATTTCGTCAACATCGCGTGCGACGTCATCGATGACGCGAGTATCAAGGCGGCGCTGGCGGAACTCGTCGAGAAAACGGGTGGCCTCAACGGTCTCGTCAACAACGCCGGCATCCATCTTGACGGGGCGAGCCACGAGCTGCCGACGGCGACATACGAAAGGGTGATGGCGACCAACGCGACCGCGGTGTTCGCCGCGTGCCGAGAGGCGTACCCGCACCTCGTAAAAAACGGCGGCACCATCGTCAACATCGGCTCGTTCTTCGACAAGGTCGGCGTCAAGCGCAACGTTCCCTATTGCGCGTCGAAAGCCGCGGTCGGCGCGATTACCCGCTGTCTGGCGGTCGAATGGGCGGGGAAGGGCATCCGCGTGCTCGACGTCGCGCCGGGCTACATCGTGACCGACCTCAACCGCGATGCGATGACCAAAGGCCCGCTTGCCGAGCACCTGAAAAAGCGCATTCCGTCCGGCACTACCGGAACCACGGCGGACGTAGCCAGGCTCGTCGCGGCGATTTTCAGCGAGGACATTCCGTTCCTGACGGGCGAGACGGTCTACATCGACGGCGCGCAGGGGATAGCGCACTGACGTGCGCAGTGAGGGGCAAAGAGTGAAGGGTGAAGGAACAAGCGTCTTTCAGCGCCTGGATCAGACGCTGAAGCTCGCGCCGGAAGAACAGGCGCTGCTCGAAAGCGTGCGCAAGCTCGCGCGCGACAGGATCGCGCCGCGCGCCGGTGATTACGACCGCAGCGGGGAGTTTCCTCGCGACAACGTGAAAGCGATCAATGCGCTGGGACTGAATGCGATGTTCATCCCGGAGGCATACGGCGGCGCGCAGATGTCGTATGCGGCCTACCTCGAATGCGTGCGCGAGATTTCGAAGGCCTGCGCTTCGACCGGCGTGATTTGGGCGACCAACTTCCATGCCATCAAGCCGCTGATCGATTTCGGCGCCGAGGAGCAGAAAAAGCGCCTGCTGCCGGTGATGCTGAAAGGCGGGCTTGCGTCGCTGACGATCACCGAGCCCTCGGCCGGATCGGACGCGACCGGCATGAAAACCGAATTCAAGCCCGACGGCGACCACATCGTGGTCAACGGCGGCAAGACTTTCATCACCAACGGCGCGCACGCCGACCTCTACATGCTGTTCGGCAAGTGGAGCGGGATCGAAGACAGCAAGGGCGCAATCTCGGCGCTGGTGCTGGAGAGGGGCACGCCAGGACTCAAAGTCGTGCGCGAAGAGGACAAGATGGGGCTGCGCGCGTCGAGCACTGCGGCGCTCGCGTTCGACAACTGCCGCGTGCCGCGCGCGAACCTGCTCGGCAAGCCGGGCGACGGCCTGAAAATATTGCTCGCGTCGCTCAACCGGTCGCGTCCCAGCGTTGCCGCGCATGCGCTCGGCATCGCGCGCGCCGCGTTCGAGGACGCGGTAGGCTATATCAACGAGCGCAAGCAGTCCGGGCGCAAAATCGTCGAGTTCCAGGGCGTCCAGTTCATGCTCGCCGACATGGCGACCGATCTCGCGCTGTGCGAAGCGTGGCTGTGGCACGTCGCGCGCATGGTCGACAGCGACGCCGCGGATTTCGGCATCGAAGCGTCGATGCTGAAGTTGCGCGCCTCCGACCTCGCGATGCGCATCACCACTGACGCGGTGCAACTCTACGGCGGCTACGGCTATTGCAAGGACTACCGGGTCGAGCGCCTGATGCGCGATGCGAAAATCACCCAGATCTGGGAAGGCACGAACCAGATCCACCGCCAGCTGATCGGCAGAAGCTTTATCAAGAAATAAAACCGTGGAACCGCCGATGAACGCAGATAGACCAAAACTGTTTTTGGTTTTTGACCTTAACCCCGATATTCCCGGGGGTTGATCGGCGTGTATCGGCGTTCATCGGCGGTTTCATTTGTTTTTGAGGTAATAGAATGTCGGAAATTAAAACCGTAGGAGTCGCCGGCAGCGGCACGATGGGCGCGGGCATCGCGATCGTCGCCGCACGCGCCGGCTTCAGGACGATCGTGTACGACACGCGCCAGGACGCGCTCGACCGCGCGCGCAAGCAGACCGCCGGTTTTTTCGCCAAATCGGTCGAGCGCAAGAAGCTCACCCAGCCGCAGGTCGACAGGATCATGGTCGACCTGACCGCCACGACGAACATCAGCGATCTGGCCGCGTGCGACATCGTGATCGAGGCCGTGTTCGAAAACCTCAAGGTGAAGCACGAGGTATTCGGCGAGCTCAACAAGGTTTGCCCGCAGCAAACGTTGTTCGCATCCAATACTTCGACGCTCTCGATCACCGAAATCGCCGCCGGCTCTGGGCGCGACGACCGCGTAGTCGGCATGCATTTCTGCCTGCCGGCGCAGCTGATGAAACTGGTCGAGATGTCGCCGGGGATCAAGACGAGCGACGGATCATTCCGGATGGCGTGGGATTTCTGCCGGGCGATGGGACAAACGCCGGTCAGGACGAAGGACAACCCCGGATTCATTCTCAATTACTTCCTGGTGCCGTTCAATAACGACGCGATCCGGCTGGTCGAAGCCGGCGTCGCGGCGCCCGCCGACATCGACCGCGCGATCAAGGCCGGTCTCGGTTATCCGATGGGGCCGCTCGAGCTGCTCGATCTCGTCGGCCTGGATACGCATCTGCTCGTCGCCGAGGCGCTCTACGCCTCGACGCACGATCCACGCGCGGCGGTGCCGGCGCTGGTCAAGCGCATGATCGCCGCCGGCCACCTCGGCCGCAAGACCGGCCAGGGCTTCTTCAAGTACGCCGGCAACGCGATGTTCGGGGGCTGAGCGATGAGTTACTTCCTGTTCGATACCGGCAAGAGCCGCTCGTTTTCCGGCAGTCACGCGCTGCGCCGCAATGCGGCGAAAAGCCTCAAGACAGCCGACGTTCATGTCGTGATTGGATCGCGTGTCGACAAATATCGCGCATCGCTGCCGAAATGGAAAAACAAAACCGCGGTGCTGCTCGAGCTCGGTGGTGAATGCCTGGGCGTGCACACGGGAGAGAGCCGCGGCGAGGAGGGCTCGAACGTGCTCGGTTTTGCGCGCTTCCGGCTCGGCGACAGCGAACCGACTGACCTCATCGAGCTGGTGCGGCAACCGCGCACCAGCGAGGCGGCGGTCGCTGCGGCAAAGCAGGTGTTCGAGAACGCAGGGCTGCAGGTCGCAGTATGCGGCGATTTTGCCGGCCGCATCATCGATCGGCTGGTGCGCCCGTATTACAACGCCGCGCTGCGCCGGCTCGATGAGGGGCTCGCAACGGCTGACGACATGGATACGACGCTCAGACTTGGGCTCGGCTATCCCGAAGGCCCGATCGCGTTGCTCGAACGCACCGGGCTCGCGCACCACTTCGATGCCACGCAGGCGCTGTTCGAGGCGTACGGCGACCCGGCTTACGCGCCCGCGCGCCGTGCGCAGGTTGCGAAACAACGCTCGGCCGCGAAGAAGAAATGAAACAAGGACCGTTGACCGGCGTGCGCGTGCTCGATTTCAGCACGCTGCTGCCGGGGCCGCTCGCGACGCTGCTGCTCGCCGAGGCCGGCGCCGAGGTGATCAAGATCGAGCGCCCGGGGCGCGGCGACGAGATGCGCTCGTATGTGCCCAAGTTCGGCGCCGACAGCGTCAACTTCGCGCTCCTGAACCGCGGCAAGCGCTCGATCGCGATTGATTTGAAGGGCAAGGACGCCGTTGCGAAGCTACAGCCGCTGATCGAATCGGCCGATGTCGTGGTCGAGCAGTTCCGCCCCGGCGTGATGGACCGGCTCGGCCTTGGTTACGATGCGCTGAACAAACTCAATCCGCGCATCATCTACTGCGCGATCACCGGCTACGGCCAGCACGGGCCGCGCTCCGACGTCGCCGCGCACGATCTCAACTATATCGCCGAAGCTGGTCTGCTCGCGCTCGCAGCGGGCGCCGACGGTATGCCGGTGCTGCCGCCTGCGCTGATCGCCGACATCGGCGGCGGCACTTACCCGGCGGTGATCAACATTCTGCTCGCGCTGCGCGAGCGCGAGCGCACCGGCAAAGGCTGCAAGCTCGATATCGCCATGGCCGACAACCTGTTCGCGTTCATGTACTGGGCGATCGGCAACGGGCTCGTCGCCGGTAAATGGCCACGGCCGGGAGGCGAGCTTGTCACCGGCGGCTCGCCGCGCTTCTATATTTACCGGACCAGGGACGGCAAGTTCGTCGCGGCGGCGCCGCTCGAGCAGAAGTTCTGGGAGAATTTCTGCGCGCTGATCGGGCTCGCCCCCGAGTTCCAGGACGACCGCCGGGATCCGGCGGCGAGCAAGTGCGCGGTCGCGGAAAAGATCGCCGCGAAAACCGCCGACGAGTGGCGGGCGTTGTTCTCCGGCAAGGACCTGTGCTGCTGCATCATGGGCTCGGTCGACGAAGCGCTGCGCGACCCGCATTTCATCGCGCGCGGCGTGTTCGCGGCGAAACTCGCCGCCGACGGCAAGCAGATCACCGCACTGCCGGTGCCGGTCGCGCCGCAGTTTCGCGCGCAATCGGAAGTCGCCGGTTATCCAGCGCTCGGCGAAGCGAATCAGGGCTTGCTTGGACAGCAATGAGCGATAAAGTAACTGAGTGATTATGCGATTGAGCGCTCAATCACCCAGTTACCGAATTACTTAATCACGCTCTATACATCATGGCGAACAACATCACCATTATCGGCGCCGGCATCGTCGGCATCGCGACCGCGAGCTATTTGAGGCGCGACGGTCACGACGTGACGGTCGTCGATATGAGTCCGCCCGGCGAATACTGCTCGTCCGGTAACGCGGGCATCCTCTCGCCCGGCTCGTGCGTGCCGATCGCAATGCCGGGCATTCTGGGCAAGGTGCCAGGCTATCTCATGGATCCGCTCGGGCCGCTCAAGGTGCGCTGGTCATATTATCCGCGGGCGCTGCCGTGGCTGTGGCGATTCATCAACAGCACGGGGCGCGCGCAGATCGAAGCGACTGCCGATGCGTTGAGCGCGCTCCTGAGCCAGACGTTCGACGCGCATCTGCCGCTTGCGAAACACGCGGGATGCGGCGATCTCATCCGCCAGACCGGCTATGTGGTGGTGTACGACAGCGAGGAAGCCTGCCGCGGCGATGCGTACGCGTGGAAGCTGAGGCGCGACCGCGGCGTGATCTGCAACGAAATCGACGCAGCCGGCATCGAGAAGCTGGTGCCGGCGCTCGGCCGCAGGTTCCCGCGCGGCATGCATCTGCCGGAGCAGGGGTTCGTCGCCAATCCCGAGCGCCTCACCAAGACGCTCGCGCAGCAGTTTCAGCGCGATGGCGGAGTGATCCTGCAGCGCAAGGTGCTCGATATCGAAATCGGCGAGCGCGGCCCGCAGACGCTCGTGACCGATGCGGGAAAATTGCCGATCGATACGCTGGTGATCTGCGCCGGCGTCTATTCTGGCGAGTGGAGCGCGAAACTCGGCGACCCGGTGCCACTCGAAGCCGAGCGCGGCTACCACGTGACGTTTTCCGATCCCGGGCTGGAATTGCCGATGCCGGTGTGCTCGGCGCAAAACAAATTCTTTGTGACGCCGATGGAGATGGGCACGCGCATCGCCGGCCAGACCGAATTCGCGGGGATCGAGGCCGAGCCGGATTACGGCCGCGCCGACGTGCTGCTCGCGCACATGAAGAAAATGTTTCCGCAGGTGCGCGAGGCGGACTCGACGCGCTGGATGGGTCGCCGTCCGTCGATGCCGGATTCAAAGCCGGTGATCGGGCGCGCCACGAAATTTGCGAACGCCTACTACGCGTTCGGCCACGGGCATATCGGCCTCGTCGGGAGCGCACCGACCGGCCGGATCATCGCCGACCTCGTCGCGGGACGTAAGCCGAACATCGATATCGCACCGTTTCGCCCCGACCGGTTCTAGGATTGCTTGACGGCCGGAACCGGCTACAAGCGGACATTCGCGCCGGCTGCTTGGTAGCCAGGAAAAATGGGTGGAGAATACCGGCCAACGGCATCCCCTCGCCGATGAATGAGGTAAAGCAGCGTGTTACGCGTCGACGCCGGCAAGACGCAGACGTTCATAAATCCGGATTCTCAGTTGATTGAGGTCACAGGTCCAATGTGGAGTCTGTTAGAGTTTTTCCCGGAAGAGTTTCAGATCAATATTCTTGATGTCGGGGCTGCACTCAACAAACAACCACCCTATCAATCACTGGTGGATGCCGGACGGGCGCTGATAATCGGCTTCGAGCCGAACCCTCAAGAGTGCGAACGGCTGAAGCGGGAGTATGGGGAAACACACCGTTTCTTCCCCTACTTTGTCGGCGACGGCCGGCCGGCAATTTTCCACGAGACCAATTGGGCGCTTACGGGCTCGCTTTACGAACCAAACTCCCCACTCCTTGAAAAATTCCAGAATCTTGCGGAAGTCATGAGACCGGTGGCAACGCATTCGGTAGGCACTACACGGATTGACGACATTGTCGAAATAGACGATGTGGATTTTATTAAAATCGACATTCAAGGAAGCGAGCTTGCGGTCTTCCAGAACGCATTGCGTCCCCTTTCTGGCGCTCTGCTCATTCAAACCGAAGTTGAGTTTGTCGAACTCTATCGGGGTCAGCCCATGTTTGCGGACGTGGACATTTTTCTAAGGGCCCATGGTTTTCAGTTCCACGCATTCGATGGTATTTCCGGTCGTGCCTTCAAGCCGCTAAGTGTCAAGGGGGATATCAATGCGGGATTTCGTCAGGCGCTTTGGTCGGACGCGCTTTACGTACGCGACTGGATGCGCCTTGAGGAACTCGATGAAATCAAACTTCGGAAGTACGCGGTACTCGCTCACGATCTGCTGCGATCGTACGACCTTGCTCATCTAGTGCTCGTGGCGCTGGACAATAAGACCGGAGGCAGCTTCGCCGCCAATTATCTGAATCGGTTCGTCAAGGGCATCAAGCCACCCAATTCGTGAATCGATGCACCAATGGCAGTCGGTTCCCGATAGAGTCGAAGGCCTTTCATTGATATCTGAATGTCCGCCGTCGAATGCGGACATTCGTAACGATTGTATTGGCGATCGAGATATGGGATATCCGATAATCTGCCGCAGGTTCTCGGCGCGCTCGCTCGCGGGCAGTTGCCCACTTGATACGACGCAGCAACGCGCGCTCAGGCCTGCGCGACCGCGCCCGACCACGGCGACAACACGTCGGCAATCCCCTGGTGCTCGCCGGTAGTGGGATCGCGCAGCACCGCGCTCGGACACGCAAAATTGGTCGGATAGACGACAAGTTCGGTCAGATCCACCGGGAATTTGGCGGCGAGCGCCTGCTGCACGTCGGCAGGGTGGCGAAGGTCGACGCCGACCGCTTCGCCGCCGCTCGCGTCGACGCGCGGCTGGTGGAATGCGTCTTCGAGCGTCATGCCGTGGTCGATCAGGAACGACGCGATCTGCATCACCGCGGGCATGATCTTGCGGCCGCCCGAAGCGCCGATCGCGAACCAGCCGTGATCGCCGCGCCGCGCGATGACCGGGCACATGTTGGTGAGCGGCCGTTTGCCCGGCGCGAGGTAATTCGGCGAGCCCGGGCGAGGGTCGAACCACATGATGCCGTTGTTCATCAGGATGCCGGTGGTGGGCAGTACGAGGCGGCTGCCGAACACCGAGAGCAGCGTCTGCGTGACGGCGACCATGTTGCCTGCGCGGTCGATCACGTTGAAGTGCGTCGTGCAGCCGGGATTCTTGCCGCCTTTGGCTTCGCCCATCGTCTGCAACCGTTCGGCATAGGCTGCGCGCAGCGCCTGCGCGTAGGCGACGAATGCAGCCGCTCCCGGTTTGCCTTGAGAAAATTTCCGCTCCTTGAGCGCGTCGAGCACGCGCGCGAGCGTGGGGCCCGCAGTAAGGCCTCCGGCGACTGCGATGCACGCGCCGTGATAATCGACTTCGAGCGGCGCGGCGACGCGGGCATGGTAATTTTTCAGATCGTGCGCGTCGATGATGCCGCCGAGTTTCGCGATGTCTTTCACAATCGCGCCGGCGACTTCGCCTTCGTACAAGTCGCGCGCACCGTTGCGCTGCAGCTTGCGCAGCGTGTCGGCGAGCCCCTTGAGCTTGAGGCGTCCAAGCGGCGTGCCCGGCGGTGTCACCGGCGGGAAGCCGCCGGGCAACCACGCGTCGCGCGTGCTCGGATAGCGCGCAAGATCCTGCGCCGCGGTCGCGACCTTGAGCGTGAGGAACCAGTCGACCGCGATGCCCTGGTCGGCAAGCTCGATCGCGGGGGCGATGACGTCGGCAAAAGATTTGCTGCCGAACTTCTGCAGCGCGAGCGCGAGCCCATCGACATGACCGGGCACCGCGATTGAATCGGGGCCGTGCACGTTGCGGTCGCCCTCGACGGCGGGCCAAGTGAAGAGGTCAGTGGTGTATCCGCCGGTCAGCGGGAAGTCGGCGGGATTCAGTTTGTGCGGCGACACCGGGCCGAAATCGACGACTTGGACTTTCTTTTCGTGCGCGAGGTAGACGAGCATGAAGCCGACGCCGCCGAGACCGCTGTTCCACGGTTCGACGGCGGCGAGGGCAAGTCCGGTGGCGACGGCGGCGTCGACGGCGTTCCCGCCTGCGTCGAGCATGCGAATGCCGGCAGCGCCGGCGATCGTGTTCTGGGTGGCGACGATGCCGCCGCGCGTACGTGCCAGCGGCTTGCGCACGATCCAATTCTGGACGAGATGTTCGGGCATGTTTTGTCTTGGGGACGGCCGGGGGAATATTCGACCAATGATAGCGAATCGGCGGACGGTCTGCTCACGGCCGCACGGTATAATCGGCCGCGTGGCAATCCACACCGGGAATTCGTCTGCCGGTTTTATCTCTATCGACGCCAGGTTGACAAAGCTCTTGCAATGAACGTTCTCGAAACCTGTTTCGCGCAGATCCGTGGCCGGCGCATGCGCGTCGTGTTCCCCGAGGGGTCGGACGCGCGGATCGTCGCCGCGGCGCGGCGCCTGCGCGACGAGGACCTCGCCGAGCCGATTCTTCTGGAGAACCCGGAGTCGAGCGGCCGGCTCGACGCTTATGCCGCGCTATATCTTCAGGGCCGTCCGGATACGAACCCGAAGGTGGCGCGCCGCCTCGCCGCGAAGCCGCTGTTTCATGCCGGCCTGATGGTGAAGGCGGGCGACGCAGATGCCATGGTGGCTGGTGCCGCGAGCACCACCGCGCGCGTGATCGAGGCCGGGATGATGACGATTGGCCTTGCGCCGGGTATCGAGACGCCTTCGAGCTTCTTTCTCATGGTCCTTCCGGACCGGGCCCTCGTTTATGCCGATTGCGCGGTGAACGCCGATCCGACCGCCGAGCAGTTGGCGGACATCGCGCTCGCGTCGGCGGAAAGTTGCCGCCGGCTGCTGCGCGAGGAGCCGCGCGTCGCGCTGCTCTCGTTCTCCACGAAAGGCAGCGCGAAGCACGCGCGCGTCGACAAAGTGGTCCGTGCGCTCGCGATTGCGCGGCGCCGGGCGCCCTCGCTCGCGATCGACGGCGAACTGCAGGCGGATGCGGCGCTGATTCCCGCGGTCGCGGCGAAGAAGCTGCGGGAAGCCGGAGCGGTGGCGGGAAGGGCGAATGTGCTCGTCTTTCCCGACCTGGATGCCGGCAATATCGCCTACAAGCTCAGCCAATACCTCGGCGGCGCGCAGGCCATCGGGCCGGTGCTGCAGGGCTTCGCGCGCCCGCTGAGCGACCTGTCGCGCGGCGCGAGCGTGGAGGACATCGTCGCCACCGCGGCGATCGTTCTCGCCCAGTCGTAAGCTCAGCGTTTTTCGACCGGCACGTAGGCGCGCGGCTCGGGACCGGTGTAGAGCGTGAGCGGCCGGATGAGGATGTTGTCCTCCATCTGCTCGAGCACCTGCACCGTCCAGCCGGGCACGCGGCCGACGGCGAAGATCGGAACAAACAGGTCTTCGGCGATGCCGTTGAGAAAGTAGACAACCCCGGCGTAGAAATCCACGTTCACGTTCACGCCGTGGCGCGCATAGGGCTTCATCGCCTCGACCACGGCTTCGAGGATCTGGTACCACTGCGGCTGGCCCATTTCGCGGGAGAGCTTCTCGACGCCGGCGCGCATGTGTCGCGCGCGCGGGTCCTCGGCGCGGTAGACGCGATGGCCGAAGCCCATCACGGCCTCCTTGTTGGCGCGTTTGCGCTTCACATAATCGGCCGCTTTTGCGGCATCGCCGATCTCCTGCGCCATGCGCATCACGTTCTCCGCCGCGCCGCCGTGGGCCGGACCGGAGAGCGCGGCGATCGCCGCAGTGACCGCCGCATGCAGGTTGGCGTCGGTGCCGGCGACCACGCGCGCGGTGAATGACGAGGCGTTCGCGCCGTGCTCGGCATGCAGGATCATGTCGGTATCCATCAGCCGCGCCGCGTCGGCGCTCGGCGCCTTGCCCTTCAGCATGTAGAGGAAATTGGCGGCATGCCCCAAACGCGGTTCAGGCGCCACCGGCTGGCGGCCGCTGCGGATGTGCTCGTGCGCCGCGACGATCATCGGCACCTGCGAGGTGAGCCGCATGCCCTTGCGCAGCGTAGCCGCGGGTGATTTGTCCGCGGTCTCCGGGTCGAAGGCGGCGAGCGCCGACACGGCCGTACGCAGCACATCCATCGGGTGCGCGCTCTTTATCGCACGGATGATGTCGTACGTCGCCGCCGGCAGCGTGCGCGCCGCTTTCAACTCGGCGTCGAACGCCTCGAGCTGGGCGCGCGTGGGCAACTCGCCTTTGAGAATCAGATAGCAGGTCTCCTCGAAGGTCGAGCGCTCGGCGAGGTCGTGGATCGAATAGCCGCGGTAAAGCAGCTCGCCCGCGCGCCCGTCGATGTAGCAGACGCGCGAGCGGTCGAAGTACACTCCTTTGAGCCCACGATGGACTTCGATTTTTTCGGTGCTTTCGGTCATGGTGTTTTCCTTTCGTATGGCGCTCGCGTCGACCCGTGAAGAAGCCACCGCCGGCAACAATCGTCTGCCCGGCGATTTCGCCGACCTGTGTCTGCACAAGGGCGCATGATGGGCCTCTGATTAGCGGAATGCACGCTCCGACCCGTAACGGCATCGATGGACCAAAGTGGAAGCGTTGAATTCAGCACTTAACCTAAGGGGGCATGCGACATGAATCTTACGACTATTGGTATTGAGCTGGCAAAGCGCGTGTTTTTGCGACACGCAGACGTGTCTGGAAGCGATTCGGCGGCTCACGATCTTGCGGTAGGACGTCGCGGTCGTCTGATGCCGGCCGGGACGGAAAAACGAGGCGATGGCCCTGAAAATCGAAGTACTATGCGGTCAATTCAAACTCCCAACGCAGAGGACGCTGAGGGCGCAGAGGCTCGCAGAGGAAAGCCTGTAACCCATTGACTGGGCATCTTCATCAAACAGCGCGGCCTAAGAGCGCTCACGCACCAAGCATAGTCTCATGCACGCTTTGATTCAGTCCCGGCAGTCTAACTCCTCGCGCCTCAGCGTCCTCTGCGTCCTCAGCGTTGAGGGGTTAGCTGCTTAAGATAGTGCCATTAGTGTCAGGGTGGGTTGCATCAGGCTAGTCAATTAAAACCCTGCCTTTTTTCATTTTCAGTTGGCGCTGGCGTGCACTGCGCCGCGGCTTTTGAGGAACGCGATGGCCTGCGCCAGCTCGTAATCGCTCTTGGCGACGACTGCGCCGGGCCCGGGTCTGAGGTCTTGTTCATTCACGCCTTGCGGACGCGCCGCCGGGGTGAAATTAAATGCATGGCCGGCCGGGACGGCGACGACGGGCGCCTGGTCCTGAGTGCGATCATCGATCAGATGCTTGCTGAGGTCTGCTTCGCGCACCATCAGCTCGGTATCGCCGCGCGAGCCGTCGTCGAGCGCGATGTCCGGCACTATGCCTTTGGCCTGTATCGAGCGGCCGTTGGGCGTGTAATAGCGCGCGGTGGTCAGCTTGATCGCGGTGCCGTCGCCGAGCGGCAGGATCGTCTGCACCGAGGCCTTGCCGAACGTTTGCGTGCCCATGATCACCGCGCGCTGATGGTCCTGCAATGCGCCGGCGACGATTTCAGAGGCTGACGCCGAACCGCCGTTGACGAGCACCACCATCGGGGTGTCCTTGACTTCCGGCGGCAATGTAGACAGATAGTCTTGCGCGCCGGCGGGCAGATAGTTCTGCGGGCTCGCGGTCAGGCGCATTTTTGCCTCCTGCGTGCGCCCGTCGGTGTATACCACCAGCGCATTTTTCGGCAGAAACGCGGCGGCTACCGCGACCGCTTCATTGAGCAAGCCGCCCGGGTCGTTGCGCAAATCGAGCACGAGGCCCTTCATCGGGCCCTGGTTCTGCTTGAACACGGACTGGATGGCGTTGGCGAGCGTTTCTCCGGTGGGGCCCTGGAACTGCGTGACACGAAAATAGGCATACCCCGGCTCAAGCAGCGTCGATTTCACGCTTTGAATTTTGATTACGGCGCGCTTGAGCGTAAAAACCAGCGGCTTGTCTTCGCCCTTGCGCGCGATCGTAAGCGTGATCGGCGTGTCGGGCTTGCCGCGCATCTGCTTGACCGCATCGTTCAAAGTCATGCCTTTGACGAAGTTGTCGCCGAGTTTGACGATCAGATCGCCCGCCTTGATGCCGGCGCGCGATGCCGGCGAATCGTCGATGGGCGACACCACCTTGACGAACCCGTCTTCCATGCCGACTTCTATACCGAGGCCGCCGAACTCGCCGCGCGTGCCGACCTGCATTTCACGAAATTCTTCCTTGTCAAGATAGCCCGAGTGCGGGTCGAGACCCGCGAGCATGCCGGAAATGGCCTCGGTGATGAGCTTCCTGTCGTCGACCGGTTCGACGTAGTCGCTCTTGATGCGTCCGAACACTTCGGTGAACGCGCGCAGCTCTTCGATCGGCAGCGGTCCCAACGCCCCGGATTGAGCAACCGCGGGGACATTGAGTGAAATCATTACGCCCAGGAAGATGCCGAGCGCTAGAACTCCCAGCTGGCGCATTTTGTCACGCATTATTGCGAGCCCCTAAAATGATGTTGCTGACACTGCTGAAAAATGAAAACCGGCGGCGCTCCGCCTCTGATTGCCCGTAAAGCGCCGCGGCGACTCTAGTAACGGTTGGCGTTATCCCCTGCAGGGCCGGCATCCGCAGCATGCGGTCCCCGTCCGCCGCGTTCATCATCGTGACGCGAATCCGCGGCGTGCTCGTCAAGAATGACGCCGACGCCGACCGTGATCGTGCGGCCCGGGTCGTAGGGCAGTTTGACGTTCACGTCGCGGCCGTTGTAGCGGTAGACCACGTTGTAACCGTTGACCACCTCGCGCGAGGATTCGACGGTCCGGCAATTCTGCGCCGGTTGCGAGCTGGAACGGTTTGCTATCGCCGAGCCCGCGACCGCGCCGCCCGCAGCTCCGACGATGGTGGCAGCCGTCTGGCCGCTGCCTTGACCGACCTGGTGGCCGAGCAAGCCGCCGACCACGCCGCCGATGATCGGTGCAACGATGTTAGTGCTTTTCTGCGGCGCGGGCGCGGTGTCGCATTCCTGACGCGGTTCCGACACGCGTTCGATAATCGGTGTCGATGAAACGACCTGCGCGGTATCGACAAAATCGCTGGCTGCGTATGCGCTGCCGCCGATCAGGGCCAGTGCCAGCGCGGTTATTGATTTATGTTTCATGACCAACTCCTTGAGTGAATATAGAGTCTATTGGACTCCTTGAGCGAATACGGGTTCATTAAACATCCGCCAAGGCAGCGTGGATAC
>Ga0209415_10007100_pt1 | contig 19646 bp, 11 predicted proteins | sample PeaSoiSIISIP2007_FD_187696 | JGI IMG/M metagenome (GOLD analysis project Ga0209415, IMG submission 187696) | Peat soil microbial communities from Weissenstadt, Germany - SII-SIP-2007 (SPAdes) (version 2) | ecosystem: Environmental > Terrestrial > Soil > Wetlands > Peat | place: Germany... | reverse complement strand
GCCGAGAGTGACGAGCGCGGCCGCGCTCACGATCCATGCCCAGCCGCGCGAACAGGCTCCCGCGCTCTCATCCCGAGGGTCGATCACGCGCTGACTTGTACCATACGGGCGCGGCGTGCACCGGGTCCCTCTTTTGTGTAAGAGAGCCTTGCACATGCACCCGATCCTCTTTCGCATCCCCCTGCCGCACAGGCCGCTGATGCTCTGGTGGGGGCTCGCGCTGGCAGCCCTCATCGCGATCGTCTACGCAGTCATCGCGGGGCGGGCGCGAGAGAAGGGCGCTGCGCTAGGCGCGCTCCTCCTCGGGGCAGGCGCCGTCGCGGCCGCGGTCGTCTACCGGCAAACGAGCTTCACGCAAGACGCCGTCCCCATCTACTCGTACGGCGTCATGCTCGGGACATCGCTCGTCGTGGGCTGGTATCTCACCCTGAGCCTCGCCGAGCGCGACGGCCTCCCGAAGGAGGTGATGGCCAACTGCTACGTGATCACGGCGCTCTCCGCCGTGGTTGGCTCCCGGATCCTCTACGTCGTGACCAACCTCGACGAATTCCAACCCTTCGCCGACCTCTTCGCCTTCCGGCGCGGCGGGCTGGCGGTCTACGGAGGATTCCTCGGTGGCTACCTCGCGAGCTGGGCGTACCTGAAGCCGAACGGCATCCGCCTCATGCCCTGGGCGGACGTGGCGGTCCCGAGCCTCGCCTCCGGCCTGATGATCACCCGCATCGGCTGCTACCTGTTCGGCTGCGACTTCGGCAAGCGGCTCGGTGAGGACGCGCCCGCGTTCCTGCAGAAGCTCGGGACGTTCCCGCACTGGACCGGGGCGCTCGACGCCGGCCAGGGAGCGCCCGCGTGGGAGCGGCACCTCGATCTCTACAAGGGGACGCCCCTCGGCGTGGAGCTCATGAAGCTGGACCACTCGTTCCCGGTCCACCCCACGCAAATCTACGAGTCGCTCTGCGGCCTCTTCCTCCTCGTCCTCCTGCTCATGCAGCGGCGGAACCAGAAGTTCCGCGGGCAGATCTTCTTCACGTTCGCGTTCGGCTACGGCTACCTCCGCTTCCTCCTCGAGATCCTCCGCGACGACGCGGAGCGCGGCGAGTACGGCCCGGCCCTCGCGGAGCACGTGCTCGTCCCGGGGGCGCTCCTACTCATGTCGCTCGGCCTGTGCTTCGGCCTCGCGCTCGGCATCAAGAACGAGGCGGCGCGCACGGTCGTCCGCGTCGTCGGGTTCGTCCCGCCCGTGGTCGCCTACCTGATGCTGAGGCCTCCGAGCTTCGGCACGAGCGTCACCATCCAGCTGTCGACGAGCCAGTGGATCGGCCTCGTCACGGCGCTCCTCGTCTCGTACTTCTACGCGCAGTTCTGGGCGTCCGCGGGCAAGCAAGCGGGGGCGGCGATGAGCCTCGCGACGCTGGGCCCAGGGGTCGAGAAGCTCGCGGCCAGGGCCGAGGAAGCGTCGAAGGACGACGAGCACGAGGAAGACGAAGAGGACGAAGAGCCCGCGCACGTTCCGGAAGCGCGATGACCCGTCCGGCACGCCGCGTCGCGTCGCTGTGGGCCGTCGCGGTCCTCCTCGTGACGGGCGCCGCCTGGGCCGACAAGGTCGCGGTGATGCCGTTCCTCAGCGTGTCGGGCGCGACGAGCGTCGACCTCGAGACGGCGCGAGGGGCGACCCGCGACGCCGTGACGGCGCTCCAGCACCGGCTTCCGACCGAGGCCGAGATGCTGACCGCGCAGATGTCGTCGAAGGACGGCGTCGCCGACACGGGCGAGGAGTACCGCGCGGCGGGGCGAGCCTCGACGTCGGACTGGACGGTCGTCGGGCACATCGAAGAGCACGGCGCGACGTACCGGATCGAGCTCGACGTGTGCCAGGTAGAGAGCGGGCGGATCGAGACGCTCGCCCGCGAGATCACCCCGGCCGCGGCCACTCCGCAAATCGGCGAGATGCTGGCCCTCCTGCTCCGCCCGGAGGGGCTCGCCAACGCGCCCATTCCGTGGGAGCGCGGCGGCCCTCCGCCTCCCGTCCCGCCCGCCGCGCCGAAGGAACCTCCGCCGGCACCTCCCCCCGCGCCGCCCCCGGGTCCTCCTCCGCCTCCACCTGTCCGCCACGCGTACGGCGAAGGGCACCCTCTCGCCCTCGGCGTCTACGCGAGCGTGCTCACCGCGTTCTCGCGTCCCGCCGACGCGACCGGATCGCCGTCCGCGGCGCTCCTCGGCGCGAGCGCCGGGTACGCCCTCGCCGCGCTTCCCGGGCTCGAGCTCCGCGCGGATTTCGACGGGTCGGTCGCCGGTCCGAAGTCCTACGCCGTCGATGTCGGCGCCCGGTATGCGTTTCCCGTCCTCCCGACGTTGCGCCTTTTCGCCGGGCCCGAGGCCACGGTCGGCGGCTTCTTCGCGTCCGGCGCGGACAAGACGCCGCGCGCGCTCCTCCAGGGGGCCGCGTTCGTGGCGCTCGGCGTGGGCCCGTACGTGCAGATCGAGGTCGTCGGCGACCTCGCGTACGCGGCCGGATCCCCGTCGCTTGCGCTTGGAGGGGGAACGCTGCGCGGGCTCGTGCGATTCTAGCCGCACGATGCTCCTCCGGTCGCGGCGCGACACCGTGAGGCTCGGCGGCGCCATCGGGCGCGCGCTCGAGCCAGGGGATCTCGTCGTCCTCGTCGGCGGCCTCGGGGCGGGCAAGACGTTCCTCGCCCGCAGCATTGCGCGAGCGCGTGGCGTCTCGGGTCGCGCGCGCGTCGGCAGCCCGACCTTCTCCCTCGTCCACGAGTACGACACGCCCCACGGAAAACTGCTCCACGTCGATCTCTACCGGCTGCTCGACGGCCCCGTGCCGCTCGCGGAGGAGCTCTCGCGCCTCGGGCTCCGCGATCAGCGGGCCCTTGGGTCGGTGCTCATGGTCGAGTGGGGTGAGGATGCGGCGCTCGCGCTGGGGGGCGACGCCGAGCTCGTCGTCCGCCTGTCGTCCGGGCCGTCGCCGAACGCGCGCGAGGTCTCGCTGGGCGGGGTACGCGCCCATGCGGTGATGCCTTGAGCCCCGACGTCCAGAAGCGCGTCACGATCGCCGCCCTCGGGCTCGTCATCGTTGCGGTGGTGGCCCTCGTCATGCGGCGCGAGTGGCAGAGAACGCGCGCGCGGTCGGCGGCCACGGAGCTCACGACGCACGGGGGCGCCGTCCGCCTCGACACGACGAGCGGCGTGATCTCGCTCCGTGACACGGCGCGGACGTGGTCGCGCGAGCTCGCGCTCACCGCGGTCGTTGACGGGGAGCCGCACGCGCTCGACTTCGGCGGCGTCGCGCCGAGCATCGAGGGCGTCACCCTGCAGGCCCCCGTGCACCTCGATCTCGACGGCGCACCCAAGGCGGCCACGCTGTGGGTCAGCGTGCAGCCGAGCCAGGACGTGGTCGTGCTGATGCTGTCCGTCCCCGCGTTGGCGGCGGGGATGTCTCATTCGCTGGCGCTTCGCGCAGAGATCTCGACCGGCGGACGGAGCGCCTTCCTGTCTGGCGTCGGGCCGATCGCCGATCTCGGCGTGAACAAGGGGCGCGTACTGCTCGTCGACGCCGATCGCGTCACGGTCGGATTCGTCTCTCCGCGGGGCGATCTCGACGTGGCCGCGGTCGCGGCGGATTCGGAAGAGGTCGGCACCCCCATGCGGCTCGCCGTCACCGGTCCGGCCGAGCGCGCGGGTCAGGGCGGGAGCGTCGACACCGACCTCCGCGTCGCGATCGGCCCGTCCGCGCGCGTGGTCGGCGCGCTCTACCATCTGGCGGGCGAGCACACTCTTCGCGTGCGCGGCGAGGTCACAGGGAGCCCGACGGCCGCCCGTGTGTACGGCCTCGACCGGTCGGGCTCCCCGATGGTGCGCCTCGACGCAGACCCGAGCGGCCACTTTGCCGTCAGCGTCCCAGCGACGGTCGTCGAGTGGTACGCGGCGCTCGGCTCCTCGCTGACGAGCACGCCCATCCGGTTCACGCCCGGCAGCCTCAGCGAGCTTCGCCTCGACGTCTCCCCTGGCGGCACGCTCCGCATTCGTGTCACCGATCCCGACGCTTGCCGTCCCGACGGCAAGAAGCCAGAGGGGTGCCGCCCGCTGACCGCGCGCATCATCGTCCGCGGCGAGGGGGCGACGCTCGACCCCAGCTTCGGCCCCGACTACCGCGCGAGCGGCGCCGGCCCCGTGATCGACTCGCTCCGCGGCGAGGTGGAGACGCCGGTGCCGGAAGGGACGTACCGCGTGTCGGCGACGAAAGGGATCGAGTGGAGCATCGACGCGAAGAGTGTGGCCGTGAGGTCCGGGGAGACCGTCCAAGTCGATCTCGCGCCGCGCCACGTCGTGCCGAGCGACGGCATCGTCGGTTGCGATCTACACGTTCACGCGCGACCCAGCTTCGACTCGCCCGTGACCCCCGAGGACCGCGTGCTCTCTCTCGTTGCCGCGGGGATCGACTTCGCGGTGCCGAGCGAGCACAACATCGTCGGCGACTACGCGCCCGCCCTCGCGACGCTCGAGCTCACGCGCCAGCTCTCGACGGTCACCGGCGTCGAGGTCACGACGTACGGCCCGCGCTTCGGCCACTTCGGAGTGTTCCCGTACCCGAAGGGCCCTGTCCCACCCTTCCGCAAGACGACGTCCGCGCAGATCTTCGCGGCCGCGCACAAGGACCCGGCGCGCATCCTCCAGGTGAACCACCCGCGCCTCCCGAAGGCCATCGGCTACTTCGACGTGATCCACTTCGATCCGGGCGCGCCGCACCCGCCCGCGAACATGCGCACCGACTTCGACGCCCTCGAGGTCTACAACGGCTTCGACGTCAACGAGCCCACGCGCGTCGACGCAGTGCTCCGCGACTGGTATTCGCTCTTGAACCAGGGGTACCGGTACGTCGCGACCGGGAGCAGCGACTCGCACCGCATCCAATACCAGTGGGCGGGCTACCCACGGACGATGGTGACGATCCCGGTCACGGCGCCGGTCGACGAGGCCCTCGGTGTCGACCCGCTCGCGGTCATCGCGGCGCTGAAGAAGCGCCACGCGTTCGTCACGAGCGGCCCGGTCATCGATCTGGACGTCGACGGCGCGCACCCGGGCGACGAGGCCGCGGCCGTCGACGGCACCGTTCGCGCGCACATCACCGTCCGCGCGGCGCCGTGGATCGACGTGCGCTCGGTCGACATCGTCGTCGCCGGGCGGGTCGTGCAAACGATCGCGATCGCGCCGCGCGACACCGTCACCGGACCGGAGCCCGGGACGCTCGCGGAGGCGCAGCTACGCACGCTGAGGCTCGAGGAGACGGCGACGGTCGACGTGGGGGTGAACGACACATGGATCCTCATCGTCGCCAGGGGGACGCGCGCGATGAACGACGTGCTGCCGTTCATGCCGGTGCCACCTTTGGCGTTCACAAACCCGGTGTGGCTGATCCGAGACCCCGCGAGCTTCTTCGGGCCTCCGCGGCCAAAGAAGGGGGTGAAGTAGCGCTCGCGTTCTCGCACGCGAACGAAGAGAGCCACTCGATGCGCAACCCCTCGACAGCCCAGAGGAAATCCGTATCGCGAGGTCGCGTTCGTTCCTCGCAGCCTCCGGCGTTCAGTGGTACGGTCCATCGAGTCTCTACTCAGGGGGCTCGTCAGTCGGCGAAGCGGATTCCAAGTGCACGAAGCGTTCGGGCGATATCGGCTGCTGGAGCGGCTGGGCCAAGGGGGGATGGCGGAGGTCTTCAAGGCGAAGAGCTTTGGCGTCGAGGGCTTCGAGAAGATCCTCGTCATCAAGCGCATCCTCCCCGAGCTCGCCAAGAGCCCCGAGTTCGCGGAGATGTTCATCCACGAGGCGAAGCTCGCGGTGCGCCTCTCGCACGCCAACATCGTGCAGGTCTTCGATCTCGGCCTCGCCCCCGCGTCCGACCTCCTCGGGACGAAGCAGCCCGCCGCCTACTACATGGCGATGGAGTTCGTGAACGGGCTCGACCTGGCCACGCTCCTCGCGCGCTGCAGGCGGCAGCAGGTCGCGCTCCCGATCGACCTCTGCGTCTACGTCGCCGCCGAGGTCGCCAAGGGGCTCGACCACGCGCATCGCCGCCGCGACGACCAGATGCGCCCGCTCGGGATCGTCCACCGCGACGTCTCTCCGCAGAACGTCCTCCTGTCGCTCGAGGGCGAGGTGAAGGTGACCGACTTCGGCATCGCCAAGGCGCGCGACACGCTCGATGCCAAGCCGAACGACGAGTCGCAGCGGCGGCAGCTCCACGGCAAGTTCGCGTACATGAGCCCGGAGCAGGCTCGCGGCGAGTCGGTCGACGCTCGGAGCGACCTCTTTTCCCTCGGCATCGTCCTCTACGAGTGCCTCGCCGGAGTGAACCCGTTCGGCGCGCCGACGACGATCGAGACGACGCGGCGCGTCCAGGCCTGCGAGTACCCGCCCATCGAGATCCTCCGCAGCGACACGCCGCCCGACCTCGTCGCCCTGCTCGCCCAGGCGCTCGCCAAGGAGCCCGATGCCCGGTTCGCCGACGCGGGGCGCATGTACGAGGCGCTGCTCGCGTTCCTCTATGCGCACGGCCGGCGCTACAGCGGTCATGATCTCGCGGAGTTCCTCGTCGCGTTCCGCACGGTGGAGGACACCGCGACCACCGCGCACATCGCCGACCCGATGCTCGACGGCGATGGCTCCACGGCGATGCCCACGCCGGCCGAGTCTCCGCTCGCGCGCATCGGGCAGCGGAGCAACAAGAGCGAGTCGGGTGTCAAGCAGGTGCCGCTCGAGCGGGCCGCGGAGGTGGGCGAGCGGCGAGAGGTGACGGTGCTCGTCGTCGAGCTGCCGACGCGCGAGATCCCCGCGCTGGGGGACAAGGCCGCAGCGCTGATGCTCCGGTACGGCGGGCGCATCCAGAAGCGGGAACCCGAGCAGATCACGGCCCTCTTCGGGCTCGGGGAGCCCGACGGTCGCGACACCGAGCTCGCCACCCGCTGCGCTCTGGTCGCCCTCCGCGCGCTCGACGGCCCGCGCAAGCCCTCTGCGGGGATCCACACAGGGCGGATCCTCGTGTCGGCGCACGGCGACGCCACGGAGGACGACCGCCTCGACTCGCTCGTGGCCACGGCGCGCGATCTCGCGAGGGCGCGCGAGGGGCGCGTCGCCATTTCGCAAGTCGCGCTGCGGCAGGTGAAGCGCCTCTTCGGCGTCGAGCCCATCGAGGGGGGCTCGGGGCCGAGCGGCGCGTCGCTCGTGCTCGACGTCCGCGGGTCGCACGAGGCCTACGGCCGGTTCGTGGGGCGGAAGGACGAGCTGCGGACGGTCGGCGAGGTGCTCGCGGCGGCGACCAAGCGGAAGGCGCGGATGCTGACCATCCGCGGCGACCACGGCGTCGGCAAGTCACGGCTCCTCGTCGAGGTCGCGCGCCGCCTCCGGAAAGGGAACTACAACGTCGGCTGGCACGTCGCGACCTGCCCGCCCCGAGGGCGCGAGTTCCCCCTCTCCGGCATCGTGTCGATGCTGCAGGTGCTCTGCGGCATCGTCGAGGGGGACTCGTCCGAGCGCGTGATGACCGTCGAGCCGAGGTTGCGCGCGCTGGGTCTGCACGATGAAGAGGTTGCCGCGATCTTGACGGCTCTCGGCGGAAACGTCCCCAACTTCACGGGCAACGCGAAGAGCGTGATGCGCCTCGCGTTCGCGCGGACGGTCGCGAGCCTCTGCGAGGACCGCCCCCACACCTTCGCGTGGGACTCCGCGCATTGCATGGACGAGGACAGCTTCGTCATCCTCGAGGACGCCTGGAAGCGGCTCCCGAACGTGCGCGTCGTCTTCGTCTTCGCCGTGCGTGCGGGGTTCACCCACCCGCTCGAGCGGCTGGGCTCTCACACCTCGCTCGACCTGCAGGACCTTCGCCCGGAGGACGCCGAGAGGCTCATCGCGGTGCAGCTTGGCGTCGACAAGGCGCCCGAGGAGCTCGTCCGCTTCGTCCGCGACCGTGCGGGGGGCCACCCGCAGTTCATCGAGGAGGTGCTGAAGGCGCTCGTCGACGCTCACGCCGTGTCGATCTCGGACGGCAGGGTCGTGGGGATGAAGCTCGTCGGGCAGGACCTCGCGCTCCCGAAGACGCTGCGCGGCCTCGTCGCGTCGCGCGTGGCACGGCTCGGCGCCAGCGAGCGAGGGACGCTCCAGGCCGCGGCCGTGCTCGGCGACCCGGTCGACGTCGCCGTGCTGGCGCAGATGCTCGGCCAGCCCATGGGGGCGCTGGAGTCGACGCTCGCCGAGCTCAAGGTCCACGAGTTCCTCGCCGACACCGGTCCCTCGGCGCTCCGCTTCACTTCGCCGATCGTGCGTGAGGTCGTCGTCGACGCGCTCCCCCACGACGCGGCTCGTGACCTCCATGCGGCGGCCGGCCACGCGCTCGAGCACGTGCTCGGCGCCGGTGTCCCCGGCGTCTCGGAGCAGTCCGCCCGCATCGCGAACCACTTCTACGAGGCGGGGGACCGCGAGAAGGCCGCCGGATACTTCGCCAGGAGCGGCGAGCGACGCCTCGAGAGCCGCCAGCTCGAAGGCGCGGCGCAGGATCTCGCCCGCGCCCTCGAGCTCTGCGACGCCAAGCTGCACGAGCCCTCGGAGCTCGCCCACTGGCTGTCACAGCTCGCGACGGCCGTCCGGCTCGTGCGCTCGGCGCCCGACGCCGTCGAGATGTGCGAAGCCGTCATCGCGCGGGTCGACGAGGCGGGCGACGTAGGGCTCCGCGTCCGCACACGTGTCGACGCGAGTGTCATCCTGACGGCGCTGCACAAGCTCGACATCTCGCGACAGCACCTCGCCGCCGCCGAGCCCATCGCCGGTGACGACAAGAAGCTGATGAACCTCGTGCTCTCCGCGCACGCCGGCCAGGCGATCCGGCAAGGAGACTTCAAGCGCTGCCTCGGGCTGCTCGACCGGCTGCAGGGGATCGTGACGCAGGCAGGCGACGCGACGGAGGAGCACACGATCCTCGTCCACCGCGCCCAGGCGTACGGCGGCCTCGCCGAGCGTCAGCTCGCGCTGCGCGAGCTCGAACGCGCCGAGGTTCTCCTGCCGAACGATGCGATGGCGGGGTGCGAGCGCCAGAAGGTTCGCTGCCTCATCGAGTACTTCGCCCGCGACTTTCGCGCCGCGGCAGTGGCCGCCGAGAAAGCCATCGAGCACGCGCGCGGTCTCGGCCTGTCGTACGAGGTCGCCGTGAACCTCCACAACCTCGGCGACATCCTGATCCGGCTCGCCGACTTCCCGCGCGCGTACGGCGCCATCCGGCAGTCGGTCTCGCTGTGCGACGAGTGCGGGTTCGATCGACTGGCCAGCCAGAACCGCATGCTGCTCGCGTTCCTCGACGGCGTCGCCGGGGACGCCGGGGCAGAGGCGACCCTTCGGCAAGGCATCCGCTACGCCGAGGCAAACGACTTCACGTGGGACAACATCAACGGTCGCCTGCTCCTCTCCTGGCTCTTCGCGCGCCGGGGCGCGTCGGCGGCGGCCCGGACCGAGTTCGAAGCGCTGCTCCTGCTGGCTCGCTCGACCGGCAACCACTTGGTCGTCGACGACTGCGAGACCGCGCTGCGCGAGCTCGCGGGCCGTGACTCCGTGCCGGTCTCTGCCCCCGCGGTTGCTTCGCGCTGAGGCTCTTCGTGCGTGCGCGCCCATGCCTCTCGCTTGCGCTCGTGCTCCTGTCGCGCGTCGCGGGCGCACAACCTCCGGCGCCGGTCACACCGCCGTCCGTGTTTGCCGCCGAGAGCGCTCGCGTGCCCGGCTTGCCGGGCGACGACGCGTGGGCCGCCCGGGACCTCGCGCTGTCCGAAGTGGACGCGCTTCACGGGGGCGTCGGGCTGCTTCACACGCAGCACGCAGAGAGCGGGGCGCCCGGCCAGCTCCGCATGGCGTTCACGACGGAGACGTTCGGATCGGGTTTCCTCTGCACGACGAAGTTCCCGTGCCCGAACCCCAGCGGGGGTCAACCTCTCACGCACGACTCGCTGACCCACCTCGGAGGCACGCTGAACATCGGCGTCACGATCACGAGGTGGCTCGACGCGTACGCGGTAACCGGCGCCTACGGTGACTCCGATGGCGCCAACCACCCGTCGCTCCTTCAGGTGCTCGGCGACAGCCAGCTCGGCCTCCGGCTGGTTCATCCGTTCTCGAAGGTCCTCCACGCTGCGACGCTCGCCGAGCTCGACCTCGTGAACGGGAGTGGCGCCGTGGGCCTCGCCGGCGGCGGAACCGGCGCGAAATTCGGCCTCCTCGGCACCATGGACCTCCGCGGGATGACCGACCCGTTTCCGCTCCGCGTCAGCCTGGACACGACGTACGTCGTCGACGACACCGCCGCCGTCGTCCAGTCGTACGAGTCGGCGCTCGGTGCTCCGGTCACGCGCGTCGAGCGCTTCGGCTTGCAGATCAACCGCGTCGACCACCTCGACGTCGGCCTCGGCGCCGAGACGTTCCTCGCCGACGATCGCGTGCGACCGTTCCTCGAGTACGCCCTCCTCGCGCCGATCAACCGCCAGGGCTACGAGTGTCCCGTCGTCAACGCGAGCAGCGACGGTTGCCTCGCCGACCACAGGGTGGTCCCGAGCACGGTCACCTTCGGGAGCCGGTTCTACCCGTGGAAGCACGGGTTCAGCCTCACTGCTGCGCTCGATGTCGGGGTCACCGGGGTCAAGAACTTCATCGAGGAGGTCGCGCCGACCGCGCCGTGGACGCTCTACCTCGGCGCGGGCTGGGCCGTCGACACGTGGGAACGACCCGCCATCGAGAAGACCGAGGTCGTGGACAGGATCATCGGCCCCAAGCCGGAGGGGAACCTTCGCGGCCTCGTCCACGTGAAGGACGCAACGACCAGTATCCCGGACGCGATCCTCGCGTGGGAAGACCACCCGGAGCTCACGTCTCGCGCGTCGGGGAGTGACGGCCGCTTCTCGATCCCGGTCGACCCTGGAACCTACAAGCTCGTCGTCCGCGCGAACGGCTACCGCGACGGCGCGTGCGGCGGAGTGATGGGTCCGCGCCCGGTCGACGTCGAGATCGACTGCCCGCTCGAGCCCGCCCTCGTCCAGGTGACGGCCAACGAGATCACGATCCAGCAACAAATCCAGTTCGAGGTCGACTCCGCCAACATCCTGCCCGAGTCCGACGGCCTCATGCGCGAGATTGCCGACACGCTCGCGAAGAACCCGCGCATCCACCGCGTGGAGGTGCAGGGCCACACGGACAGCAGCGGGGCCTTGGATTACAACCAGAAGCTGAGCGAGCAGCGCGCGGTGGCCGTGAGGGGCTGGCTCGTGGCTCACGGCGTCGCGTCCGAGCGCCTCGTCGCGCATGGCTATGGCGAGGAGAGGCCGCTCATCCCGAACGTCACGAAGGGGATGAAGGCGAAGAACCGCCGCGTTCAGTTCATCATCCTGGAGCAGACGCTCGAGAAGGGGACGGACCGCTGACGCGGATTGGCGTAGACTGATCGACCGGCGCCGATGTCCGACACCGCGACCGACCCCCTCCGCGCGCTCGCGCTCGCGCTGCCCGGCCAGGTGTTGCCGGGCAGCGAGGGGAGGCGCTATCCGCTTGGTGAGATCGTCGGCGAGGGGGGGCAGGGGTGGGTGTTCCGCGCGACGTGGAACGGGAGCGTCGACGTGGTGGTCAAGGTTCTCCGCCCGGACGCCACGACCCCGGAGTCACTCGCGCGGTTCCAGCGAGAGGCCCAGGTGCTGCGTACGCTCTCGCAGCAGTCGTCTCCGAACCCGCACATCGTCCGGTTCTTCGACCACGCGTACGCGTCCGTCTACGTCGAGGCGACGGGAGACCACTGGGATCTCCCGTTCACGGTGCTCGAGATGGTCGAGGGGGTGACGCTCGAACGCGCGCTCGCGGACGCGCAGCCGTCCGGGCTCGGCCTGGACCGCGCGCGGCGGATCCTGCGCCACGTCGTCTTCGCGCTGCGCGACGTTCACGCGCACGACGTCATTCACCGCGATCTGAAGCCCTCGAATATCCTCCTTGCGTCGCCCGGGGAGCGCGAGATCGCGAAGGTGACCGACTTCGGGCTCGCGAAGTTGCTCAACCCGGGGCTTGCGCGGACGACGGCGCTCGCCGGGGCGACGGTCGGTTATGCACCGCCGGAGCAGTTCGAGAAGGGTAACCTCCGCGTCGGGCGCCACACGGACGTCTTCTCGCTCGCCGCGATCTTCTACGAGCTCATCTCTGGGCGCGCCGCGTTTCCGCTTCACGAGCAAGCGCACCCGCTCTTCGTGATGGTGCGAATCCTGAACGACGCGCGCCCCGCGTTCGCGCGCGTGAGGGACCGCCTCCCGCGAGAGCTCGCCGAGCGCAACGACGTCATCGCCGCGATCGACGCGGCGCTCTCACGCGCCTTGTCACCGCGGCCCGAGGAGCGTCACCCGACGGTCGCCGAATTCCACGCCGAGATCGAGCAAGCGCTGGACGCGCTCCGCGCGAACCCGAGCCTCCGGGCGAACGCGGCCGCCGGCGTCGTCGTGCACAGGAGCGCGCCGCCGGGCGACCTCGACCGGCAGATGCTGAGCGCCGCGAAGACGATGCCGGCAGAGGCCGCCGCTCGGGCGGCCGCGCCGGCGAGCGAGCGCCCTCGACCCGCGGCGGCGAGCTCGGAGTCGCTGGCGCCGAAGTGGCGCCTCGTCGGCGCACCGCTCGCGTCGGACATGATGCTCCGGATTACCGTGTCTCCGTCGGCCGAGACCGCCGTCAGCGCAGGGCCGCACGGCATCGCCTTCTGGGAGGGGCGGTCGTGGGCGCGGCTCGACGCACCACCGAGCTTCGACGTGCGCGCGTCCAGAGCAACCGCATGGCTCGGGCGCCACGCGTTCTTTGCCGGCGCTTCGCCGACCGTCATCGGAGTCGCGGCCGATCGCAGCGTCGCGACCTGGAGGTTCGATGCGCCCGGCATCGTCTTCCACGGCGCGTCCGCCGATCCGAGCGGAGTCGTCCTCGCGGGCGAACGCCCTACGGCCGACGGCGTCGTCGGCGTGGTCGCCGAGCTCCCACTGGGGCGGCGCGCGGGGCACCCCGTCCGGCTCCTCGACGTCCCGGGCTGCGGTCCGCTCCGCGCCGCCGTTCGAGTCGCGAATGGCTTCCTCGCGTGCGGGGACATGGGGGCGCTGGTGCTCGCTCGCGAGCGCGCTCCTCTCTCGATGGTGCGCGCGTGCGACGCGACGCTCCACGATCTGTTGCCCTTCGCGGACGGCACGGCGATCGTCGTCGGCGCCGGCGCCTTTGCGTTCCGCGTGCTGCCCGGTCTCGAGCTCGAGCTCGAAGCGATGCAGACCAAGCGCGATCTGTTCACGATCGCGCGCGGACCGGACGGAGCGGCCTGGTGCGGAGGAGCGCAGCAGCGCGTGTTGCGGCGCGCGGCGAGCGGGTGGATGCGCGAAGGATCGCTCGCTGGGCCGGCCCGCGTGCGGGCGTTGCACGTCGCGCCGTCGCGCGTGCTCGCGTTCATGGATGACGGAGCCGTGCTCGAGGGGCTCCTGGCTTCCGCCCCGTGATCGCGCGCAGAAACGGACGAACGCTCCCATCGGAGAGAGCGCGCCCGGGTTGATGGTCCCGCGATCGGGACTCCTCTCGGTCGCCATGACGACTCTCCTCTTGATCGCCAGCAAACTGCGCGGCGCGCCTTCTCAGAACACGAGCGCGTCCCCCGAGCCGGCCGAGACGTCGGAAGTGGCAGCGATGAGAAATTCTTCGACCCGACTCATCAGGTCAGAGGTCCGGGACACGAGCTTCGTGATCGTCGTCATCGCCCGTCGTTCGGCGCGGGGGTGTGGAGTGCCAAGTCGCTTGTCGGCTGAGAACGGCGCGGCTGGGTCTCTATCACCGAGTCGCGCGCACGATCGTGTCGCCGTGCGGCTCTTCGGAGGGATAGGCGTGGACCCCCATCTCGTCGCCGTCCAGGCCTTCGATCTCGACCTCCCTCGACACGCGGTGGCCACCGACGAGCTTCCCGGTCACCCAGTAGGCGGCGAGCCCGACGCTCGCGACCCACACGAAGTTCGCCACCACGCCGACGAGCTGCGCGACGAGCTGGCTGGCGCCGCCTCCCGCGATGAGCCCGGTCACGGGTCCGGGCACGCCGTTCAGCCCGTCGCCGTACCTCCCGTCCGCGAAGATCCCTACGGCGAGGACGCCGAACGCGCCAGAGACGCCATGGACGGCGCAAGCGCCGACGGGGTCGTCGATCCTGAGGTGGCGCTCGATCCAGAGGAAGGATGCGACTACGAGCACTCCGGCGATCGCGCCGATGACGACCGCGCTCGTCGGAGCCACGAACGCGCACGGAGCCGTGATGGCGACGAGGCCGGCGAGCATCCCGTTGGCCATGAAGGTCGGGTCCGGCTTTCCTGTCGCACGCCACGCGTAGAGCATCGCGGTGACCATTCCCGCCCCCGACGCGAGCATCGTGTTCGCCGCGACGACGGCCAGGCGGAGATCGGTGCCTGCGAGCGTCGAGCCCGCGTTGAATCCGAACCACCCGAACGCCAGGATGATCGTTCCAATGATGGCCATCGGCACGTTGTGCGCGGCGAAGGGCCGCGGTCGCCCGCGCGCGTCGAAGCGACCGTTCCGGGCACCGATCGCGCGGCACGTCACGAACGCGAGCACGCCCCCGGTCATGTGAACCACGCTGGAGCCCGCGAAATCGACCATGCCGTGACCGAGGTGAAACTCCTTGCCGAGCGTCGAGAGCCAGCCGCCCCCCCAGACCCAGTTGGCGTGGACGGGATAGATGAAGCCTGCGACGAAAACCGAGAAGACGAGGAACGCCGAGAATCGCCACCGCTCCGCGAGGGCGCCGGTGGGAATCGTGGCCGCCGTGTCCATGAAGACCATCTGGAAGACGAACATCGCCAGAACCCCGACGTCGAGCGCGTCGCCGGTGAGGAAGAACCCTTTCGCTCCCACGAGCCCGAACGCGTGCCCCCCGAGAGACACGGAGAGCTCACGGCTGAGGATGTCCGGACCGGCGAACGTCGCGAGGGGGCCTACGCCGCCCATCTGCAGCGCGAATCCGACCGCCCAGAACGCGAGCATTCCGACACCGTAGACGGCGAGGTTCATCGCCATCGTGTGCACCGCGTTCTTGGCGCGGGTGAGCCCCGTCTCCACCATCGCGAAGCCTGCCTGCATGAACATGACCAGGGCGGCGGCAAGGATCGCCCACGTGAAGCTCAGGGCGGCGCGGTGATGACCGACCTCCGTGGCGAGCTCCTCGAGCGTCGCGTGTCCCGCGATCGCGGCAGGGACATCCTGGGCCGTCCCCGTCGCCGTCCCGACCGGGTCCGCAAGGGGCGCGGCGAGAGCGTCAGGGACGAGCGCCACGAGGAGCAACGAAACGAGGAGCAGCCCGAGCGCGATCGTCGCGCGCCGGCGACCCGCAGAGGGGCGTCTAGCGAACACCGAGGCAATGTGCGACAGGCCACGTTTCGCGATCGTTTCGGCGCCTCGCGTCGCTACCGAGCCAGCGCCCGCGCGAGCACTCGCCGCGCGTTCTCGAAGTACACCTTTCGGAGCACGTCGACTGGGAGGCCGATCCCGCTGATCGTCCACCTCCCCTGGATGGGCGTCATGTGTTGGAAGTGTTCGTCGCGCGTCTCGAGCCACCGCCAGTGCTTCGCGAAGAAGTCGACGGCGTCCGCGTCGGTCGGCGGCGGGCCGCTTCCACCGGACCCGAGCACGAGCTCGTCCCCGACGCTGAGGTCGGTCGCGAAGAGAATGCGGTCCTGGTGCTTGATGAAGAACCGTCGCACCCGATCGGGGTCGTGGCGGCCGATCTCGGGGATCCGGGCGGCGAGATCGATCCACATGTTCGGGTGGCGATCGAGCGCAGCGTCGACCCAGTCGACGTCCTCCGCGTTTGCACCGAAATGGACGGAGACGAAGGTCGTCTCCGGGTGACGACCGATGACGCGATCGAGCGCGGCGAGCAGCTCCTCGCGCGGCGGGTAGCGCGTGGGGTCGCCGAACCACCACGAGGGATGATCCTGAAGCTCGTCCCACCGCTCGTTCGATGGGAGAAGGGGTTGCCAGAACGCGCGTGGATCGGCGACGTGAATCGAGATCGGGAGCCCGAGCTCGCCGCAGCGCCTCCAGACACCGTCGAGCTTCGGATCGTCGATGTGAATGAGCTTGCCGGCCTTGTCGTGGAGGTAGAGGCCGAGTCGCTTGTACTCCTTGAGCCCGGCCGCCCCGAGCGCCGCGCCGCGCTCGACTTGCTTCACGGCGCGCGTCGCGAAGTCGGGAGCGTCCCAGTCGGAGTAGTCGAGGTTCATGTACTCCAGGAATCGACCGGGGTAGAGCGTGTCGGCGACCGCCTTCGTGTACTGGAACGCGCTCGGCACGTCCGACCTCGGTGTCACGGTGCCGCCGCTCAGGTTGACAGCCAGTCCCACTCCGACCGCGTCCAGAATCTTGACCGCGTGCGCGAGCGCCTCCGATTCCGGCGGGATGTGCTCATGCATGTCGATGATGAGGTGCTGTCGGCGCCAGCCGTCCGCCTCGCGCTGCACCGCCGCGACGTCGGGGATCTGCCCGGCGCCGCCTGGTGCAGACGATGAGGTCGGTGATGCCGACGCGGAACGAGGACCCGCGAGTGTGTGCGCGTCGGTGGCGGGCGATTCCGGCGCGGCTTTGTGCCCCGGACACCCGACCAGCCCCGCGGTGGCCGCGGCTATCGTGACCGCTCCGAGCCACATCCAGGCGCGCATCGAGAGTTCACTCTACATGACGCAAAGTCGGGCAGGGCGCCTTGCGCGGAGCTATGGTTGTCCCCGATGCTCTTCGTCGGGCGAATGCGCGCGCTCCGCCACTCGTGCGCCGGCGCGGTCGCGTGCGCCGCGCTCGTCGGGTGCGCACATCCGATCGTCGCGCGCGACGGGACCGTCGTCGTTCAGCAGAAAGGGGCCGACGGCGCGTCGGTCTTGACGGCCAACGGCGTCGAGTACCACGACCGCACGAAGGTGCCGCAGCGCGTGGTCGTGAAGGACGCGAACGCTCCGTGGCGCGCGCCCGTGGGCTTCATCCTCCCGACGAATGGCCGCTTCACCGCGACGAGCCAACCCACCCTCCTGGAAACGCCTGGGCTCGGCATCGTCATGCGACCGAGCGATACTCGTGTCCCCGCGTGGGGTGGCGAGGTTCTGATCCGGGTCGACCTGCTCGCTCCCGCGTCGACCGGCGCGACGCGCGCTCCTGAACAGGTGGCGTTCGTCATCGATGGCAGCGGCGAGGGGACGATGGCGCTCGCGGACGCGGCGATTGGCCAGCTCGGCGGCAAGGACCACATCACCGAGATCGACGCTCGCGGGGCTCACGTCGTCGTCCCGACGATGCCGGCGTCGCACCGCTCCCTCTCCTCGGCCGCCCTGGCCAAGCGCCTCACGCAGCCGCGGACGATGGCCGCCGACCTCGGCCTCGCGCTGCAGCGCGCGACCGCGGCGATCGGGACGACGGGCGGTCGCCTCTTGATCCTCTTCACCGACGGCGAATCCGGAAAGAGCCTCGACGCGAAGGCGACCTCGGCCTTGCGGGCCCTGGCGCAGGCGAGCGTGCCGGTGCTCATCGTCTCGACGACCGCTCACGCCAACTTCGATGCGCTGAACGCGCTCTCCGCAGAGGCCAACGGCACGCTCGTCTCCGACGACGCGCTCGACGCGCGGATCCGCGTGCTCCGTGAGGATCTCCCTGCCCCCGGCCCCGTCGTGTTCGGCGACGTCGTGCTCACCTTCGAGGGGACGCCCGCGCCCTCCCACGTGCTCGAGGCGTCCGGGGGCGACGTGCGGTGGAAGCTCGACGCGGGCGAGCTCGCCCTGGGCGACGTCGTCGCGGGCGAGATGCGCACGGAGGTCGTTCGCGTCACCGTGCCCGCGTGGGTCCCGGGAGAAAAGTTCTCGTTCACCGTGATCGCCCACGTGACGGATCCACGCCGTGCGAACGAGCGGCGCGAGTTTCGCGCCGAGCTGCCGTGCATTTACGACAACGATATCGCGCGCATCGCCGCCTCCCGGCACGGTGACGTCATCGCGTACGCGTCGGCCCTGGCCACGATGAGTCGCCTCGACGAGGCGTTCGTCGGGCCGGGCGTCGAGCGCGCGGGTGGGCTCAAAGCGCTCGCGGAGATGCATGCGCGGTCGATGCTTCTGCTCGCGCGCGACATGCGCGATCCGCAGATCCAGGAGCAAGCCGAGATCTTGACGGCGCTCTTGCAAGCAGAAGCCCCCTGACGGCACCCGGAGGAGCATGCCCTGGATCGAAGCCCTCCTTCGCGGCCAGACGGTGCTCGCGCGCGCGAACCCCGAAGGTCAGCTCGCCGTGGAAGGCGGCCGGGTCGAGGTGCGATACAAGCCGAACGACGGGCGGGCGTACCGTGCGTCGATCGCGAACCTGACGCGCAAGCCGGGCGGCAAGCTCTTGCCGGACGACACGTGCGCGCCGGCCGAGGCCGCACCATCCCCGAAGACGCGCGGGAAGCCCGCGCCGGCCTCCGTGCAGGCGACGGTTGCGCAGTGGGTGGCGTACACCGACGGCGCTTGCTCGGGGAACCCCGGCCCCGCCGGCTCCGGGATGGTGGTGATCGCGCCTGGAGGGAAGATCCACGAAGGCTACGAGTATCTCGGGCTCGCCACGAACAACGTCGCGGAGCTCACCGCCGTCCTGCGCGGCGCGCAGTGCATCCCCAAGGAGGCCGAGAGCGCCGCGGTGATGACCGACAGCAAGTATGCGATCGGCGTGCTCACCAAGGGTTGGAAGGCGAAGGCGAACCAGGAGCTCATCCTGCGCACGCGTCACGTCCTGGCCGGCCGTGCGATCCAGCTGCTCTACGTGCCCGGCCACTCGGGCATCCCGCTGAACGAACGCGCCGACGAGCTCGCTCGCGAGGCCGTCCGCCTCGAGCGTTCGAAGCCGCTTCCCACGCTCGGCGCGACGCCGAACCAGTAACGCGCTCTGGGCGGGAGCCGGACACTTGCGCTAGAAGCTTCCCTCGCGATGGCCAGCATCTTCCGCCCCGGGCTCTTCGAAGGTCAGGTCGCGATTGTCACCGGCGGCGGGAGCGGCATCGGCCTCGCCATTGCAGAGTCTCTCGGGGAGCTGGGGGCGAAGGTGGCCATCCTCGGGCGGAACGCCGAGCGCCTCGCGGAGGCGACCGCCCGTCTCGAGCGGCTCGGCATCAAGACTTTCTCCGCCCCGTGCGACATCCGCGAGCCCGACCAAATCGCCGCCTACGTCGATGCCGTCGGCGCCGCGCTCGGGCGCGCCACGGTGCTCGTGAACAACGCAGGCGGCCAGTTCCCCACGACGGCGGACACGCTGACCGCGAAGGGGTGGGACGCCGTCATTCGGAACAACCTCTCCGGCACCTTCTACATGACGCAGGCAGTCGCCACGCGGCACTTCTTTCGAGAGGAGAAGGGGCGCATCGTCAACATCATCGCCAACGTCGCGCGCGGGTTCCCCGGCATGATCCACACGGGTGCCGCGCGCGCGGGCGTGGAGAACATGACGAAGACGCTCGCCGTGGAGTGGGCGGACCACAACGTGCAAGTGAACGCCGTCGCGCCAGGGGTCATCAAGTCGACGGGGACCGACCGTTACCCGCCCGAGCTCCT
>Ga0209415_10007099_pt1 | contig 19646 bp, 15 predicted proteins | sample PeaSoiSIISIP2007_FD_187696 | JGI IMG/M metagenome (GOLD analysis project Ga0209415, IMG submission 187696) | Peat soil microbial communities from Weissenstadt, Germany - SII-SIP-2007 (SPAdes) (version 2) | ecosystem: Environmental > Terrestrial > Soil > Wetlands > Peat | place: Germany... | reverse complement strand
GCCTGCCCCGTCTATCGAAACATTGGCGGCCACGCCTACGGCACCACCTACCAGGGACCCATCGGCAGCGTGCTCACGCCGCATCTACGCGGAATCAATGAATTCCAGCACCTCTCCTCCGCGTCATCATTATGCGGCGCTTGCACGGAGACCTGTCCGGTCAAGATCGACCTTCATCATCATCTCTTACACAACCGCCGGAACGCGGTTGCAAACACCGATCGTCCCTGGCTCGAACGCGTGGGATTCAAGCTATGGCGCTGGATCATGCTGAGTCCTCGGAGATTTGCATGGTGCGGCGGAGCGGCCCGAACCGTGCTGCGTCTCACCAATAGCCTGGGACTGGAAGGGACAACGCTCGATCCGGCCCGCGGCTGGACGAAACCACGTGCCGCTCTCCGGGTTCCGGCTAAGTCATTTCGCACTTTGTGGAGGGAATCTGATGGAACAGACTGAAAACCAGTCTCGCGAGCGCATTTTGGGGCGCATGAAAGCGGCGCTGAGCACGCCTGCCCCGCGGCACTCGGGCGATGGCCTGGAAAAGGCAATTTTCGCCCCGGTTTCCGATCCGCTCCAGCGATTTCAGAAAGAATGCGTAGCGAACATCACGGAATGCATTGTGACCCCCAGCCAAAGCGCGAGCGCCGCAGCTGTCGCCGGCATACTTGCATCGCTTCCGGCGGGAGAAATATTTGCCCAGGATGCCCCCCAACTCCGCCGGATGGCGGATGCGTGGCAGGAAGGCCGGAACCTGCGGTGGTCGAGCGAAGGCGGTCCGCGGGAAGCTTCTCAGGCCACCATCACTCTGGCCGAATCGCTGGTTGCGGCAACGGGCTCGATTCTGGTTTCCGCGTCGTGCGGGGGCCGCGGCGCTTCCGTGGTCGCGCCGGTTCACATTGTTGTTGCCGGCATCGAGCAACTGGTTCCGGATCTGGAGAGTGCTTTCGCGCAACAGTGCGAGCGCGGAACGGCATTGCACAATTCCTATCTTTGCCTGATCACCGGTTCCAGCCGCACCGCCGATATCGAAAAAATTCTGGTCTTGGGCGCGCACGGTCCACGACGGTTGGTGGTCGTATTGGCCTTGAGCCCGGAGTAGCTGCCAGCGAAGCTCCCTAGGATGAATCGCGGGGTTCGCGCCGAAGCCTTACTGGCAACGATTGACTTGGTGCCCACAATCCTGAATCATCACGATGTCTCTCGTTGCTGAATACATGAAAGGCACTTGTTTCGGAAGACATGAAAATCTGCGTCCTTGGACTCGACTGCGCCGCACCCGAAATCGTCTTTGGCGACGAGCGCCTGGTGAACCTCCGCCGCCTCATGCAACTGGGAGTCTATGGCCGCCTGCGAAGCGTGATCCCACCCATTACCGTGCCCGCATGGATGTGCATGAGCACCAGCCAGGACCCCGGCTCGCTTGGCGTTTACGGCTTCCGCAACCGGGTCGACCACTCCTACGAAAAACTCGGCTTCGCCAACTCCGCTTCCATCAAGGCGCTGGCCATCTGGGATCAACTGGCGCGCGAGGGCAAGAAATCCATCATTGTCGGTGTGCCGCCGAATTATCCTCCGCGGCGGGTGAACGGCATCAGCATCGGCTGCTTCCTTACGCCGGATACCGTGAAAAACGATTTCACTTATCCGCCCAGCATCAAGACCAAGCTTACGGAGCTTGTCGGCGAGTACCCGACGGATGTAAAGAACTTTCGCACCGATCGCAAGGACTGGCTGAAGGAAGAAATCTTTCGCATGAGCCGGAAACAGTGGCAGGTCGTGCGCTGGCTGCTCAAAGAGCAGGAGTGGGACTACTTCCACTTCGTCGATATCGGCCTGGACCGCATGCACCACGGCTTCTGGAATTATTTCGATCCCAAGCACGTGCAGTTCGAACCCGGCAATCCCTTCCAGAATGCTATTCCCGAATATTATTTGTGGCTGGATGAGCAGATCGGGGCCGCCCTCGAGTTGCTAGACAAAGACACCATCGTGCTGGTCGTCTCCGATCACGGCGCGCAGCGCCTCGACGGAGGGTTTGCCATCAACGAATGGCTGATCCGCGAGGGCCTGCTGGTGCTCAACGAGTATCCCAAGACGCTGACGCCTTTCGACAAGCTCAACGTGAACTGGAGCCAGACCCGAGTATGGAGCGAAGGCGGATACTACGCTCGAATGTTCTTCAACGTACAGGGCCGTGAGCCACAAGGCGTAGTCCCAGCCGCGGAGTATGAGTCCTTTCAAAATGAAATGAAAGCCCGCCTGGAAGCCCTGGTGGACGACAAGGGCCAGCCGCTGAATTCTCCCGTCTTCAAACCGAAAGAACTCTATCGCCATGTGCGCAACGTAGCGCCGGACTTGATTGTCCACTTCGGCGGGCTCTACTGGCGCTCAATCGGCTCGGTCGGCCATGCCAAAATTCACGTGCAGGAGAATGACACCGGCCCCGACGGCTGCAACCACGCACAGTACGGCATGTTCATTCTGGCCGCTCCCAATTGTCCTCTGCAAGGTGAGTACGAGGGCGCCAGTCTGCTGGATATCGCCCCTACCTTGCTGGATTTGGCGGGGTACGAAATTCCCAGTTCGATGCAAGGCCGCTCGCTGGTCGCGGGCGTGGAGAAAGAGATTCCGGTCAGCGCTTGAGAGAATTCTGCTGAGGGTCCTGGTTCTTCTTTTTTCGGTGAAAGAACCCGCCGATTTTTTCTATCATGGAACTCTTTTGCACCGGATTTTTTTGTGCCCGTGATTGATTCTGCTGAAAACCATACACTGGCGCCTTGCTCTGTTGCTTGTTCTGCGCCATCTTCGCCTGTAGTTTGGACTTCAGCAAACTCCCTAATTGACTGCCAATCTGCCCGGTCAACATTCCTTTCACATCGGGAACAAAGCTCGGATTGGAGGTCGTCCCGCGAATGAAGAAAGGAATACTCTCACCCTGGTCTCCCAAGCCCGCAAGCTTCGTAATCGCTGTAACGACTGCTCCATTCAGATTCGCCGTCATCTTGTACTCCAGGCCTCCTCCCGGGCTAATGGTGCCACTGCCGGTGAGCACGCCCAGCGCGGGAATGGTGAGGTTCACCTTCTCGGTGCGGACACCATCCGCCGCCACGCGCGCATCGGCGCTCAAATTCTGGATGGTAGTATCCGGTCCCGTCTTAGACCCGCTCAGCTTGGAGATGGAAGAAAGCTTCGACCCCAGATCAAATCCAGAAAGCTTGGAGTTCGACAAGCGAATCGATCCGGCGACGACCGGGCTGTCAGCCGGGCCGGTGATATCCAGAGTTGCGGCCAGCGTCCCGCCCCTGAGTCTGGACCCGGAAGGCAGCACCACGCCCAGCGCGGGCAACATGGCCTCCAGGTCATCCACCGGCATGCCTTGCGCATTCACCTTCATGTTCAGCACCGCGGAGTTGTCTTGCATCTGGTAGCTGCCGGTCAGTTGGGCGACCGCCTTGCCCATAGCGATGTCCCCTTCGCTGAGGGTTCCGGTTTGAGTGTGCAATTGATGCTCGATGGTGTATTTCAGCTGTACCGGCCGTCCCGCCGGCGCTCCGCTCTGCACCAGTTTCAACTGCTGCGCTTGCAGCGTGCCGTTACTCCGCAACGCCTGGCCATCCGAGCTCACGGTGCCGTCAAAGTCGGCTAGCCCGGAAATTCCAGGCGAAAGTTCGCCAATGCCCGAGGCAGCCAGATCGAGCCGCTTCACGCTGATCTGTGCCTGCAGGGGAGTCAGCGAGGCGTCGGTTGAATTGATAGGTCCGGCGTTTCCGTCCAGTTTCAGGCTGCCACCGTTGGGCAAATTGGCGGAAAGGGTAAACGGGAATTGCGCGCCGAAAGAGAAATTGCGGACAGCGATATTCACGTTGTCATAAACGTGAGTCTTGGAGGTCGCCGTCTGCCCAATAGTCACACGCCCATCTGTGATGTCCAGCTTCTTCACCGCGAGGTTCGCAGTGGCCGACTCTCCGCTTGGGGCGCTGGGGGCAGGGTTCGGAGCCGGAGGTGCGGAAGATGACCCCGCGCTGGAAGCGCCGCCCAGGCTGGAAAAGTTCCAGGTGCCGGAAGCCGAACGCAAAAGCGTAATTTCCGGACGCTCCAGCGTCAATTCGGTGACGTGCAGGTTCCGGGAAAAAATCAAGGGGAGCATCTCGACTCCCACCTTCAGGCCTTTGGCCCGAATAAAGGGATCCGCGCTGAAAGCCGGATCGTCGGCAATGGCAAGATCCTGCGCCGACACGGTTCCGGCGAAGAGGGAAAGGCTCAGATTGCCGACCGTGACCGGCCTGCCGATGGCGGCGGACAGCTCCGACTCCAGCTTGGGACGAAAGCTATTCACGTTGACCCCGAAGGGCAGAGCAATCACCGCCACCACGATGACTGCCAGGACAATTCCGACGATTCGCAGCGCGCGCTTCATAACATCTCCCTGCCGGCTGGTTTGCCGGAGAGCTATTCCAGTCTGCCTATTCTGGACGGTTTCCGGTACTTTGCAAGCAGAAAAATCGCAGGGACGACCCCCCGAAACCTGGCCAGGGACGGCCCATTTGGGGCTTCTTGAGCCAATCGCCAGTTTCCTGAGCCGCGCACGGCCGCTCCGGAAGGGTTTTGCCCTTACCCCACTTCAGCAGGTTGGGGCGCTGGCTTGACCACGGAGAGCGCCTGCTCCAGGTCGGCGATCAGGTCGTCGACGCTTTCGATCCCCACCGAGAGCCGGATCAACTGTTCCGTGACTCCCATCTTCCGCCGGTGTTCGGGGGAGATCATGGCATGGGAGGTAAGCACTGGAATGCTCACCAGGGAATCAACCCCACCTAAGCTGGGCGCCAGGGTGAACAGATCCAATGCTTCGGCCACGCGGCAGGCATCTTCACCACTGCCTTCCACTTCAAAGCTGACCACGCCGCCGCCGCCGCGCATCTGCTCCATCGCCAAAGCCCGCTGCGCATGACCCTCGAGAAATGGATAATTTACCCGCCGCACCTTGGGATGTTGAGCGAGGAACTGTGCAACCCGCAACGCACTCTCATTCTGCCGCTGCACCCGAACCGCCAGCGTCTTGATGCCGCGCAGCAAGAGCCATGCAGCATGTGGATCCATGGTTCCGCCTAAAGTTGTGCGAGTTTCGTGAATTTTCTGGATCAGTTCCTGCCGGCCCGCCACGACACCACAAATTAGATCCGAGTGTCCGCCAAAGTACTTGGTGCCGGAGTGCATCACCAGATCGATGCCGAAATCGATCGGCTTCTGATTGATCGGTGTGGCAAAGGTGCCGTCGATCAGCGTGATGATGCCATGCGGCTTCGCCAACGCCACTACTTTCTTCAAGTCTACGACGCGCACCGTGGGATTCGTCGGCGACTCCAGATAAAGCAGTTTCGTATTCGGCTGAATGGCGCGAGCGTGCTGATCGTAGTCGGTGGTGTCGACGAAAGTAGTTTCCACACCGAACTTTGGCAGCCACCGGCTGAAGAATTTGATTGCGCCCCCGTAAATGTCACGCTGCGCCACCACGTGATCGCCGGTCTTCACCAGACTCAGAACCGAGGTCGTGATCGCCGACATTCCGGACGCAAACAGCAGAGCGCGGTCGGCGCCCTCCAGTTCGGCGATAGCGGCTTCGGCCACCGTGTTGGTCGGATTTCCGTATCGGGTGTAAAACTTGTCCGTGCTGGTGGCACGGACTTGCTGCTCATTGTCTGTAACCTCAAACGTCGAGGTCTGGTAGATGGGCGTCGCCAGAGGCCCGTTTTTCTTGCTGAGGTCGGTGCCGCCGCGTACAGCCTTCGTTTCCTGGCGGTGTTGGTGCGGTTTCATAGGTGCTCCTGCGTTGTGCCTGGCCAATTCCGTGTCGACCTCTCTAAGAGTAACGTCCGTCTTGGCGGCGGGCAAGCGCCAGCCTCCCCATTTTTCGCATTCCGCGTATCTTATAATTCGTAGCCTATGGAAATGGGACTGAAAGGCCGGGTGGCCATCGTAGCGGCGTCCAGTCTGGGCATCGGCCGGGCTACGGCGGAAGCCTTCGCCGCCGAAGGATGCCGCGTCGCCATGTGTTCGCGCAACGCTCAAACCCTGCAATCCGCCGCTGAGCAGATACAGAAGCAATCCGCCGCCGAGGTGTTTTTCCAGCCGCTCGATGTTACCGATCCGGAGGCGGTCCACGGTTTCGTGGACGCCGTTATGGCCAGGTTCGGCGCCGCCGACATTTGCGTGACCAACGCCGGCGGTCCTCCCGCCAAGGGCTTTCTCGCTGCCACCCTGGAAGATTGGCGCAAAGCAGTTGACCAGAATTTCCTCAGCACCGTCTATTTCGCGCGCGAGGTCATCCCCCACATGCAACGCAAGCACTGGGGACGAATCATCACCATCACGTCCATCACCACCAAACAGCCTGTCGCCGACCTCGTCCTTTCGAATGCCGTCCGCGCTGCCGTGGTGGGCCTGGTCAAGAGTCTGGCCAATGAATTTGGCAAAGATGGAATTCTGGTCAACAATGTCGGGCCCGGCTTCACCGCCACCGACCGCCTGAAGAATCTGGCTAAGTCCCGATCCGCGGCGCTGGGAAAAAGCGAAAAGGAAATGTTCGAAGGCTGGGCCGCCGACGCCGCCTTGAAGCGCGTTGCCGATCCACGGGAGGTTGCCGACGCCATCGTTTGGCTGGCCTCGGAGCGCGCCTCCTACATCACCGGGCAGACTCTTTTGGTCGACGGCGGCACCTATAAAGGGCTATAGAAGCTGTGTCTCTTGTGGAGTCTGCGTCTGGGTTTGTAACTGGGTCAAGGTCATCCCTAGTGGTGGAACAAAGGTGCCCCAGCCGCGCAGCGGCAGCATGGAAAAGCCCGGCACGGAAGTGCCGGGAAGCGAGAGCGGAACGAACCGAGTCCCGTCAGGGACGACACTATAGCCTGACTTCCGGTGGGATGAGTAGAATAAGCGCGGCAGCCGAGGCACGAAAGGCACACCCAAAATGGCAAAGGCAAAACGCGCAACCAAAAAGAGCACAGCAAAAAGAACACCCAGCCGCCGCACTCCCAGCAAGAAACCCGAGCTGAAGTACATCTCCTGGAGCTCGGTCGAACTGGAGGACCTGAACCCGCTCCTCCAGCGCCAGCTCGTGGTCGGTCACAGAGTCATGCTGGCGCGCGTCCTGTTGAAGAAAGGCTGCATCATCCCCCTGCACAGCCATCACAACGAGCAGATCAGCTACATTCTGGAGGGCGCGCTCAAGTTCTGGCTCGATGGCAGGGAGATCGTCGTCAACGCCGGCGAAGTTCTAACCATTCCTCCTCACATGCCGCACAAAGCCGAAGCCGTGGTCGACACCGTGGATCTGGACATCTTTAACCCTCCTCGCGCCGACTGGATCAACAAGACCGACCAATATCTGCGCGGCGGAAAGTAGCGCTTGTCCGTTGGCGTCCTCAATTTATTCTCCGCGCACTCTGCGGCTGTTCTCAGCGGCCTCTGCGCTGCAAGCTTTTGCCGAGACCGGTAAATGCCTTGCTCATCGCCATGGGTTCCAGCCAGGACGATATTCGTCTGATATTCTGACTATTCTGTTCCTGAACTCTAATTTGCTCAGATGATGAACCAGACTGTCTCCCAATCCGGAATCGAGCAAGGTCTGTGGCAAATGCGCTGCATCGGATGCGGCACCGTGCACGACAGGGTTGGCCGCGATCTGCGCTGTCCCACTTGTGGCGATTTAGTCGAAATCGCCTATCCCGCGTGGAAGGCGAGCGGGGGGCGGGCGTCCGGCCTGATCGCCTCCGAGCTGAAAGCGCTCTGGCGGCAGCGCCGCAGTTCCCGTTCCGCGGTCGATCAAAGCGGTGTCTGGCGTTTTCGCGAGATGCTCCCGGCGTTAGGCGACGGCCATGATGCCATCACGCTGCGCGAGGGCAATACGCCGCTCTACGAAATGCCCGGTTGCGCCCGCGCGGCCGGAGTCCAGCACCTCTACGCCAAGCACCAGGGCCTGAATCCAACCGGATCGTTCAAGGATACGGGCATGACCGTGGCCGCGTCGTTCGCCCGCCGCGAAGGATTCCGCTGGGTCGCCTGCGCCTCCACCGGGAACACTTCCGCTTCCATGGCCGCCTACGCCGCTCGCGGAGGCATGCGCAGCCTGGTTCTGATTCCCGACGGCAAAATCTCCTGGAGCAAGCTTTCCCAGGCTCTCGACTACGGCGCCGTCACCTGCCAGATCCGCACCGATTTCGATGGCTGCATGCGCGTGCTCAATGAGGTTGTCCTGCGCATGCCCGTCTATCTTCTGAACTCGGTCAACCCCTATCGCCTCGAAGGCCAGAAGACCGCCGCCATCGAACTGCTGGAGCAGTTGGACTGGCAGCCCCCGGATCATGTCATCGTCCCCGGCGGCAACCTAGGCAACTCCTCGGCTCTGGGTAAGGCCCTCCTGGAGATGCAGGAACTGGGTCTCATTTCCACCTTGCCCAAGGTCTCCATCATTCAGGCGGAAGGCGCCAACCCTCTAGTCCGCACTGTCCGTGAGACCGGCGGCAAGGAACTGGTGGGGGTCGAGGCCGAAACTCTGGCCACCGCCATCCGCATCGGCCACCCAGCCTCCTGGAAAAAAGCTGTGCGGATCCTCCAAGCCACCGGTGGAACGGTCGAGCAAGTCAGCGAGATCGAGATTGCGCAGGCCAAGGCGGAAATCGGGGCGGATGGCATCGGCTGCGAGCCTGCTTCCGCGGTGACGCTCGCCGGCCTCAAAAAGCTGGTCACGCAAGGCTTCGTCAAGCCGTCCCAGAGCATCGTCTTAGTTCTGACCGGCCACCTGCTCAAAGACCCAGACTTTACCTTGAAGTTCCACCGCGGCGATCTGTTCGCCGGAAGCAAGCTGGAGAAAGACGCCGGAGTCCTGGCCGGGCAACAGCGTGCCCCCATCGTGCTAGAGGCCAGCGCGGACGCCGTCGTAAAGACCCTGGAGCAAGCCGACAAGCTCGCAGAGAAACGCTGATTTGCGCGCTAGCAGACCCTAAGCCTTTGGCTGGCGCAGCGCTACCAGCGTGTTCGTGAGAACTCAATTTCGAGAGTGCAGGTTTGCAGCTTTCTAAATCCAGCTCCGGAGCTGCGAAATATGTAAGCCCCGGACGTGAGTCCGGGGTCCCCAGTGGGACAAGATCACGCGCCCAAAGGGCGCAACACCAGAATTCTTGAAGTCTACGGGCGCCAAGTTAAACATGAAGAAGAAAATTAATCCCGGACCTCTAAACCTCACACTCCCCGCCACTTCCGCCAATCTCGGTCCGGCCTTCGATGCTGCGGCGCTGGCTCTCGGACTTTTCCTTAAAATCCGCGCTGAGGCCGCCGGGAAATTCTCCATCCAGGCCCGAGGACGTGACCCCGAAATCTGCGGTCGCCTCGAAGACCACCTCATTCTGACCACCTATAGGGAAGTCCTGGAGGTCCAGCAGAAGCCGGCGCAGCCGCTGGCGCTTCGCATCGATAATCAGATTCCCATCGGCAAAGGATGCGGCTCATCCGCCGCCGCGCGCCTGGCCGGCATTGCCCTGGCGGTTCACTTCGGGAAACTTCGCTGGACGGATAGTCGCATCGTGGGCGAAGCTTCTCGCCGCGAGCACCATCCCGACAATGCCGCTGCCTGCTGGATGGGCGGGGTAACGGTTGCCCGCATGGCTGGCGAAGCGGAAGCGCAGGTTGCCCGCATCGCTCCGAAAGGAAAGTGGCCGTTGCTGCTGGCTGTGCCCGAGCAGGCCCTCTCCACCGAAGTGGCCCGCAGCGTTCTCCCCGCGCAATATTCGCGGGCCGACGCGGTGAGCAATATTCAGAACTCGATGCTGTTACTCGCGGCCCTGATGCAGGGGCGCCCGGACCTGCTCTCCTCCGCGCTCGCGGATCGAATCCACCAGCCTTACCGCGCGGCTTTATGCCCGCTTCTGCCTGCCCTGCAGAAGATCGCTGGCACTTCCGGCATTGTCGGAGTCGCATTAAGCGGGGCGGGTCCGTCGGTCCTGATTTTCCTTGACGCAAAGGCAAGTCCCAGCAGGGTCAAGGCCCGTATCGCCGCTCACCTCTGGACGAGCGGGCTCACCGCGGAACTGATTTCCACTCTCATTTATGGGCAGGGCGCGGGTCAGGAAAGGGCTTGGACGCAAAGATAACGAACAGTGTTAGGGTGTCTCTTCTCAGTAGGATGGACGTGGCGAGATGATGCTGAACTTTCAGTCAGGTTGTTGACGCCTGGCTAGCCGCGTTGTCGCTCGCGGCCTGCCTCAGCTGCCGCCGCAATACTAAACAGATGCTGCTCGAAGCTAAGGTAAGGTTCGCGAGCAAAACGGTCTGGATACGAATTGAGCGCGTTGAGAAAGGTTTTGATCTCCCGCTCCACTTCGCGTGTGCGGCTCTGGCCAGAGAGCTCGACTACCACCGAGCGACGTTTGGTATTTCTCATTGTTCCCCCACCCCGGAAGTCATCCCGCGTGCACTTACCAACCACTGAGTGCTCGACATACCCATTTGCGGAGGCGTCCGATGCCAATCCGGCACTCTCTCGCGAAACGGGGGGAACCCAAAAAGTACGCGTCCTTTCGGAACCTGTAAATAGCACCTCCGTGCCACGCCGCGGAATTGTCAGTTTCGCCGCCCGGAACACTCTAACGGCGGCTTGCCGGCGGAATAATGCCGTTCATCCGCAAATACTCCACCATCTGGCCATAGTGATCCCAGGGGTGCCCAACTGCCAGCAGCGCGATCTGCAAGCGTGTGGTCGTGCCTTCCCGCCAGGGACTCTTGATCGGTTCTACCAGATTCTCCTGGTTCACACTGTCTAGAGCCTTATGCAGGTAAGCGAACGAATCGTTGAGAAATTTCATGACGTCTGCCTTGCTTTTCACCGAATCCGGGCCCTTCTCGTCATTGATCTCCACCGGTGGCTTCTCTCCCAGAATTGCCGCACCGAACTCGTAATTGACGGTGGCAACATGCTTGACCTCTTCCGCGAAGGTGCGCACTCCCTTGAATTCGCCGTTCGTGGGGGCAAACGAGTACTTATCCTGCGGCATGGCATCCGCCGCTGGAACGAATTCGTGCTCTATCCCGGCGACATAAGCATCCAGTGCTTGCGTGACCGTCGGATGCTCCGCCGGCTTTGCAGCCTGCGCCAGCGCTACGGTTCCACAACCCAGCAGTAGTAAAGACGCGAATATCCACTTCATTGGTTTCATGGCAACTCTCCTTTTAAACGAATCTGGTTAAGCGATTCTGGTTACGCGAATCTGGAAAACGAATTTGATCCATCACGCAACCCCCGAGCTAATCCCGCACTACCGCAGGGGCAAACTCCAATTCCTGTGATGTGAGCCGGTACCGCCGAACCGTAAACAAACCCGCCAGCAGAGCCCCTGCCGAGCACAGCAAAGTTGTGGGCACTCCGACTCTGGTAGCCAGCAATCCCCAGGCCGCGCTGCCCACCGCCATCCCGCCTTGCAACACGAAGATGTACATGGACAACGTCCGCGCTCGCAGCGACGAAGGAGACATGGTTTGCGCCGCCACGTTGAGGCATGCCAGAATTCCAATCCACGCGGTTCCGCTGGCGAACAATGCCAGGCTCAGCGACCCGAGCCCCTGCACCCGGCCAGCTGCAAAAGTCATCGCAGCAAAGACCAAAATCGCAAACACCACCAGGCCATCGACGGACAATTGTCTGCGAAGCCGGGGCAAAGCCGCCGCTCCCGCCAGTGCTCCCAGTCCAAACGATCCCAGCAGCAAGCCATAACCGGAAGCGCCATGCGGCCGCGCCAAAATCGGAAGCAACGCCAGCAAAGAACTTGCCCCCAGGCTGAATGCCCCGGTCCGCACAAGAACACAGCGCACCAGCGGAGCGCCCCGCACGTAGCGCAGCCCAGCCAACAAAGCGTCGCGGACCCGCCCCGTTTCCACTTGTTCCAGCCGCGGCCGCTTCCAGCGATAGAGAAAAAAGATCACTCCGAAGAACGAAGCGGCATTCAACAGGAACGCCCATCCCGATCCCGCCGCCGCAATCACCAGTCCGCCCAGCGCCGGGCCCACAGCCCGCGCCACGTTATATCCCACCGAGTTCAAGGCCACGGCCGGCGCATGCCGCTTGGCCGAAACAATCTCAGGCGTGATCGCCTGCCACGCCGGATCGTTCATCACCGCGCCCAGCCCCAGGGCAAAGGTAAACCCCAGCAAAACCCACGGCGTAATGTAATGCCGCAACGTCAGAACACCCAGCGCACCCGAGGCCAGTACCATCCAGCCCTGCGTGATTAAAAGAAACCGCCGCCGGTCGACCATGTCCGCCAGCGCCCCGGCGGGAAGAATCACCAGGAACACCGGCACGGTCGATGCCGCCTGCACCAGGCTAACCATCAGCGGCGACAGGGTGAGCTGGGTCATCATCCAGCCCGCGCCCACGTTCTGCATCCAGGTGCCGACGTAGGAAATTACCGACGCCAGCCAGAGCGAACGAAACAACGGCTCGCGCAACGGCGCCCACGCCGATCCGCCCGGTGCCCCCGAAAACCTTCTCGCCGATGTCCCCAACTCAGCCATGCTCAGTTGCCCGGACTAAGCTCTGTCCCAGCCGCTATCCCTGTTCCAAAGGGCCACTCCCGGCCACGCCAGGCGCGGACCAGATAGATCGCCAAACCCACCGTCAGGATCACAGCCGCATAACGTATCTCTTTCAAGAAATTCTTGCGGGAAATTAGGATAAACAGAAAGCCCGAACTGGCCAGCACCGCGGGCAGCGGGTACAGCCACATCCGGAAGGGACGCGGCAAATCAGGCTGCTGAATCCGCAACACAATCGCCCCAATCGCCTGTACCAGGAATTGCAGCAAGATACGAATCACCACCAGAGCTGCAATGACGTCGGCCAGCGATAAAAAGCAAAATGGCACGGCCATGCAGCCCAAAGCCAGCAAGGAAACGTGCGGCACGCGGTGCCGTGGGTGCACGCGGGCAAATATGCGAAAGTAGTTGCCATCCAGCGCCGCGGCGTAGGGCACGCGTGAATATCCCAGAACCAGCGAGAACACCGACGCAAATGCCGCCCACATCACCAGTCCCGACGCCAGTTTTGCCGCCCACGGCCCGTAAATCCTCTGCATGAAAATCGAAATCACATACAATCCGCCGTTCGATTCCCCGGTCCGCGCGATCTCCTGCCAGGGCAGCACTCCCAGAATGCTGATGTTCATCGCTACGTATAGACAAGCCACCAGCAGAATGGATAGCAACATCGCCCGCGGAATGGTCTTGCTCGGATCCTTGATCTCATCCCCGATAAAACAAATGTTGTAGTACCCCCAGTAGTCATAGGTGGAAACGAGCAGCGCCGAGCCCAGCCCCAGAAAAAACGCGTTGGACAAATGGAACGCCCCCGGTGGAAAACCGAATGCCAGAGCGGTATGAAAATGGCTGAAGCCCGCGAAGATGATCCACCCCATGGTCGCGATCACCCCCGCCAACAACAGCTTCGACATCCAGCCAATACTGGTGATTTTGCGGTACAAAAGGACGACCGCCAGTACCACCATGCCGATGGCCACAAACGTCGCCCCTGAAACCATCCATCGCACTTGCAGCATTCCTAACAGCGGAACGTTCCAAGCCCAATTGTGCAGCGCATACTGATGTTCGAGAGTTGGGAAAAAATAGGAAGCATATCCCGCCAGACCGATGGCTCCGGATGCGATGGAGAGGGGCGCGCTGAAAGACAGCTGCCAGATGAAGAGAAACGAAATCAACCGCCCCAGCCGGTTCGGCCCATAGATCTCCCGCAGAAAGCGGTACGATCCGCCCGACCCCGGCATCGCCGAACTCAATTCCGCGCAAACCAGGCCGTCGCAGGTGGCCAACAGCGCTCCCGCGATCCATCCCAGAATCGCCTGCGGCCCGCCCATCGCGCTCACGATCAGGGGCAGAGTAATGAACGGTCCCACCCCAATCATGTCAATCATGTTCAGGGCGGTCGCGCTGCCCAGGCCAATTCCGCGGATTAGCTCCGGCGAAGTGGGAGTGTTGTTAGAGGAAAGGTGCATTCGATAAAGCCCGCTGGGCCGAACTGACAACTGCGAACTGGTAACGGAGAACTGATAGTCGAGAACTGGACTCCATCTCAAACACGATTCACAACCTAAGGACCGTCGCAACAATCAACGCCGAAAAGCTCGTCGAAAATGTTACGGATTGTCATTCCGGATGCCTTTCAGGCATGAGGAATCTGCTTTTTCTTGAGTCTCAAGAGAAGCAGATTTCTCGCTTCGCTCGAAATGACAAACTCCAGAGGTTTTTCAACAAGCTCCTAAGCGCAAAAAAGCTAGCGGCCAAAAGCCAATGGCTAATTGCTGCCTTCATGCCCCGAGCTCAGCAAATTCACATACAACCGAATCGCTCCCGGCACTCCGGCCGGCAGCTGCCGGAAGAACGCATACCCGGTGTAGATATACCGCCCCTTGCCGTACTGCGCGACCAGCAATCCGCCTTTCTGCGGCTGCTCTCCCGGATCATTGCAAGCCAGTACGGGTTTGAAGTGTTCGTCCCATTGATCCATGAAGTACAAGCCCCGCTCCTGCACCCATCCATCAAAGTCGCGCGCCGTAATCTGGTTGGGGTCATGCAGCAGACTGTCTTCGGGGGTCAAAATCTCCACCAGCGCTTCCTCCACCGAAACCCGCGCCCGGCTGAGCTGCGCTGGATACGGCGTGAAGTGCCCGTTGTTGAAGTCCGCCACACCGGTGTTATATTGCACCACCAGAGTGCCCCCATTCGAAACGTAATCCAGCAGCTTCTTGTTGTTCGCCGCCACTTCTTTTTGGGTATCGTAGGCGCGGATTCCCAAGACAACCGTGCCAAACCCGCTCAGGTCTTCGTCTGCCAGCTTCTCCGCCGGAATCAACGTCACATCCGTCCCAATCTGTTGCAGCACGGTGGGAATGTCGTCCCCCGCCCCCATGATGTAACCAACTTTCAGGCCCTTCGGAACTTTGACACCCACCATGCTCACTCGCTGCAGCGCTGGCTGGTAGTAGTAGAAAGTGCCGATGTCCTGGCGCGTCACCACGCTGTAGCCTTCGCTGTACTCTTTTTCGCCCGCTTCGAGTACTGCACGAATCTGCGCCCGGTGCTCCTTCCGGCCGGATGGGGAAACTTTGAATTGGAAGTCTTGCGCATCGCCGCGGCGTGTTAGGGTCACCGGAAATTCCGCCGGCTCGACTTTCCATCGCAGCGGCGCTTCCAGCCGAAGTTTTCCTTTTGGCGCTCCCGTGAGATTGCAGCTCACCTGCACCTTCACGCTGGTTGCTGAGCCGTTCTCCACCGGAATCACTTGCTCGCCTGGCTCCAGCATCACGGAAAACTCCGGCGCCACCGCCAGCGTCCGCTTCTGCTTAACCCCACTGTCGTCTAGAAACGGCACGACCACCGGAGCATGGACTTCCGCGCCCACATTAGGCTGACCGGGGTGCTTCATGGAGCTTCCAAATATGGACAGGTCCTCATGCGTGTGCGGAGAAATAAAGTAGTCCGCATGAACGTCCAGCGCAGCCGGCGGCAAAGGGAGGGTCGCGTACTCCTCGCGGTCGACAGTATTGACGCTCTGCCGCTCGGGATCAGCCCGGTGCCAGTAGGGACGCGTGTACTCGGTTTTGGCTGGAACCTGCACCTGAAAGTCGAAAGAGGATTCCTGGCCGGATGGAATCGGTGCACCCGCCAGATCATAGTGCGCGAACCATCCATCGAGTCCGTTCAGCTTCACGTCCTGAACCGTCAGCGGATACTTGGAACCATTGTGAAGCGTGAGCACCACAACGAACTTTTGTCCCGGCGAAACCACAGTGAGTGCATCTTTTTCCCTGGGAAGGTTCCTCTGCGGACTGTCGGCTTGAGCTACGGTCACCTTGAAGAACACACCCATGGCTAGGTTGAACGCGGTTTCCGCTTGTTGCTGCTTTTCGTCGAGTACTTCCAATAACCCTTCCTTGGCTGCTCGGCTGACATCGCTCTTCTCCACCCCATTTCTGGCGGAGCGTAACCCGTCCAGTGCTGCGTAGATCAGCCCCACCGCCCCGCTCGGATCTTTCTCACTCGCGGCCGTCGCTGCTTTCACGTGATCCGCGATCTCCGCCAGCGCCCCCCGCAGCCCGGGGACCTTCTTCTCATCCTCTCCCAGTCGCGAGGCTAGCCCCGGCAGCGATGTATCAATCCGATCAAAAAAGTTCTCCTCATGCCCATCTTTGTTGGTGGTCGGCGGCAGCGCCGAATCCACCAGCCGGTAAAAGGTGTAGCGCGGCCCCGAGGGTAGCGAGATCCCGCTCAGCCCTTGCGACTGCTGGTGTCTGAGTCCCTCAATGGCAAACTGGAGATACGACATCCCCAGCAATGGGTCTACCTCGCCCGTATTCAGCTTTAGCGTGTAGTCCTTATCCGAACAGGTCTGCGCAAAGAACGAACACACATTGCCGATATACAGCTTTTGTGCCTGCCACGGCAGCAGGCCTTCTTTCATCTGTTCGGGAAACCGATGGGGATCGGCCGCCGCGCGAAACGCTTCCTGCGTCAAAATGCTGGAGGCCTGATGATGCCCATGCCCATCGCGCTCCGTCCCCGAGAACCGCGCCACCAGCACATCGGGACGAAATGTCCGAATCACCCGCACAATATCCGCCAGCGCAATGTCGTGCCCCTGCCACTTCTGAAACGTCTCCTCAGGATTCTTCGAAAAGCCAAAGTCTGCCACTCGGGTGAATCGCTGGTCGATCCCGTAGTAGCGATCGGCCGCGAGCACTTCCAGCGTGCGCAGCACTCCTAGCTCATCGAATAAGTTGCTTCCCGTCTTGTTTTGCCCGCCTTCGCCCCGGTTCAAAGTCAGTAATGTGACGGTCGCCCCCTTGCCCCGCGACTCCAGGGTCAGCATGCCGCCATCTTCGTCATCGGGATGAGCATCAATCTGCAGCAGCCGGGCAGTTGTCTGCAGCCGCCGCAACGTTTGCGCGAGGCCTGCGGTGCCAGAATCCTGCGGCAGAGGATCAACCGGGCTCGCCTCTTCCCCAACCTTCTGGGCAAACGTTGGTGCCAGCAGCAGAGCCGCCACCAGCAGAGTCCGTCCCCCCCGCCAACCCAGCCAGGCAAGACGGGCGCGACGAGGATGATTCATCGCAACGCAAAGAATCTCTTCCCGCGAAATTCGCAAGGCGTTCTCCGAATCTGGAGGTTTTGGATTGGACTGCCCGCCCAACCAATCGGTTAGCCGGACCTAAATCCTAACCGATTCGCGGGCTTTTTGTTGGTGGGCAGACCGCGGGAAGGGCCGATTTTGCGAAGTGCCGGGAGTGGGTCTGCTTCCGAATAGGCCGCAATCTGATGCACAATGGAATGGAAGCGCGCAGGAGTCCGATCCGTCGCTGGAGAGTCAGTGTCAGCGGCACAACCAAATCAATCGCCTGAATCCGAGGAACAATCTTGCAGAACCCCAATCCTGATCCTGCCAAGCACAAAGAAATTCCCATCTGGAACGCCGAAGACTGGCTCTACGAAGACTTCGAAATCGGCAAGCGCGGCCGGTCTATCCGGCGCACCATTTCCGAAGGCGAGAGCATGTTGTTCAGCGCCCTGGTTCTCGACATGCACCCCTACGTGGCCGATGAAGTCTTCGCCAAGGAAGAAGGCGTGTTCGGCAGACGTCTGGTCGCCGGCGCGTTGGTCTTCAGCTTCGGTCTCGGCCTGATGGCGCATAACAACATCCACACCTTCAGCTACGGATACGACAAGCTGCGCTTCATCAAGCCGGTCTTCATCGGCGACACCATCTATACCGTCCGCACCCACCTCTCGAAGACTCCCAAGTATCCGGCCCTGGGCATGGTGCGCGTCTCCTACGAGGTCTTCAAAATGCCGGGAGAGCTGGTGTTGTATTGCGAGCACCTGCAGACCGTGAAGTATCGCGATCCGTCCAGCTATCAGAGACAATCCCAGTGAGGGTGCGGGACGCCTCTGCAAATTGAAGAAACGTTCCACGTGGAACACTTTGTACTGGTAAAAATGTACGTACAATAATGTATGAAGTCATTCAAAATGCGAGGGTTAGAGGCGAGGGAGAAGTTTGACGAGAGCAGCCCTCACCCACCCTTCGGCTTCGCTCAGGGCAGGCTCCTTCGAAAACCGCGAAGAGTGGGCCACCCGCCATGGCGCCGCACCCTCCCTCAGCCGCTGACATCGATAAGACTGCCCGTGGACCCTTGCGACCCGTCGGTTTCTGAGGGGCCGGTGCCATTCGGCGCGTTCTCTTTGTTGGGGCTAGGCAAGGCGCTCGGCGCATTGGCGGACGTTCCCTTGCCCGGCTGCTGTGAGGCGGTCGAAATCTGCTGGCTATCCTGCTGCATTCTGACAAAGGCGCGCTGCGCCGCCGGCAGGTCGCCGGAGTTGAGGGCGCTTTGTAAGGCATCCAAGTCTGCCCGCATAGTGGCCGCGGGGTTGACTTCCGGTTGTGGACGCACTCCGTTCAGCGGTGGCCGAATTCCCTGCACATCCTGGCTGACCAGGTTCAAAGCTCGTTGTATGCTGGCCAGATTGCCGGCCGACAATGCTTTCTGCAAGCCCTGCATGTCGTCACGCAATGCGCCCTGCTGCTGAGAGGGACCCTGCCCAGGAGAAAAAATTGCACTGATGGCCATGACTGGCATAACAACTCCCTATGGTCTGCGGTCAACATCCGGGGATGCGACCTTGCCCTGCATGACGAGCACTCTGGCGAATTTCACGCTCAATCCGCATAGCCGCGTCCCTACCTTGCAGAGCGGCAGCTTTCCCCCTGTGTTGATCTTTCTGCCCCAGATTTCCCGCCAGCCGTTATCCTTGAGAGATTACCTTCGGCGGGTTCGAGCCTTCGAGTCCCCGAAACTACCCCTTTCCTTTTCAATAACTTACATCGGTGTCAATATACTTGACGCACAAAGGTGAGGTGATTGAAAATGATGGTCCGTGACAGGGCAGTTAGCCTATTTGGTACAGCTTGGCCCAAGGGAAAAGAATTTCGTGAGGTTTCGCTCAAATTGATATTTTTGGCATTCTGTTGGGTATGTTCCAGCGGGGCCGCTGTAAGAAATGGTAACTTCTATCGTGAGGATTTTTGTTCTATCGCGGACTCCTTGAAAGTTGTCTCCGATCAAACTGGATGTCAGGTTAATGTCCTGATTAGGAAACATAGTGAATGGTCGATCAGGAATGTGAGTGGATGGGGTTTCTCTTCCATCAACAAAAACCCGCCAGCTTACCGTAACATTTTGGCCTGGAACTGGACCAAAGTTCCTGACGTTGGCCACAAAGTTCAATTGCTTAGCATTTGGCGTGGGGTACCCGAGGATACTCCAATTTCCCTTGTCATCCTGAACTTGATACGCAGCATTTACGCCGTTACTCCCAATATAGGGGCGCTGGGAGGTGTCGAAAGTGCGTTGCGATATCTTTACCAAATCTCTAGTCAAGCACCCCTGCCAAGCCGTCAATCCAGCGTATATCCCGACTGCCAAAAGCGTGGCTACCTCAACTCCAGTTCTAAAACGCTCGCGGCACTCTTTCTTTGCGTCGGGAGCTTCTTTGTATGTTATTGGGGACTTTGGAACCTCAAGTTCGGCCCGCAG
>Ga0209415_10007098_pt1 | contig 19648 bp, 13 predicted proteins | sample PeaSoiSIISIP2007_FD_187696 | JGI IMG/M metagenome (GOLD analysis project Ga0209415, IMG submission 187696) | Peat soil microbial communities from Weissenstadt, Germany - SII-SIP-2007 (SPAdes) (version 2) | ecosystem: Environmental > Terrestrial > Soil > Wetlands > Peat | place: Germany... | reverse complement strand
GGCGGCGAGGAAGTCGGGGCTGCCGTTGGAGCGGAGGAATTCGTAGTCCTCGATCATGGCGGCGGTGCCGATGCGGGCCGACGGAAGAGGATGTTCGACGCGGATGACGCGAGCAGTGAAACGGACACGGACGGAGTCGGTAAGGGTGACGTGGGGCGGGAAGGTGAGGGTGACTTCGAGCTTGGTACCGGCCGCGACGGCGCGGTCGAGGTAAAAGAAGACGCCGCGGGCGCTGACGTTTTGCGTCTCGGTCTGGACTTCATCCGCGCCTTCGAGGCGGACAATAGCCGGCAGGCGCATGTCAAAGCGCCGCATCATCCGCCGTTCCTGTGAATTCGGTTGCATGCCTGAGCGCTCGGCCAAAGAGCGCGGAGTTCCAAGAAAAGTGATCACAGCAGACGGCTAACGCCCCCAAAGGCTCAAGGCCTGGTTTTCACCGCACGCGGCCTGTAGCCCTCAAATGTATAGAAACATCGACAGTTTGCAACAGCAAAATGCCGGTTGGAACTGGTTCAGTTAATCTGTCCGGAATTCGGAACAGAAGCCGTCCGGAAGCCGCGGGAGGACGCACGAAATGCGCATGGCTCGATTCTGATTAAGAGCAATCGTAGGGCCATCACAGCCTTGGGTGAGTCGTGAGTGTGCCACGCAGAATGAGCAGGTTACGGAGACGTCGGGCAGAGCGATCCTGAACTCATGCAAGCCGGTGTGCCGGGAAGGTTATTCTTTTTCCGCTGCAGCTGTCTATTGCCGGCGATGACACAGAACTGGTGCAAGTTCTTTCACGCCACTTTTGTGCCACCTTTGCGGCATCTTTCTGTGCTCTCGACCGCATCTGACGAATCTTGGGAGCAGCGGCAAGGGCGGGGCTCGCTTGACTTGTCTATCCGTCAGATGTTTAAGTAGTTATTTGATTTTTTCCGCCCAGTTCCAGTGACAAGCAAGCTGCCGGCCGGCTCGCCCTGGGAAGTTGCCGGCGCGAGGCTGGAGGGGCTTGTGCGCCGCCCTGAATTGCTCCTGATCTGAGTGGACGATGTGATCTGAGTGAAGACGGGCAGAGCGTGTAAGCTCTCGGCGAAAGACGAACTCAGCGGAACGAATTCAGCAAAGATCGATCTGAACCCGAACGATCGCAAGAATACTGGTTGAACTGCATCGGAGGAACGAGTGAACGTAGATCGCCGTTGGTTGGGAACATCCGTGGTACGAGTTCGTGTTGTGGCCGGGGGGCTGGTGCTGCTCACGGCCGGATGCGCAGTTCTCGGGTGGGGTTCCCGCTCACGCCAAATCGCCGCGAACGTCGCGGCTTCACGCCCAGCGATTCAGCAGCCGGCGGCTATGCCCGGCCTGGTGGCGACGGCGCAAAGTTTTCCGGACCTTATTGCGAACCAAGCCAGCGGGGACGTGAAGGCCCGGGCCCGTTCGCTGTTCGAGGGGCTGCCGCTGATCTTCGAACCGAATCAGGGGCAGGGCAATCTGGATCCCGCCGACGCGCGCGCGAAGTTCGTGACTCGTGGTCCAGGATACAGCTTGTTTCTGGGTTCCGAAGGCGCGATCTTGAGCGTCGTTTCGCAAAGTCATGTTTCGCAAAATCATGTTTCGCAGACGCCTGTCTCCAGACGCGACTCGCGGAAGCGGGATGCGTCGCTGACCCATGTGGAGTCGCTGCAGATGAAGCTGGCGGGCGCGAATCCGAACGCCCAAGTGAGTGGCGCAAATCTGTTGCCGGGCAGAAGCAACTATTTTCTGGGCAACGATCCGGCGAAGTGGCGGACGGCTGTCCCTCAGTTCGCCCGGGTGCGCTACGAAAATATTTATCCTGGAATTAATCTGGTTTTCTACGGCAATCAAGGGCGGTTGGAGTATGACTTCCAGGTCGCGCCTGGGTCCGATCCAGCGCAGGCCGAACTCGAATTCAACGGTGCGAAAAAGCTGGAGTTGCACAACGGGGCGTTAGTCATCCGGGGCGAGAGCGGCAGCGTGCAGCTCGAGGCTCCACGCGTGTACCAGGAAATCGCGGGACGGCAGCAGGCCGTGGACGGCCGTTTTGTACTGCGCGGAGCCAACCGCGCAGGATTCGCGATTGGATCGTATGATCCTACGCGCGAACTGGTGATCGATCCGATCCTGACGTTCGCGACCTATTTCGGAGGCAGCGGGGACGAGCGCGCCACGTCGGTTGCGGTCGATGGAAGCCTGAACATTTACCTCACGGGATCGACGACTTCGCCGAATCTGCCGGCCACTACACTGTTTCCGTCCACGCTGGTGCCGGGAGTAACGCAGAACATTTATGTGGCCAAGATCACGCCGCCCCTGAGTTCGCTGGCGGCGGTTCTGGATTATGTGGTTTATCTGGGAGGCAACGGAACCGACTCTCCGGTCGGGATTGCCGTGGATGGCGGGGAGAATCCGTACGTGGCGGGCACCACTTCGTCGAGCAACTTTCCTACGACTTCGACTACCGCCTATCAGACGCAGCCCGCGACGGCGGGCAACCACGTGTTTGTGACCAAACTGCAGTCCAACGCTACCGTGCTGCTCTATTCCTCGTACCTTTCTGGGGATGGCATCGATACCGCCAGCGGGATGACGATCGACGCTTCGGGATACCTTTACGTGACCGGAACCACCACCTCGCAGGATGTCTCCAGTGCGACCGATCAATTCCCGGCGAGTAATGTGCCGCAAGGGGTGCCGTTCCAGAGCTTTTCAAAGGCGCCAGGCCTGGCTCAGTTCTTTGTGACCAAGGTGAACCCGCAAGCGCCTCGGACTGCCAGCATCGCCTACTCCACCTACTTTGGGGGAGGAACTTTTGATACCCCGGCGCCGATCGCGACGGGCGGCGGCATTGCCGTGGATGTCAATGGCAACGCCTACTTCACCGGCACCACAAACTTTCTCTACACGGGCAGCAGCAGCGGCACCGACTTTCCTATCCTGGATGCTTACCAGCCGTGTCTGGATCAGGCGCCTCCGGCCACGATCGTTTTTCCACCGACATGCTCGGGCACGACGAACACGTCGTTCCCCGACGCGTTTGTGGCAAAGCTGAATCTCAATCCCACCGCGGCTCAAGGAGAACAGCTGGTCTGGTCGACGTACGTGGGCGGCAGCGGCACCGACTCGGGCGCGCAAGTCGCGCTCGATACCGGGGCAGCGAACGTCTACATTGTCGGAACCACAAACTCTCCAGACATTGGATTGGGTACCATCACTCTGAACACAGTGGCTGCGTTTCAGCCCTGCCTGAACCAGTATGGCGTGGCGGCCGGCGCGTGCGCCACTCAGCCTGCTAACCCGCCGACCGATGCCTTTGTAGCGCGATTGACCAACCCGACCAACACAACCACAAACGGTGTTCCGGTCAACGTGGCGCTGAATTACTTCTCCTATCTCGGGGGCGGCGGCAACGACACTGGGCTGGCGATTGCGGTGGATTCGGCCGAGGGCGCCGTGGTTACGGGGTGGACGCAGTCCAACACCCCCACTCCCTTCCCCGTGGTTCCGGCATCCAGCCAGAACCAGCTTACCGGGGCTCAGGATGCGTTCATGGCGCGCTTGAACACGACTGCGGCGACGGGGCAGGGGACAAAGGGGTCGTGGTCGAATTACTTCGGCGGAGGCAGCACGGACACCAATGCGATGTTCACCGAGGGCACCGGCGTCGCCATCGACGTGAACCAGAACCTGTATTTCGCAGGGGACACCAATTCGCCGGACTTATTGGTCGAGAAGGAATTGATCCTGCCATCTGCCGTGAACGGCAAAGGATGGAGCGGCGGCTATGACTCCTTTGTGACTCAACTGGGGTCCGCCGTGACCTTGACGATCACGGGAGTTCTGTCTCAAGGCACCAACCAGCAATACATCAGCGCCGGGAACCAGGCGACGTTTACTTACACCATCACCAACTACGGCCCTGACGTGGCCAGCAACATCACGGTCCTGGACGACCTGAGTCCGCAGGTTACGGGTGTGCCGCTGACCTTCGTTTCCGCGAGCGTAAGTTCCGGCACGTGCGGCGGAGGCTCGACCAATACCACCGTGAGCTGCAGCCTGCCCTCTTTGCAGGCGGGTTCTACGGCCACGGTTACGATCGTGGTTACGCCCACGCCGAACGGGGGTCAGGCCTTTTTCACCGGCGGATCAGTACAGGCGATGGGACCAGGGAACCTGGTGCTGGCTCAGACCCAGGTATCCGCGCAGATGTCCGACTACAAAATGCAAGTCAGCCCGCCGAATAACAGCGTGCCAGTGGCGGGAGACACCGCCTCCTATCAAGTGCAGCTGACTCCAATTCCCGCCTATGCGTCGCCGATCGGACTTTCGTGCAGCGGTCAGCCCGCGGGCGCGGCGTGCAACTTCACCACCAGCCCGGTCACGCTGGCAGGTCCAGGATCTTCCACTCTCAATCTGACAACGACCGCTCGGCCGGTAACCACTCCTGCTGCGAGTTCGCATCTCTATGGGATATGGCTGGCAGTTCCGGGATTGACGTTGTTAGGAGCGGGAGTGGGCGGAAGCCGGCGCCGGCGGCGCATCCTGGGAATATTCATGTTCTGTGCGCTGTTCGCGATGCTCCTGCTGCTGCCGGCTTGCAGCAATACGACCACGCAGGCGCCGGTCAGCGGAACACCCGCAGGCACGTATACGATCACCGTCACGGCGGCATCGGGCAGCGATTCGAAGAGCCAATTCATCACTCTCAGGGTTCCGTAAGAATCGGTTCACGGCCGGTGGTTCCTGACACGACGGCAAGAATAAAGCCCACGGACGCAAGGTCCGTGGGCTAAGTTTTTTTGCGGTCGTTCTTGCTTCAAAAGGAATCCCACCGCGTACGGGAACTACGCTCCCGCCGACAGCTTGTGGTGGCTTTTTGCTTCAGCAATTCCATACTGCCGGATCTTATAGAGCAAGGCTTTGTAGCTGATCTGCAGAATCGCGGCCGCCTGCTTGCGGTTCCAGTTGGTCTGCTCCAGAGCTTGGGTGATGGCTTGGGCTTCGGCTTCGTCCTTGGCGGTACGCGCCAGAGATTTCAGCCCGCCTGTGTCCGCTCCCCGGGCGGTAGATTCGCCGGAGGATCCGCCGGTGCCGTCATTCCTCGGAAGGAGTTCGGTGACGGCGAGTTTTTCGTCCCCAAGAATCAGGTAGCGCTTCAGGAAGTTATTCAATTCACGAAGATTGCCGGGCCAGGAATGATTCTGGCAAGCCTGCAGCAGCGCGGGAGAGAGCGGCAGCGGCGCTCGCGCGTAACGTTCGGCCATGCGCGACATGGAGTGCTTGAGCAGGATGGGAATCTCTTCCTTACGCTCGCGCAGCGGGGGAATCTGCATGGTGAACGCGTTCAGCCGGTAGTAGAGATCCTCGCGCAACCGCTTGCTGGCGAGAGCCTCGGGAATGTTGATGTTGGTGGCCGCCAGAATGCGCACGTCGACCTTGATGATGGAACGGCTGCCCAGGCGAGAGAACTGCTGGTCCTGCAAAACGTGCAGAAGTTTGGCCTGCAGAAGCGGGGGCATCTCGCCGATTTCGTCGAGCAGAATCGTTCCCCGGTTGCAGAGTTCGAACTTTCCTGGCTTGGCGTGGGTGGCGCCGGTGAAGGCTCCCTGCTCGTAGCCGAATAACTCGCTCTCGAGCAGGTCGGCGGGAACCGCGGCGCAATTGACTTTAAGAAAAGTACGGTGAGCCCGCGGCGAAAGCTTGTGGATCAAACGTCCTAGAACTTCTTTGCCGGTTCCGCTCTCGCCGAGCAGGAGCACAGGGATGTCTACGTTCGCCACCAGCGCGGCCTGCGAGCGGATCTTGCGCATCTGCGGGCTGGCGGCGATGAAGAAAACATCTTCGGAGAGTTCTTCAACTTCTCCGCTGTAAGTTTGTTTTCCCTGGCCGAGGCTGAGGTCGATGACGGCATCGAGTTCCGCCTTCTGAAAAGGCTTGGTGAGGTAGTCCTGGGCGCCCAGCTTCATCGCGTGCACAACTTTGCGGGTGTCGTTGACGCAGGACAACATGACGACCTTAACGCCGGGCTGAATCTGGCGCAGTTGCTCGAGAGTCTGCAAGCCGTCGATGCCGGGCATGAGGACGTCGAGCAGCACCAGATCGGGCTGCAGGCCTTTTTCGACGCGCAGCAGCGCCTCTTCGCCGGTGGTCGCGGTCTCGACTTTGTAGTCGTCCACTTCCAGCAGCGTCTTGATGTAACGGAGCATGCCGGGTTCATCGTCGACCAGCAGGATCTTGGCAGTTGGCTTCATCGGTTTCTCCCCTTGCTGGCGGCGGCAGTGCTCGGCTTAGCAACAGCCGGTTTATACGGGATGAGGAAGGAAAACTTGCAGCCTGCGCCGGCGTCACTCTCGACCCAGATCTTGCCTCCCATGCCGTGTACCAGGCGGCGCGCGATGGCGAGTCCGAGCCCCGTGCCTTCCTCCGATTCGGTGCCGGGCAGGCGAAAGAAATCGTCAAAAACTTCCAGGTGAAATTCCGGTGGAATTCCGGGTCCAGTATCGGAAACGCTGACCTTGACGGAGTTGGGATGAGTTACGTTCTGGCGGCGGCGCTCGGAGGCGGAAGGCTCGGCCACCGCGCGGCGCTCCCACATATGCGGTTCGGCGTGCAGCCACACGGTTCCGCTCTGCGGGGTGAACTTGAAAGAGTTCTCCAGCAGGTTCGAGATCACGCGCTCCAGTTTGGGCGAATCGAAAGGGAAGACGGGAAGTTTGTCGTTGGCCAGAAAATACAGCGCCAGCCCTTTTTGCTGAAAACGATTCGACCACAAGCGGCACATGTCAGAGAGGCAATCGTTAATATTGCCGGATTCGAACTGCATGCGCAGGCCGCCAGTTTCGAGCGCGCTGTAAGTCAGGAAGTCCTGAATGAATTCCTGCAGGCGTTTCCCGCTGGCCTTCATATCGTTCAGAACTTCCCGCTGGCGGTGGCTCACTGGACCCAGCTTCTCGCTGTGCAGGAGTTCGACGTAGCCGTTTAAGATCGAGAGCGGGGTTTTAAGGTCGTGGGCGGCAGAGGCCAGAGCGTTGGTGGTGCGCTGGAAACGTTCGCGCAATTCCTTGTATTCCTGCAGCAAGTTCTCCGGGCTGGGCACATCCCCGTCAGGTTGGGTAGCAGCAACTGGCATAGATTCCGAGGTTCCTCCCGCGCTTGAAACACACGTGCTCTTCTGGTTCGTGGTCATGAGGAAAACCACAGGTTTTACGCGGGGAGAGGGGGAAACCGCACCCGCTCGTCGAGACGAGTGCCGGTACCAAAATCGTATGTCAGGCCGATTTTGTTGTCAACGAAAAATGCACGGGAATTACCCAAGTGTAGCAAAAGCTTGCACTTTTGCGAGTCTCAGCCCCTGCCCAACCGATTTTATTGAAGCGAATGAAAGGCGAACATAAGACCGGCAAACTTCGGCTGCTTTATGGGTTTTGCGGTCGGAGACGGCGGGAAATCCGTGTTCTTCCCCGGTTTCGTCCGGCGTTTGCCCTAGATTTGGCCCCTCAGATGCTCCCGATGGGGGGTAATCGTGATGGAAAGGTTTGCATGAACGGTGCGCGGGCAGGACATGAGCGGCGGAAATGGGTTCGGTTGCCGCTCGCGATTCCGGTTTTTGTTCGCAGCCGAGATGGGAAAGGCAAGGAATCCTTGGAATTTGCCACCGCCCTGAACGTGAGCGCGGGAGGAATGCTGGTGGCAATTCGCCGGGGTCTGCCCGCAATCGCCCAGATCAGCCTTGAGATCCCGAGTGCACCAGTGGCAGCGTTGGCGCTGCTGCCGCGCGCTTCCCGGACGCTGCGTGCCAAGACGCTGCGGACCACTCCCGCGGACGGCTACTATCTCCTGGGGTTGAAATTCGCCCGTCCGCTATTGCTCTCGACCAACCCGAATGCCCGTCGGCGGAAAATAGCTCCTATAGTGTGAAAATGTTTGCGCATAGCCTTGCTGAGAGTGTTACTCTCGAATCCATTCCATGATTACCAGGGTGCGCCCTTGCGAGTCCATGGTAAGTTGATATTCTTCAATTAGATAAGTTAGATTTGAGTGGTCCGCGGTGGGTCCGGAGGTCTTTGGCGCTCCGGATGCAGGGTACGGTGCATCCCCCCATTTGATCGAAATCACTCATGACAACCAGCACTGTAAACACGCTCATTCAGCCTTTGGGGGAAATGCCGCCCGATGCCGTGGTTTTCGGGCGAACTGAGGCCATGCAGGCGGTCCGCGACCGTCTGACCAAACTGGCCAGTGCCAACGTTCCTGTCCTGATCCAGGGCGAAAGCGGAACGGGCAAAGACATTATTGCGCGCATGATTCATAGCGCCTCGCCGTGGCGCACGGGTCCGTGGGTGAAAGTGAATTGTCCGGCGATTCCGGGGACGCTGCTGGAAAGCGAATTATTCGGCTACGAAAAAGGAGCGTTCACCGGCGCCTATGGAATGAAGCCGGGCCGGGTGGAAATGGCGCACCGGGGCACGCTCTTTCTCGACGAGATTTCCGAACTGGACATGTCGTTGCAATCGAAGTTGCTGCAGTTGCTGCAGGACGGACAGTTCTGCCGCATCGGCGCCCAGGAAGATAAGAAAGTCGAAGTTCGAGTGGTGTGCGCGACCAACCGCAAGCTCGAGCAGGAGATTGAGAACGGATCGTTCCGGGCAGACTTGTTTTACCGCATCAACGTGGTGAATCTGCACCTGCCGCCGCTGCGCGAGCGGGCCAGCGACATCCCCGATCTGGTGGCGTATTTCCTCGATTATCACAACCGCAAATACAACTGCCGGGCTCGGGCTCTGTCGAGCGAATTGATGACAGATTTGCGAAAGTATCACTGGCCGGGCAACATTCGCGAACTGGAAAACCTGATCAAGCGCTACGTGATTCTGGGAAACGAAGAAGTGATTTCGACGGACCTGGCGCCGCGCCCCACCGATTTCTTCAACGCGGAGATTCCGGTCGACGGACAGATCTCTCTCAAGAAGCTGACCAAGCAAGCGGTGCGTGAGTTGGAGCGGAAAGTCATCCTGAAAGTTCTGCAGAATTGTCACTGGAACCGCAAGCAGGCGGCGCGCGCCTTGAGCATCAGCTACCGCGCACTGCTGTACAAGATTCGAGACGCTGGATTGCCCTCGAATCGGGTCGTAAAGCGACGGGAGGCCGACGCTCCCAAGCAGGACGTCGCGGCGGACTAAGTTCGGCCCGACTTTTCCACAAGCCGCGCGTGGCGCACTTCTACCGAATTGATTACGTTCTTGCGCAGATGTTTTCACTTCCCGTCTTCCTGCTGGTCTGCAAAACTTCCGTAAATGCTTCTTTCTCTGTGGCTTAGTGAGAGGCGCACTTTGGTATTCAGGGTGCACATTACAGTCAGCACCTTAATGTTGTACCCCCCCAAGGTGTAAGCCACGCGTCGTTTTAATCAGCTCTAAGGCGGGCAGAGTAAACTCCTAGGAGAAACGTGCAAATGAAGAAAATTCTCTTGCTGGCTGTGCTGGCACTGGCCCTGCCGACGGCGATGTTTGCCGGCAGCAGCATAGACTTCACCAACAGTGGCGGCATCTTGTCGGGATCCAGCGCGGGACTTTCGCTGAGCGGATCGGTCTTGATTGCCGTCAACGGGCTCAACGGAGGCGGGCTGATCACAGGTTCAAACCTGGGCAGTGTTAGCTTCACAACCGGAGCGCTACTCAGCGGTTCGTTGCAAAAGGGCGGCACGTTCGCGGGCGTCGGGTCGTCGTTCACCGTCATTGGGAACGGCAGCAACGGCGTGCCGAACGGCACACTGTTTACCGGAAGCTTTTCGGGTCCCGTGACGTGGACGATGGTGAAGCTGGCCAACGGAACCCACAACTACACGCTGACGGGCACGATTTCGGGATGGACCGGCTCGGGAGCTCCGACTCAGGGTGCGACCGTGCAGTTGACCATCAACACCGGCAAGGGCTTCTTCAGCGGCCGAACGAGGATTTCGAGCGGTGATACGAGCATCGTGGTTCCTGAACCAGGCTCTCTGGGCCTGCTGGGAACCGGGCTGCTTGGGCTGGCTGGATTGGTGCGTCGCAAGGACAAGCTGAAGGGCTAAACCTCTCTCCAACCTTTCACTGAAAGACATAACCCCGCCGTGAGGCGGGGTTTTCGTTTCTGCGAGCGAGGCGACAATTCGGAGGTGCTAGCCGCGGAGTTCTGACAGTGCTTTGCGGGCATCATCGTTCTTGGGGTTCAGCTTTACCGCCTTCTCCAACTGCTGCAGGGCGGGAGCGGTCTGCTTGTTCTTCTGATAGGCGAGGCCGAGGTGGTAATGAAGGTTCGCGTCATCGGGGCTGCCGTGTTTTTCGCGCAGCCGCAGCGCTTCCTGAAACTGCTCGATCGCCGACTGGTAGACGCCTTTGTGATAGTAGGCCCAGCCGAGAGTGTCGGCGGCGTCGGGCGAGTCCTGCATCTTTCGGCGCGCGGTTTGCGCCAGCCCCATCGCGACGTCGACATTCCCACCGTGTTCGAGCATCAGGTAGGCGAGATTGTTAGAAGCGGCAGGCTGCTCGGGCGAAATGCTGAGCGCCTGCTGGTACATGGCTTTGGCCTGATCCCAGTCTTTCCGGTCTTCATAGAGCTCACCGGAAAGAATGTAAAAGGTGACCTCGCGGGGATTGTCTTTGATGGACTGCTGGTAGGTAGCGAGAGCCTTATCGGAGGATCCCTCCGCGATCTGAACTTTGGCGAGTTTTTCGAGGGCGTCAATGTTGTTCTTGTCGAGTTCGATCGCCTTCAGAAGAGCGGCTTCGGCAGCGGGTAAGTCTTTCCTGCTGTTGAAGAGGGCGGTGCCGAGTAGATCGTAAAAAGAGGCGTTGTTGGGCGACTTGGCGATTTGCGCATTGGCCGCGGCGATCGCCTTGTCATACTGTTTCTCCACGAAGTAGGTGTTCATCAGGCCGCTCAGGCCCTCGGCGGAGGACGGGTCCTTGTCGAGCGCCTGCTGGTAGAATTTCTCGGCTTCGGGGTAGTGTTTCTGAATCAGCTGGATGTTTCCCATCTGCACGTAGGGTGCGGGATTCTGCGGAGCCCGCTGCGCGGCCTGCTCGGCGTCCTGTTGTGCGTCGCCGTATTTCTGGAGGCTTAGGTCGGCAATCCCTTTGAAAATGAAGCCGTCGGCCGCATTGGGCTGCGCGGTGATGATTTGCTGCGCCGTCTGCAGGAGGGAGTCGATATCGCCGCGGCTCAATTCCAGGCCGGCCAAAGCGCGCTGCGCATCGGCCAGGTCGGGACGCAGGCGGACTGCTTCACGCCACTCCGACTCGGATTGGGTCAGGTTGTTCTGCTGGGCAAAAGCATTTCCCAGCCAGTAGTGGCCATTGGCGTTGTCGGGATCATTGCGCAGGGCGTTGTGCAGAGAGTCGATGGCGCCAGCCGCGTCGTTCTTGCTCAGCTGCACCTGACCTCTGTAGATGAGCGCATCTACGTCGTTCGCGTTGGCCTTGAGGATCTCGTCGTTCAACTTGGTGGCTTCGTCGAAGCGCTTTTTTAGAATCAGGAGCTGGATGTAGTTCTTTTGGACGCGAATGTCTTTAGGGTGATCGCTATGCAGGGAAGCATACTCGGTTAGGGCTTTGTCCTTGTCGCCGGTGGCGAAATAGTAGTCGCCGAGCATGCGATAGCCCTCCGGGTTATCGGAAAGATCCTTCTTGGTTTGTCGCAGGAAGGATTCCGCCTCGTCCTTCTTGTTTTCGATGATCAGCAATTGGACGAGGTCGGTGCGCGGGGTGGAGTCCCTGGGATCGACCGCTATCGCATTCTTAAACTGCTGTTCGGCTTCGGGCAGACGGTGGCTTGCCTCGTAAAAGCGGCCCAGGAGCAACTGCACGTTCATTGCTTTAGGAGCGAGCGCCGCCGCCTTCTTGAAGTTGGCCTCGGCCTGGTCGAGCACTCCGGCTTGGCTTTGGATCAGCGCCATGTTCAGGTAAGACTCTGAGCGGTTGCGATCGAGATCGATTCCCTTTTGCATCTCTTGCATGGCCGAGGAAAGGTCGCCTTGGGCCGCATCGAGGTTGGCCCAAGCCTGCAGGGTCTCGGGAGTGTCCGGCTGGTTCTGGCGCAGAAATTCCAGTTGAACCCTGGCCTCCTTCAGTTCGCGGTTGGAGATCAGCAGGTTAGCCATGGCAAGGCGCGCCGCATAATTGTTGGGCGCGATTTCCACCGTGCTACGGAGTTCCTGGTATGCCCGCTGCAAATCTCCAAGTTTGAGATAGGACTGACTGAGTTGATAGTGGGCCTGGGCAAAGCGGGGATCGATCTGAATGGCGTTGGAATACTGGATCTCGGCCTCGCGATACTTGCCCTCGGCAAAGTACTTGTCGCCGCTGTCGAGGTACTTCTGCTTCCGGACATTGGGGTCGCGGGAACAGCCGGTTAGCGCCGCGGCGAGAAGCAGACAAGTCAGGAGCACAGGAACCGAAATGGAGCGACTCATAATGGGGTTCTCCAACTGGGGATGAACAAGGCGCACGCAGGCATTCATCCGCGACAACGCCTCATGATACTGCAACGGTAATCGGCGAAAACAGTTACTGGGGTCATACCTGGATAGAATTTGGATGGGTATCCCCCGTCATTGCGGAATGTAGCTGTTCAAGAGTGGGAAGACGTCATTCACGAAAGGAATGAGGCGTTGTTGCGCGGCGTCGGCGCTTTCGCCGGGATACATTGGCGAGGTGATGCGCACCAGGGCGCCGTCGCTTCGGTGCATCTGAATGGAATCTTTGACCAGGTAATACTTTGCCCAGTACTCGCTGGCCACACCGCGATTGTGTGCCCAGTACCAGTAGAGAACGATCTGCCGGGAATCCCCCAGCGCGATGATGTAACGGTTCACCGGAAACGGTTCGTGTCCGGGCATGGCGAGCGTGATGCGTTTGTTCTCGAGCGGGGTCCAGCCGGCTCCCGGGAGACAATGCTGGGGTGAATGCATGGTATCGCCCTCACGCTGAGTGCGGAAGTAAGGGATGAATAGATCGATATACTGCGGCTGTTGCGGGTTCTGATAGATGCGCAGCAGATAATCGCTGGGTTTGAGTATGTCGAGAACGTCCTCGTCGATGGGAACGTCGGTGCCAGTCCAGCCGCTCAATTGCGCGGGAAACTTTGAAAATTCAAGACGGTCCTTGTACTCCTCGCTGCCCGCGTGCGCCTGCAGGTAGATGGCTGCGGAAGCGATCAGCAACGTTGCCGCAACGAAACGAGAGGTGACGTTGCTCATGACTCACCGCCTTTCTCCGGGAACAAAGAGCGCAAGAGTCCGTGCAGGGCGTAGAGCATGAGCAACGAAACGATGAAGACGATCCATCCCCAGAAAGCGTGGAAGGGGCCCTCGGCCTTGGAGGGATCCCAGTACTGAACGATGAGACCGGTGCCGATGATGCGGGCGCTGTTGGCGGCAATGGCGATAGGCACGGAAGCCAGCGCCAGCGTCCACCGCAACCCCAGCCGTTTCTCCATCAGGCAACCGTAGATGATGGCGAGGGTCACCAGCGACATGAGCGAGCGCATACCACTGCAGGCTCGGGCAACTTCCAGATCCATGAGGGGTAGTTGGAGCACATTACCATTGCGGTGGACCACAACGCCCAGCAGCGGGAGGGTGGCGGCGGCAATTTTCGAGACCAGCAACTGCAAGGGGAAAGTGAGCTGGTTATAAAGAATCGCGGGGATGGGAATCATGAGCAGTAGAAAAGCCCAGGGAAACAACACTGCGCGAAATAGATTCCATCCAACAAACAGGATCAATCCTCCGGCCATGACCAGCAGCATCGAAGAACGATCCAGGAAAAGTTCCGCACCCAGCCGGCCTACAATGAGCACTCCCAGTCCAGCAAGCAGCACGGCCAGGCCGGACCAGGATGGTTTGGGAAGGATTCGGCTGAGGCGATTCCGCTCCTGCCAGATCACGAAGGCGGAAAACAGAGGAACAAAAAAACCGTGAGAGAAGTCGGGATCGTTCCACCACTGGCCCAGCAAGTGAGCCAAGGTGGGCCAATACAGCCATACGAAAAGCGCGCCGAGGATGCCGAGTTGCCAGAATAGAGCGGACGCGAAACGTGATGGCTCCCGGAGCGGGGTCGACATTTCGGTTGCTGCTTCGGTTTGCGACAAATGACTCGCGGTCCTAGTAAAGGATCACCGAGGGAAAACTCAGAATAAGCGAAACAAAGTGAGCGCGCAACCGAATTCAGGGAGCGGCGTGCACTCGAATCGGTCGCGGATTAATGCCCGGTCGACGAAGAGGATGAACTCGAAGACGAAGTGGATTTCGTGATAAGGCCTACTCCGAAACCTCCGATGACCCCTGCAAGGATGCCGATCAGAGCCAGCATAACAATGCTGTCGAGGATGGAATTCTCGCGTCTCATCGCGACTCCTGCGGGGTGCGTACGGCAGAGAGATTTTAGCGCTCAGCTGGTGTGGGGGATTGTTACATCGACATGAATTCTCGCGGCTTGATCCGATCGTAGGCTTTGCATCGGGGATAATTGGACGAGCGTATATGGGACGCTTTCCGCGAGTAATGTTAAGAACATTCTTGAGAATCAGGGTCAGAACTGGGGCGGGAGCATCGGTTGATCACTGGGCCGGAATGGACCGTGTGGGAGAGAACCTATAGGAAAAGTTTTTCCCATTTTGTCACGGTAGGATGGGTCGCGCGACCGTCCACATTTCTCGAAAGTCCTCGATCTGGCGCGCGAATATTCTGTAAACTATTGAAAACATGGAACAATGTGGTCTCTCGGATTGAATGCCGGGCAGAGGGGAGATCGGCACTGATCGTGCATCACCAGAGACAGAAGCGATCGGCTGAAGCCGTTTTTTCTATGACTGGAAGGGCAAGAATGGGCAAGTTATTGCCTGATGCCGCGAATGGCGATCATGGGGTTTCTCCCCGCGAGCCGGTGGGTTCGTTCTCCGTGGGGACGTTTGTGGAAAGTTTGAGCCCCAGCGTGCGGGGGGTGGAGGCCGTGATCCGGGAACTGGCACAGAGCGATGTGCCGGTGCTCCTACTGGCCGAAGCCGGAGCGGGTAAGCATGCCACGGCGCAGCGCATCCACGAAATGTCGCGGCGGAGCACGCAACCGTTCCGCTGGTTGCACTGTGCCACCCTGAAGCCGGAAGACTTAAGCGTCGCCCAGGGAGATGGAGAAGGGCAGCTGGGCTCAGGTTCGATTTTCCTGGAAGAACTGGCCGAGTTGAGCCCGGACTGCCAGACGTATTTGCAGAACGCGTCGGCGCACGCCAAGGGAAGGGAAGACTCCGGCAACGGCTTCGCGAGATTCATCTGCGGCAGCGCTCGCGATCTGGAAATTGAGGTCAAGGCCGGGCGGCTGCGCGAGGATCTCTATTACCGAATGAGCGGGGTATGTCTTCGGCTGCTCCCGCTGCGCCAGCGAAAAGAGGACATTCCATTATTGATGGGACACTTCCTGCGCAAGTACGCTCAGGAATTTCGCCGCGAAGTTCCCGACCTGAGCGAAGAAACCCAGCGGATGTTCCAGGATTACTCCTGGCCGGGGAACTTGCGGGAACTGGAAGACGCCGCCCGGGTGCTGGTGGCGCTGGGGGACGAGCATCTGGCCATGGGAGGTCTGCGCGCTCTGTTGCACAGGCCTGCTGGAGAAAACGGCGGCGGAATCTCACTGAAGACGGCGTCGAGAGCGGCGTCGCACGAGGCCGAAAAGGAACTCATCCTGAATGTGCTGACGCGTACGCGGTGGAACCGCCGGCGGGCCGCACAGGAGCTGCGCATCAGCTACAAGGCGCTGCTCTACAAACTGAAACAGATTGGATACGAAGGATACGGAGCGTCCTAGCTCCGGCGGAGAGAGTATGAAGACAGGGATCAATCTTGCTGTACTGCTGGGGATGGGCTTTCTGGCGTCGAGTATGGTGGCGCAGACTGCAGACGTGCCCAAGGCTGAGGACGTTCATGCGACGACCGAGAAGCCGGCCGAGGCGGCGCAGGATCCTGCGGCCCCGTCCGATTATCTGATTGGAGCCGACGACACGCTGCGTATTTCAGTTTGGAAGGAACCGGATCTTACCGAAACGCTGCCGGTGCGTCCCGATGGCAAGATCTCGATGCCGCTGCTGAACGATATTGTGGCGGCCGGCCTGACTCCACTGCAATTGAAGGATTCGATCACGGAGAAGCTGAAGAAGTACATCGCCGATCCTCGAGTCACGGTGGTGGTGACAGCGATGAACAGCCGCCGGGTTTTCGTGACCGGGGAAGTCACGCATACCGGGCCAATCAATCTATTGCCGCATATGACCGTGCTGCAGGCACTGGCCCAGGCCGGCTTTACGCAATTCGCCAATCCGAAGGCGGTTTATGTGTTGCGCACGGAGAACGGAAAGCAGATCAAGTTGCCGTTCAATTACAAGGAAGTGGTCAAGGGGATCCACGTCGAACAGAACTTCGCCTTGAAGCCGGGCGACACCGTGGTGGTCCCGTAGGGAACGCAATGAAACTTTGCCATATATGCACTCTTGGCCTGCTGGTCTGCGCGCTGAGCGGCGCGTGGGCCCAGGACAGCAGCACGCCGCCAGCGACTGGAGCGGAGGGCAGTCCCGCGCAGCAGCCCACGCCGGCTTATGGCCAGGAGAATGCGCCGCCTCCGGTCAGCGAGAATCCGCCGCTGTCGGGATTGGACCTGCCTTCCCTGGAGCCGCATACGCAACCCGTGAGTTCATTGCAACCGGGCGCGACGCTCAGCGAGTCGGCGGACTCGAACGCGGGCAATAATCTGGGGACACAGTCGTTCACCGACATCTCACGTTTGCTGGGAAGTCTTGCACTCAAAAGATTGTGGAGTCATTACGACCTGAGGCTGGACTACATCGGTGGCGTCGGGTACTACGACCTCGCGAAGCAGGGGTTCAAGAATCTGCAGCAGATGGATATTGATCAGAAGATCACGTGGAAGCGCGGCGAGCTTTCGCTGCGCGACAGCTTCAGTTATCTGCCCGAAGGGAACTTCGGAGGGGCTTACGGTTCGCTGGGTTCGCAGGGAGTGCAGTCGCTCGGGACCACGGCTTTTGGCAGTTTCTGGACAGGCAGCGCCTTCGGATCGCTCGGCCTGGCTCCGCGCATGCTGAACGTGAGCCTGGCAGACGTATCGGAGTCCCTTACGCCCAAGTCGACGGTCACGGCTGCCGGCGGATACGCCTTCACCCATTTCTACGGAAGCGAATCGGGAGTTAGTTTTATTGGCAGCTCGCAGTTCTCGGGACAGGTGGGATACAACCGCCTGCTCTCGTCGAAGACGCAAGTGGCGCTGGTGTATGGATACCAGGCTTTCGATTTCAACGTTCTGGGCACTGCTTTCCACTCCAACATCATTCAGCTGATGTACGGGCACCGGATCACCGGACGGATGGACTTTCTGATTGGAGCGGGGCCGCAATTTACGAACATCAGCATCGATTCGATCCCAGACTTCAGAATCGGCGTGGCCGGGCGGGCGCGGTTGCGCTACAAGTTCACCAAGGCCTCGATGGACCTAACCTACGAGCGCTTCGAGACCTCAGGGTCGGGTTTTTTTGCAGGGGCCCAGACGGATCTGGCGCGCTTGAGCGCCGACCGTCCACTGTCGCGGGTGTGGAGCGCATTCACCGATCTGGGGTATTCGCGCCATAGCCGTCTGCAGAGTGCTTCGGCCGGGGTCGATGCCAACAGCTACAAATACGGTTTCGCGGGAGGCGGGCTGCACCGCGCTTTTGGCCGCGAATTCCACGGCTTTGCGACGTACCAGTTCAACGAGTTGTATTTCGACCGTTCCTACTGCGCCGCTGGCGCTTCTGCCTGCAGCCGGATCGGGAACCGGCAAGTGATTACGTTGGGATTGGATTGGACCCCCCGGCCAATCCGGATTGACTGATTTTGAGGGCTGCCAGATCGAACCGACGCGGCCAGAACGGACACGAGGATGATTGAGAATCGCGAATTAACCATGGATGATTATCTGGCGATGCTGCGCCGGCGGGCGAAACTGATTTTGATCCCGACATTGTTGGCACCGCTGGCTGGGTTTATGGTCTCGTTTGCCTTCCACCCGAAGTACACGGCGCAATCCATGATCCTGGTCGAAGGCCAGAAGGTACCCGAGTCTATGGTGCAGCCAGTGGTTTCAGAGGATCTGACGGCTCGCGTCCAGACCCTGCAACAGCGAGTGTTGAGCCAGACCACTCTGAAGCCGCTTGTGGAACGCTTGTTCCCTGGCAAGAATGATGAGCAAGTGGGCGGGATCATTGACACGATTCGATCTAACACGAGCGTGGAGCCGGTTCCCTCGGACGTGGCGCAAATCGGCACAGTCAAGAAGAAGCCAGGCCAGCAGAGCAGTGAAGTGCCGGGTTTTTATGTGAAATACACGGCTTCTAACGCGCGTGAGGCGCAGCAGGTGTGCAACGAACTGACGTCCCTGCTCATCACGGAGAACGATAAGACAGTTCAATCAGCCGCTACCGGCACCAGCGACGTGTTGAACAGAGGGTTGGAGGACGCGAAGAGCCATCTGGACGATCTGGATTCCAAACTGGCGGGCTTCAAGAAGCAGTACGTGGGGCAGCTTCCGGGCGAAGAAGAGAGCAACCTGAAGATCCTGCTGGCGTTGAACTCACAATTGGATGCGAACACGCAGACGCTGAACCGGGCGCAGCAGGATAAGACGTACACCGAGTCTATCCTGGCGCAGCAACTGGCAGCCTGGAAATCGTCGCAATCGTCGACCAATCCGCAGACCCTGCAAAAACAACTGTCTGACTTACAGTCGCAACTGCTGGATTTGCAGGCGCGTTATACCGACGACCATCCCGATGTGATCAAGACCAAAGCCGATATCGCCGAAGTGAAAAAGAAACTGGCGGAAATCAACAAGGCGTCTGCGGATCCTACTGACACCAGCAACGACAAGGCTTCGGCCATGGAGCCGGCGGAGATACGCCAGTTGCGGTTGCAGCTCCACCAATACGGGGACATGATTGAAGCGGCCAATCGCTCCCAGAAGACGCTGCAGGAGAAGATTGCGGCCTACCAGGGCCGGGTCTCGCTCAGTCCGGCCGTGGAAGAGCAATACAAGGCATTGACGCGCGACTACTCCAACGCCCAGAAGAACTATCAAGACCTGCTGGCCAAGAAAAGCTCTGCCGATCTGACCGGGAATATGGTCAAACAGTCCGAGGGCGAGCACATGTTTGCCCTCAACAGTGCCGACCTGCCGGAGTCGCCGAGTTTCCCGGTTCGTTGGATGTTTGCTCTCGGCGGCCTGGCGGCGGGCCTGGGTCTGGGAGTGGTGCTCGCCATGTGGCGCGAGTTGCGGGACAACTCGATTCGTACCGAGGCCGACGCTGAGGCCGCTGTGGAACTGCCGCTGCTGGTGGCGGTGCCCTGGCTGGGAGTCTCGACGGCGAACGAAAACAATGGCACGCTCAGGTTGTGGCACCGGAAGAAGAGTCGGGACGAAGACAAGGAAACCATCGGGGCTTAAGCGAAGCAGGCTCCAGGAATAGCTATGTACAAAGAGTTCTACGGACTACGAGCGAACCCGTTCAACGTCAATCCCGACCCGCGTTATCTGTTTCTGACGCGGCACACGGAAGAGGCGCTGGCGTGTCTGAC
>Ga0209415_10007096_pt1 | contig 19657 bp, 19 predicted proteins | sample PeaSoiSIISIP2007_FD_187696 | JGI IMG/M metagenome (GOLD analysis project Ga0209415, IMG submission 187696) | Peat soil microbial communities from Weissenstadt, Germany - SII-SIP-2007 (SPAdes) (version 2) | ecosystem: Environmental > Terrestrial > Soil > Wetlands > Peat | place: Germany... | reverse complement strand
ATCGTCACGGGGATCATCCAGCAGAGCGACAACCGCTACACGCTGCTCGACCTCGGCAAGGTCGAGGCGCTGCTGCCGCAGGCCGAGCAGGTCCCCTACGAGCGCTACGACCACGCGGCGCGCCTCAAGGCCTACATCGTCGAGGTGCGAAAGACCACCAAGGGCCCACAGATCGTCGTCTCGCGCAGTCACCCGGGGCTCATCAAGCGGCTGTTCGAACTCGAGGTACCCGAGATCTCCAACGGCGTCGTCGAGATCAAGGCGTGCGCGCGCGAGCCCGGGCACCGGACGAAGATCGCCGTGTGGTCGAACGACCCGAACGTCGACCCCGTCGGCGCGTGCGTCGGTGCGCGGGGCGCGAGGGTCCGCATGGTGACGAACGAGCTCCGGGGCGAGAAGGTCGACATCGTCCCCTACTCCGCCGACCCCGCCGAGTTCGTCGCCCGCGCGCTGCAGCCGGCGCGGGTGAAGGAGGTCCGCCTCGATGAGGAGACTGGGACCGCGACGGTGATCGTGCACGACTACCAGCTGTCACTCGCCATCGGTAAGGAGGGGCAAAACGCTCGCCTCGCGGCACGCCTCACGGGGTGGCGCATCGACATCAAGAGCGAGGGCCAGCTCGCCGACGAGGAGGCCGGGGTCTCGCCCGATGGTTGGGCCGAAGGCGAGTGGGTGCGCGGTGAGTCCGGCGAGATGGTCTTCCAGCCCGCTGGCGGCGGCGAGTCCATCTCGATGGAGGAGTGGGCCCAAGGCCGACCTGAGGACTCCGCCGCCGGGGAATCCGCCAGCGAGGACTCGGGCGCCGAGGTATCCGGTGTCGCGGTGGCGGAGGACTCTGCCGGCCCGGTCGCCTCGGCTGAGCAGGCCGCCGATGCCGAGCCGGAGGCGACCGAGAAGGGCGAACCGTAGAGGCGGTGCGTGACGAGCGACGGGGGCCGATCCGGACGTGCGTCGGCTGTCGGAGGGCACGATCCGAGCGCGATCTCTTGCGGATCGCCTTCGTGGGGGACCACCTGGCGGTCGGACGTGCCCTACCGGGCCGGGGCGCGTGGCTCTGCCGGGGCTCGGCGAGTTGCCTTCGTCAAGCGGTGCGGTCACACGCGTTTTCGCGTGCGCTGCGGGCCGAAGTGGCCCCTGGCGCGCTGGATGAGCTGGTCGAAGTGCTCGGACACGGGGACGACGTACCCGAGTCTGTGCGAGGATAGGTACGGGCGGCACCAGATGGCGCGCCGCGTCCGGCTGAGAAGGGACGATCGAGGCACTTGCCGAAGAAGATTCGCGTCTACGAGCTCGCACGCGAGCTCGGCCTTACGAACAAGGAGGCGCTCGACCTCTCGATCGCGCTCGGGATCGGGGTAAAGAGCCACTCCTCGTCGATCGAGGACGCGCAAGCCGACCGGGTCCGCCGGAAGGCGGAGCGTGACGGCCTCATCCGGGCGACCCAGCCCGCGGAGGAGGATGCCCCCTCCCACAACGAGCCCGAACCCGAACCGGAACGCCGTGAGCGGCCGGTCGCCGTCGAGGAGCGCCCCCGTCCCATCGAGGTACCCGCCGCCCATGCCCCGGGACCGTTCGCCGAGCCCGCCCCGGTTCCCGAGAACGCCGAGCTGCTCCCCGCAGAGCGCCGCGTGGTGCGAAGCCGGCCCGCCAGCGAGCTCGTCGAGCACGTGCGCCAGCAGCCGCTGCGACCACCACCCCCACCGCCCGAGCGCCGCCCGAGCCCGCCACAGCCCGAGCAGGTGGCCGCACGGGCACCTGCACCGGCGCCCGCGCCTCCGAGCGCGCCGAGCGCACCACCTCCCGAGCCGCCCGGCGCCGAGGCGCCGCGCCGTCCGATCCTCAGTCCGACGGGGAAGCCGATCCCGCCGCCACCCGGTGGACCGCTCCGTTCGGTCACCGGGCGGCCGATCCCGCCGCCGCCCGGACTCGGCGGACGCGGTCCGATGCCTCGCGGGCGTCCCGTCAACCCGATGAGCTCTGGCGCCCCGAGGGGCGCCCCGGGCGGCTTCGCGCCTCGCCCCGGCCAGCCGGGGGCGGCTCCCCGCACCGGCGGTGGCGGCGGATTTCCGCCGCGTACCGGTGGCGCAGGTCGGCCGGCCGGCGGCGCAGGGCTGCCCGGTCGTGGCGGCGCGCCGGGAACCGGTGCTGCACCTGGAGCCGGCGGCGTCCGTGGCGGCCCCGCCGGCCGCGGCCGACCGCCCCAGCGCCGCACGCGCCGGCGCAGGCGCAACATCGAGGAATTGGAGCCGATCCAGGTCTCGGTGTACTCCCCTTCGAACGCGCCGATCCCCGAGAACGAGGTCATCATCGAGCGTGGCAGCACGCCCCAGGAGGTGGGACCGAAGCTCAACCGCTCCGCGGGGGACGTCATCCGCTTCCTCTTCCTGCAGGGCGAGGTGGTGACCGCGACCCAGTCGCTCACCGACGACATGATCGAGCTGTTCGCGAACGAGCTCGGCGCCCGTGTCCGACTCGTCGACCCCGGCGAGGAGCAGGAGGCGGCGCTGCAGGCCCGCTACTTCGCGGACGAGGAGAACGACGTCGATCCGTCGACGCTTCGTCCTCGGCCCCCGATCGTGACGGTCATGGGTCACGTCGACCACGGCAAGACGCTGCTGCTCGACCGGATCCGTCAGACGAACGTCGTCGCCTCCGAAGCCGGCGGGATCACCCAGCACATCGGTGCCTACCAGGTCGAGCGCAACGGCCAGCGCATCACCTTCATCGACACGCCGGGCCACGAGGCCTTCACGGCGATGCGGGCGCGCGGCGCCGAGGTGACCGACATCGTGGTGCTCGTCGTCGCCGCCGACGACGGCGTGATGCCCCAGACGGTGGAGGCGATCAACCACGCCCGCGCCGCCGGGGCGCCGATCGTCGTCGCGCTGAACAAGATCGACCGGCCGCAGGCGGACCCGACGCGTGTGATGCAGCAGCTCTCCGAGCACGGCCTCGTACCCGAGGCCTGGGGCGGGGACACCATCACCGTGGAGGTCTCCGCACTCGAGAACCACGGCATCGACGAGCTCCTCGACCAGCTGGCGGTCCTCGCCGAGGTCCTGGAGCTCCGCGCCAGCCCCGAGGGCCCGGCGCGCGGCACCGTCCTCGAGGCCAACCTCGACATCGGCCGCGGCCCGGTCGCGACCGTCGTGATCCAGAACGGCACACTGCGGGTGGGCGACACGATCGTCGCCGGCGCCGCATGGGGCAAGGTGAAGGCCCTCATCGACGACCACGGCGACCAGATCAAAGAGGCGCTGCCCTCGATGCCGGTCCAGGTGCTCGGCCTGTCCGAGCCGCCCGGGTCCGGTGACGAGTTCCGGGCCACGATGGACCTCGCGGTCGCCCGCACCGTAGGCGAGGCTCGGGAGCAGCGCGCGCGCTTCAGCGGTTACGCGCAGGGCCCCGCCGCCCAGGGCGCGCGCCTCGAGGACATCTTCGAGCAGATTCAGCGCGGCGAGACCGCGACGCTCACGGTCGTGTTGAAGGCCGACGTCCAAGGTTCCCTCGAGGCGGTCACCGAGAGTCTCCGCAAGCTCGAACGCGACGACGTGAAGATCGCCTTCGTCGACCGCGGCGTCGGCGGCATCACCGAGTCGAACGTGCAGCTCGCGTCGGCTTCGAACGCCACGATCATCGGCTTCAACGTCCGCCCAGACCGACGCGCTCGCGAGCTCGCTGAGTCCTTGGACGTGGAGATCCGGACTTACGAGATCATCTACAAACTGATCGAGGACATCGAGGCGGCGATGGTCGGCATGCTCGCCCCGACGATCGAGGAGGTCGTGACCGGCGAGGCGGAGGTGCGGGAGGTCTTCCGCGTTCCGCGGGTCGGAGCGGTCGCCGGTTGCTACGTGCGCTCGGGGACGATCACCCGCGGCTCCAAGGTGCGCTTCCTCCGCGATGGCGCTGTCATCTGGAAGGGTGCGATCAGCTCGCTGCGGCGCTTCAAGGACGATGTCCGCGAAGTGCAGTCGGGCTTCGAGTGCGGCATCGGCCTCACCGATTTCCAGGACCTGCACTCGGGCGACATCATCGAGACCTACGACGAGCGCGAGGTCCCGAGGACCTGACCGTCGGCGGGAACGCCGGTTAGGAAGGACCGAGGATCATGGACCGTCCCGCACGTCGCTCGCCGACGCATGGCTACCCGAGGATGCCCCGGGTGAACGCTTTGCTGCTCGAGATCCTCGCGGAGGCCCTCGAGCGGATCTCCGACAGCGACGAGCGCCTCGCGATGGTGACGCTCACCGCCGTCGACTGCGCGGCCGACCTGCGGACCGCCGTCGTGTACTGCTCCACGCTCTCCGACGACGCCAGGGAGGCCCTCGAGGAGCACCGACGCGCGCTGCAGCGCCGCGTCGGTGAGGAGTCGCGGATCCGGCGCACGCCGACGCTGCGCTTTCTGGCGGACCCCGCTGTCGAGGCGGGGGAGCGGATCGAGGCCGCCATCCGACGTGGCCGGGAGCGCCCCGCGGGAGACGTCTGAGCCGTGCCCGCACGCCGTGCCGGGGGTCCGGAGGGCTTCCTCATCCTCGACAAGCCGGCCGGGCTCACCTCGCACGACGTCGTGTCCGCGACGCGCCGCGCGCTTGGGTCGCGCCGGGTCGGGCACGGCGGCACCCTCGATCCCGACGCGACCGGCGTGCTCATCGTCGCCGTCGGCCGCGCGACTCGGCTGTTGCGCTACGTCTCGGGTCTCGACAAGAGCTACGAGGGCGAGATCGTGCTCGGGGTGACGACGGACACCCTCGACGACTCCGGCACGGTGACCGGGCGCTTCGACATGGCCGCGGTGGGCCTCGCCGAGCTGCAGTCGGCCGCCGCGGGCCTCACCGGCCCGATCGAGCAGGTGCCGCCGATGGTGTCGGCCGTCCGGGTCGGCGGCCGTCGTCTCTACGAGCTCGCCCGCGAGGGCCTCGAGATCGAGCGCGCGGCCCGCCGTGTCGTCGTCGAGCGGTTCGAGCTCTGCGAGCGCCCCGAGCCGGGGGTCTTCGGGATCTCGGTCGACTGCTCCTCGGGCACCTACGTGCGCAGCCTCGCGGCCGACCTCGGCGCCGCCGTCGGTGGGGGAGCGCACCTGCGGCGACTACGGAGGACGAGGGTCGGTCCCTTCGGCGTGGCGGACGCGGTTGCGCTCGAGGGCGTCGGTGCGGCCGATCTCGGCCCCGTGGAGGGCCTCGTCGGCCACCTCGAGTCCCTCGAGGTCCGCGAGGAGGACGTGGTCGCGATCGAACACGGCCAGGTGCTCGAGCGTCGGCGCCTCGGTGCGTCGGGGAGGGGCCCGTGGGCGCTGCTTTCCTCCGGTCGGCTCCTCGCGGTCTACGGTCCCGTCGGGGAGGCGCGCATGAAGCCCGACCTCGTGTACGGGCTCGGATCCGACGAGGCCGGGGAGCGGGCGAACCCCGCGAACTAGGGTCGTCGCCGATGACCCCCGCCGATGCCGACGCCCCCGAGGCCGGCTGCGTCGTGACGGTCGGCACCTACGACGGCGTCCACCTCGGGCACCGACGGCTCATCGCGGAGGCCCGCGCGGAGGCGGCGATCTCGGGACTGCGCTCGGTCGTGGTCACCTTCGACCGCCACCCCGCCGAGGTGCTTCGCCCCGATGCCGCGCCGAAGCTCCTCACGGGTCTCGACCACAAGCTCGAGCTCCTCGATCAGACCGGCATCGACGGCGTCGTCGTGCTGCACTTCGACGAGGAGCGGGCCGCCCAGTCGGCGAAGGAGTTTGTCGAGGACTTCCTCGTCGGGATCCTGGGCTCGCGTTCGGTGCTCGTCGGGTCGAACTTCCGTTTCGGGCATCGTCAACAGGGTGACATCGCGCTCCTGCAGTCCCTCGGCCCCCGCCTCGGGTTCACCGCGCGCGGCATGGACCTCGTCACCGAGGACGCGACCCACAGCATCGTCTCCTCGGCGCGGATCCGCTCCCTCGTCGCCGCGGGCGATCTCGGCCCGGCCGAACGCCTGCTCGGGCGCCCGCACGAGGTGCGGGGGGACCTCGCCGAGGCGGACGAGGACCGCGCGACCGTCGAGATCTCGCCGTCGCTGCTGCTGCCGCCACCGGGCGAGTACGCGGTTCGTTTCGGACCGGTGCACGCGGCGGGCATCCGGGCGATCGCGAGTGTGACCGAGTCGTGCTCCTCGGTCGTGGTCCGTCCGGCCGGTCCGAGCGGTTTCGTCTCGCTCGGTGTCCGCGTCGGCGTGGCGTTCCTCGTGCCGGCGCACTGACGGCTCGGCGGTTCCCGGGCCGGACCCGGTCTTGCGGCGCCGGTAGACTCCTGCCGTGGCCATCCTGCCGATCCGCCTCTTCGGTGACCCGGTCCTCCGTCAGAGGGCCAGGGAGATCGACAATGTCGACGGCGCCCTCGTGCGGCTCGCGAAGGACATGATCGAGACGATGTACGACGCCCCCGGCGTCGGGCTCGCGGCCAACCAGGTCGGGGTGGAGCGGCGCATGTTCGTCTACGACATCGGGGACGGCCCGGAGGTCGTCATCAACCCGACGATCATCGAGTCCCGTGGCGAGTGGACCTACGAGGAGGGCTGTCTCTCGGTCCCGGACCTGCGCTTCGACCTCGTCCGCCCGAAGGAGGTGCACCTCCACGGTGTGTCCCTCGAGGGCGAGGAGATCGACATCGAGGCCGACGAGCTGCTCGCGCGTTGCTTCCAACACGAGATCGACCACCTCGACGGTCACCTCATCGTCGAGCGCCTCGATCCGGACCAGAAGAAGGACGCGATGCGGATCCTCCGCCGGCGCTTCGACGCCGCCGCCGGCCTCGTCGACCTGCCGGCGCGCTGACCAGAGCGCTCACGCGCGCCTAGGCCGCTGGCCCGTCTCGCGTTCCTCGGCACCCCCGAACTCGCCGTCGTGGCGCTGCGGGGACTCGTCGGTGCCGGACACGAGATGACTGTCGTCGTCTCCACCCCCGACGCCCGCCGCGGACGCGGCTCGGCGCGGGGTCCCTCGCCGGTGAAGGCGGCAGCGATCGAGCTCGGGATCCCGGTGAGCGACGACATCGCCGAGGTGGCGCGTCGCGGCGCCGAGCTCGGGGTCGTCGTCGCCTTCGGTCGGCTGATCCCCCGTGGGGCGCTCGAGCGGACCGGGTACGTGAACCTCCACCTGTCGCTCCTGCCGCGTTGGCGGGGCGCGGCGCCGATCGAGCGGGCGATCCTGGCGGGGGACGCAGAGACCGGGGTCTCGCTCATGGCGCTCGAGGCGGGCCTCGACACGGGCCCGCTGTACGAGCAGGTCCGCGTCGCGATCGACCCCGACGAGACGGCCGAGGAGCTCGGCGACCGACTCGTCGCGCTCGGCACCGAGCGGCTCGTGGAGCGTCTCTCGGTCGGCGTCGACGGGCTCGGCGACTCGACGCCGCAGGAGGGGGAGCCGACGTACGCCTCGAAGATCGCCCCCGAAGAACGCGAGCTCGACTTCTCCGGGGGTTCGTCGGCCTGCTACCGGGTCGTGCGGATCGGCCGGGCCTTCACGTCGTTCCGGGGCGCACGGCTGATCGTGCATCGAGCGGCCCCGGTGGCGGGATCCTTCGGCGAGCCCGGCACCCTCGCCGGCGACGTCGTTGCGACCGCGGACGGCGGGCTTCGCCTTCTCGTCGTCCAGGCATCCGGGGCGAGGGCGCTTCCGTTCCCCGCCTTCGCGGCGGGCGCGAGACCGACCGACGGCGAGCGCCTCGGGCACCCCCCAGGACCGAGCCGAGCGGCAGTAGTGTCCGCGCGGTGATCCCGACCGGCGAGTTCCGCATCGCACCGTCGCTGTTGTCCGCGGACTTCGGCAGCCTCGCCCAGGCGGTCGGCGAGGTCGCGGCGGCGACGTCGTGGCTGCACATCGACGTCATGGACGGCCACTTCGTGCCCAACCTGACGATCGGGCCGCCGGTTGTCGCCTCGCTCCGGCGCCACAGCGGGGCGTTTTTCGACTGCCATCTCATGATGACCGACCCCGGCGCGTTCCTCGAACAGTTCCACACGGCGGGGGCGAACCTCGCGAGTGTGCACGTCGAGATCGGAGGGACCGACGAGCTGATCGCGAAGATGCGCCGTCTCGGGCTTCGCGTCGGCCTCGCGCTCAATCCCGACACCCCCCTCGAGGCCGCCGAGCCCTATCTCGCCTCGATCGACCTCCTGCTCTTGATGACGGTCTTCCCGGGCTTCGGCGGCCAGAGCTTCATGGAGGAGGTGCTGCCGAAGATCGCCGCGGCGCGCCATGCGATCGACGAACGCGGACTGCCGGTGACGATCGAGGTGGACGGCGGCATCGACGCCGAGACCGCAGTGCTGACCGCCGAGGCGGGAGCGAGGGTGTTCGTCGCGGGGAGCGCGGTGTTCGGCGACCCGCGGCCGTGGGAGGCGGTGGAGCGGATCCGTGCCGCCATCGTCGGCGCCTTCGACCGCCGCGAGGCCGATCTCGGCCGATAGCTGCGGCGCTCGTCACGACAACGCGCGCGTACCGAGTGCGGCAGGTACCGAAAGACTGGCGGGCGCGCCGCGGAGGGAGCACGCTAGGGGCCATGTTGCGCCTCGTGCTCCCGAAAGGCTCCCTCGAGAGCCAGACCCTCGAACTCTTCGCCGCTGCGGATCTGCAGGTGAAACGCAGCTCCTCGGTCGACTACCGGGCGACGATCGAGGACCCGCGCGTCGACGAGGTGCGGATCCTTCGTCCTCAGGAGATCCCGCTCTACATCGCCGAGGGCGTCTTCGACCTCGGGATCACCGGACGCGACTGGATCGAGGAGACGGGCGCGGAGGTCGTCTCGCTCGCTCGCCTCGGCTATTCCAAGGTGACCGCGGACCCCGTGCGCCTCGTGCTCGCCGTCGACGCGGGCTCCTCGATCGAGGGCCCCGAGGATCTTCCCGACGGTGCAAGGGTCTCGACCGAGTACCCGCAGCTCACCGAGCGCTGGCTCATCGACCACGGCGTGAAGGCGGACGTCCGGCTTTCCTACGGCGCGACCGAGGCCAAGGTGCCCGAGATCGCGGACGCGATCGTGGAGCTCACCGAGACCGGCCGAGCATTGCGAGCGGCCGGGCTGCGCATCATCGCGACGGTCCTCGAGTCCCACACCGAGCTGATCGCGAACCCGGCCGCGAGGGCCGATCCGGAGAAGTCGCACGCGATGGACCAGCTCCGGACGTTGCTCCTCGGTGCCCTCGATGCCCGGGGCAGGGTGCTCGTGAAGCTGAACGTCGGTGAGGCGAACCTCGAACGGGTGATCGCGGTTCTCCCCTCGATGAAGTCGCCGACGGTCTCCAAACTGTTCGGCGACGGCGGGTACGCGGTCGAGTCCGTCGTGTTGAAGTCCGCGATCAACATCCTCATCCCCGAGCTCGTCGACCGGGGAGCGAGCGACATCTTGGAGCTCCCGCTCTCCAAGATTGTCACCCGGTGAGAATGGCGGACCGATGAGCGAGGTCGCTCCCGGGGCGACCGTCGACCCGGGGCTGCTCTGGACACGGCGCGGCGTCGTGAGCGCCTTTTCCGACGAGGAGGGCATCGGCGAGGTGACCGACGGCGGTGACGGCCGGGTCCACCCCTTCCACTGCACCGCGATCGCGGGCGGCTCGCGGCGGATTGCCCCCGGCACCGCCGTGAGCTTCGTGCTCGTCGCGGGCCACCTCGGCGAGCTCGAGGCCCGCGACCTCGTCCCGCTCGGCTAGAAGCGGTACCGCCCAGCGCTACGGCGTCGGTATCCCGGGCTCGTCGGCTCCGGGCTCCTCGGCTCCGGGCTCGCCGGGATCGGGTTCCGCTCCGGGCGTGGCGGTGTCGTCCAGCGCGCCGAGATCCCCATCCGCGCCCGAGGTCGCGCCAGCGATCTGCACGTAGGCGAGCCGGATCTGTGCGAGGCCGTCGCGCAGCGTCGGTGCGGCGTCGCCGAGCCGGTCGCCGAGGGTCTCGACCACCCCCGCGAGCGCATCGATGGCGAGTCGTGCGCTCTCCAGGCCCGGCGGTCGTTGCCCGAGATGGAGGGCCCCCAGCTGGAACAGCCCGTAGCAATGGTTGGCGATCACGTCCTCGATGGGGGTGTCGAGGAGCTGGGCCTCGAGCTGCGCCATGCGGGCGAGCACCTCGGCCTGTGCGGGGTCGTCGGGGTCGAACCGCTCGTCGTCCGGACCCTCCGGCGAGCCCGGTGCGGCTGCTCCCCGGTCGTCGGAGGCTGGCACGCGTCGCTCACCATCGGGTGTCCAAAGGCTGCTCATGACTGGTATCCTACGAAAAAGCCCGACAACAAAGCGGGGCCGCAGGGCGCGACTCCCACCACCGCGTGTAAGCGTGGGTGGTCTCGGAACCCGGGAACCCCCGGCTCCGGGCGCGCCGACGCCGGGCGGCCCAGTGAGAGGAGTGGTGCCCGATCTCCACAACAGTCCCAAGCGCAACCGAGCCACGGATGAACGACCGCATCCGGGCACGAGAGGTACGCCTCGTCGACCCGGACGGCAACCAGCTCGGTATCAAGGTCCTGCCTGAGGCTCTCAGCATCGCAAGGGAGATGGACCTCGACCTCGTCGAGGTGGCCCCGCAGGCGAACCCGCCCGTCTGTCGCATCATGGACTACGGCAAGTTCAAGTTCGACGAGGCGCAGCGAGCCAAGGAATCCCGGCGCAAGGGATCGAGCAGCGGCATCAAGGAGATGAAGTACCGGCCGAAGATCGGCCAGGGCGACTTCGACACGAAGACCCGCCAGGTGGCTCGCTTCCTCTCCGAGGGCCACAAGGTGAAGATCACGATCATGTTCAGGGGCCGCGAGGTCTTCCACCCCGAGCTCGGCAAGAGGATCCTCGACCGGATCGCCGAGCAGGTCGACTCGAGCGCCAAGATCGAGTCCGACGCCCGCCTCGACGGTCGCAACATGGTGATGGTGCTGGCACCGGACAAGCGGGCACGTCAGTCGCAGGCGGCGAGAGACGCCCACGCGCCGGTGGGCGACCACGCCCAGCAGGCGCCGGGGACCCCCGGAAGTGACGAGGCGGTCGGGAACGGTCAGAATGGGGCGGCCGCGGCGGTGGAACGCCCCGCGGCGGTGAGTCACAACGGTCAGGCCCCGAACGGCCAGGTCGGTCAGACGGATCGCATAGCTCCCGCGCCGCGGGACCAGGCCGCGAGCTAGCTCGCCGGGCACCGCCCGGCCGAGGAAGGACGACAATGCCGAAGATGAAGACCGACCGCGGCGCCGCGGCGCGCTTCAAGGTCACCGGGACGGGCAAGCTGCGCCGCCAGAAGGCGTTCCGCTCGCACCTGCTCGAGAAGAAGTCATCGGTGAGGACGCGCAGGCTCGGGCGCGACGCCGAGGTGTCCCCCGCGGACCGGCGGAACGTACGCCGTCTGCTGGGCATCTAGGCTCCCCGGCGCCAAAGGAGGAATTGACATGGCGAGGGTGAAGCGCGCCGTTCACGCACGCAAGCACCACCGGGCCGTACTCGAGCTCGCGCAGGGCTACTACGGCAACAAGTCGCGGTCCTACCGCGCCGCGAACGAGCAGGTCATGCACTCCCTGCAGTACGCGTACCGGGACAGGAGGGCCCGCAAGGGCGACTTCCGCCGGCTGTGGATCCAGCGCATCAACGCGGCCGCGCGCCTCGACGGAATGAGCTACTCGCGGCTCATCGCCGGGCTGAACAAGGCCGAGGTCGACGTCGACCGCAAGGTCCTCGCCGACCTCGCGGTACGCGACCCCGCAGCGTTTTCGGCGCTCGTCGGCGTGGCCGCGGAAGCGCTCGGGCGCGAGGACCCGGCGCCGGAAGAGGCTGCTTCCTGAACGATCTGGCGCTCGGGCTGCGCCACCAGCGCGTCCAGCGCCTGCGGCGCCTCGTGCGCCAGCGGAGCGTCCGTCGCCAGGAGCGAGCCTTCGTGGTCGAGGGCGCCAAGGTCCTCGGCGAGGCGATCACGGCGGGTGCCGTCGTCGAGGCCGTCTACGCGGCCCCCGGCGCGGAACTGTCCCGCTCCTCGGCCGAGGTGCTCGAACGGGCTGCCGCCTCGGGCATCCGGGTCTTCGCGCTGCGCGAGGGGGTCCTCGAGAGCGTGGCGGACACCGTCACGCCCCAGCCCCTGCTCGGCGTCGTCGGCTGCATCGACGTGGGCCTCGGCGACCTCGCGGGTGACGGCCCGCTCGTGGTGTGCGCGGATGTCCGGGACCCCGGCAACCTCGGCGCGATCATCCGGAGCGCGGACGCGGCCGGTGCGGGCGGGGTCGTGCTCTCCTCGGGCACGGGGGACCTCTACAACCCGAAAGTGGTGCGCGCCTCCGCGGGGTCGCTGTTCCACCTTCCGATCGTGCTCGGCGAGGACCCTGCGAGCTGCCTCGAGGCCATCGCCGCGGCCGGTTACAAGCGCTACGCGACCGCCGCGACGGGGGGAGAGGACTACGCGGAGACGACCTATCCGGCGCGGGTCGCGGTGGTACTCGGGAACGAGGCGTCCGGACTCACGAGCGCGCTGGTCGAGCGATGCGACGCGGTCTTGTCGATCCCGATCGCCGGCGGCGCGGAGTCCCTCAACGTCGCGATGGCGGCGACGGTCGTGCTCTTCGAGCTGGCGCGCCGTCGCAGGGGCGAGGTCCGTAAGGGCCCTAGCATGACGCAATGACCGACACGTCCGGACCCCACGAGGTCGACGAACCCGGCGACGGCCCGCTCCATCCCGACGCGCTTTCTCGCCACCTCGACGAGGCGAGGGCGGCCGTCACCGCGGCCGAGAGCGTCGCGGCGCTCGACAGCGCCGAGACCGAGTTCCTCGGCGCGGCCTCCCATCTGAACGACCTGCGCCGGGCGCTCGGCGCGCTCCCCACCGGGGAGCGCCCCGCGGCCGGCCGGATGCTCAACGCGGCACGCGAGGAGCTCGTCGGGCTCTTCGGGGCCCGGCACGCCGAGCTCGCCGAGCGCGAACGCCGAGAGGCGCTCGAGGCGGATCGCCTGGACCTCACCGAGACCGGGAGGCCGCGCCGCGCCGGGCACGCGCACCTCGTCACCCAGGTCCGCGAGGAGCTCGAGTCGGTCTTCCTCGGCATGGGCTACGAGATCGCCGAGGGGCCGGAGGTGGAGAGCGACTGGTACAACTTCGCCGCCCTCAACATGCCCCGGTACCACTCCGCGCGCAGCATCCAGGACAGCTTCTACCTGCGCGTCGGCGACGGGGAGTCGTGGCTCTTGCGGACCCAGACCTCTCCCACCCAGATCCGGCTCCTCGAGCGCGGCGAGCTCCCGATCTACGCCGTCGCGCCCGGGCGCGTCTACCGCCGCGACACCCCCGACGCGAGGCACCTCGCGGTCTTCCACCAGATCGAGGGGCTGGTCGTCGACGAGGGCGTGAGCTTCGGGGACCTGGCGGGGACCATTGACACCTTCGTGAAGGCCATCTTCGGCGGCGAGATCGCGTCCCGGCTCCGGCCGGCGTACTTCCCCTTCACCGAGCCCTCGGCGGAGTTCGAGATCACCTGCACGATCTGCGGGGGAGAGGGCTGCCGCACCTGTGGTCAGTCCGGCTGGCTCGAGCTCGGGGGCTGCGGGATGGTGCATCCCGCCGTCTTCGAGGCGACCGGGGTGGATCCCGAGCACTGGAGCGGATTCGCGTTCGGCTTCGGGATCGACCGCCTCGCGATGATGCGCCACGAGATCGCCGACATCCGGGCGCTCATCGAGAACGACGTCCGTTTCCTCTCCCAGTTCTGATCCCGAGAAGACCACGTGCTCACCCCCCTTTCCTGGCTGAAGGACTTCACGCCCCTCGAGACGGACCCCACCGACCCCGAGGGGCTCTCCGCGCTGCGCGAGGTGCTCGACTCGCTCGGGCTCGTCGTCGAATCCCTCGAGCGCGTCGGCGCGGGCCTCGACGGCGTCGTGCTCGCGAGGGTGCTCGAGATCCGCGAGATCCCCGGCGCGGACCGCATCCGCCAGGTCGTCGCGGACCGGGGCGACGGGACGCCGCTCGAGATCGTGTGCGGCGCGACGAACTACGTCCTCGGCGACGTGGTGCCGCTCGCACCGGTGGGCGTCGAGCTTCCCGGCGGCATGCGCATCGAGCGCCGCAAGATGCGCGGTGTGGACTCGAACGGGATGCTCTGCTCGGGACGCGAACTCGGTCTGTCCGAGGACGCCGCGGGCCTCATGATCCTCGCGTCGCCGGGGGAGGGGGAGCTCCCGGCAGGCATGGAGCTCGGCCGGGCGCTCGCGGACCATCTCGGCATCGTCCCCGACGCGGTCTTCGACATCGCCGTCGAGCCGAACCGCCCCGACTGTCTGTCGATCGTCGGGATCGCCCGTGACCTCGCGGCGAAGCTCCGGCTGCCGTTCTTCGTCCCCGAGCCCGTCGTCGAGGCGTCGGGCCCACCCGCCGGCGAGCTCGCGTCGCTCGCGTCGGTCGGCCCTCCCGGATGCGACCTCCTCGTCGCCAAGGTGCTGACGGGGGTGACACCGACGCCCTCGCCCCCGCTCGTCCAGCGGCGGCTCACCTTGTCGGGCGTGCGCCCGATCAACTCGGTCGTCGACGCGTCGAACTACGTCATGGTCGAGCTCGGACAGCCGACCCATCCCTACGACCTCGATCGCCTCGGCGGGTCGGGCATCGCGGTCCGGTACGCGAGACCCGGCGAGACGCTCGTCACCCTCGACGGCACCGAGCACCGTCTCGGCCTCGGGACCGGCCCCACCGGCGAGGTGTCCGAGGTCGAGGAACTCGTCATCACTGACGCCCTCGACGAGCTCGTCGGTCTCGCGGGCGTGATGGGCGGGGCGACGAGCGGCATCGAGGCCTCGACCGGGCGTGTGCTCCTCGAGGTCGCCCACTTCGACTCGGTCCTCGTCGGGCGCGCCGCGGCCCGCCACGGGCTTCGGACCGAGGCATCGCTCAGGTTCTGGCGCGGAACGGACCCCGACGGCGCGGCGCGCGCGGCCGACCGCTTCGCCGAGCTTGTCGTCGACGCGGCCCGGGATGCGGGGGTCGCGCTCCCGGTTGTCGCGCCCGGTCCGCTCGTCGAGGACCAGCGGACCGGGCCCCGACCGCGGATCACGCTGCGGACCGCGCGGCTGAACGCGCTCCTCGGGACCGAGCTCGGCGCCCCGGAGATCGCGGGTTACCTCGCGCCGATCGGCTTTCGGTCCGAACCAGATGGCGAGGATCTCGTCGTCACGGTGCCGTCGTTCCGCCCCGACACCTCCCGGGAGGTGGATCTCATCGAGGAGGTGGCCCGCCACCACGGCTACCGGGCGATCGCCCGGACCGAGCGCCGCTCACCGAGCGTCGGTCGCCGCAGCGAGCGCCAGGAGTTCCGTCGCCGTGTTCACGGGCTGTTGTCAGGGGTGGATGCGGACGAGGCCTGGACGAGCTCGATCGTCGCGCCCGAGCTGGAGGCGACCGTCGGGCCGGCGGGGGATCCCGTGGAGCTGTTGAACCCGGTCGTCGCGGGCGAGACCGTGCTGCGGACGCGGCTCCTCGGAGGACTCCTCGGGGCGCTCCGGCACAACGAGTCGCACCGCAACGGGGAGATCCGCCTGTTCGAGGTCGGCCACGTCTTCAGCGCAGCCGGAGCCGACGAGCGCCCGCAGGAGCGCGAGGAGGCCGGGGTGCTGCTGGCGGCACCGGGCGACGACGCGCTCGTCGCCGCGGGCGTCCTCGCCCGCATAACCGAGGGCCTCGGGATCGCCCGGGACGCGTACGTCCTCGACGAGGGACCCGACGCCGCGGCGCCCGGGCTCCGGGGGTTGCACCCGTCGCGCCGCTCGCTCGTGTTCGACCGCAGGGGCGACCCACGCCGCCGTCGGTTGGTCGGCGCGCTCGGCGAGGTGGATCCGGAGGTCGTCGCGGCCCTCGGTCTCCAAGCGAGGAGGATCGGGTGGATCGCGCTCGACCTCGACGCGTTGTTCGCGCTGGCGCGCCGGTCGATCCGAGCCCGGCCGGTCAGCCGCTTCCCGTCCGCGGACGTCGACCTCGCCTTCGTCGTCGAGGAGGGCACCCCCGCCGCAGAGGTGCGCCAGACGCTCGTGCGCGCCGGCGGCGAGCTCGCCGAGTCCGTCGAGCTCGTCGATGTCTACCGGGGCCCGTCGGTCCCCGAGGGGACGAGGAGCCTCACCTTCCGAGTGCGGTTCTGCGCGCCCGATCGGACCCTCGAAGTGGATGAGCTCACCGCGGCCCGGTCCGCGTGCGTCGCGCTCGTCGAGGAGCGGTTGCCGGCCCGGCTCAGGTCCTAATCGGGCACTTCGCTGCGGTCGGCGGCGGATCGCCGGCTCAGGAAGCGATCGTCCCGGGCGCAACCTACGAAGGGCGCTCTGCGCCGCCGGGCCCAGGCGGCGCCGGCGCGGCCGGCCCGCCGGCGGCCGCGGCGTCCCTCGCGAATTTCTTCCGGACCTCTTCACGGCGCGCCTGGAGCTCTCGGTAGCTGATGCGCTCGGTCGTCGCCGGCAGCCCGAGCGTCGAGCGGACACCGGTGAGGTCCACCTCGTGCTCGCGGGGGTCGACACCGATCTCCTCCGCGATGCGTCCCCCGTAGCGGGTGGCGAAGTAGGTGGCGATCGAGGTGATCTCCCCGAGCAGATCCACGTCGGGCGAGAAACGCGACACCGCACCGTCTAAGAAGAGGATGTCCTTCACGAAGAGCATCAGCTCCTTCGGGATGCGGGCCCCGTAGGCGAGGAGCTTCTTGGTGAGGTCACGGAGCTCGCCGGTGAGCTCCTCGGCCGTCATCTGGGTGACGTCGACGGGCTCGGCGTCGAGCGCGAGGTCTGCGATGACCTTGTCGGTGTCGGCGTCGACCCGGAACGCGCCGAGCTCCTTCAGCGCCTCGACCTGGCCCCGAACGTCGTTGATCGTGCCGCCGACGACCAGGCGGAGGAAGGCTTGGCGGCGGCGGGCATCGAGGCGTCCGGTGATGCCGAAGTCCAGCAGCGCGACGCGTCCGTCGGGTTGCACGAAAAGGTTGCCGCCGTGCAGGTCGCCGTGGAAGACGCCGTGGAGCATCGCTCCCTCGAGGAACGACACGACGGTCGCCCGTAGCACCGCCTCGGTGTCGACGCCCGCCGCCCGCATGCCGTCCACGTCGTCCCAGGAGAACCCCGACAGCCGCTCCATCACGAGCACCCGGGGCGTGACGAGCCGGGGGTGCGGGCGGGGCACGACGATCGCGCGCTGGCCGGTCGAGGCGAGCACGCCCGCGATGTCGAGCATGTTCTCCGCCTCGAGGCGGAAGTCGAGCTCCTCGACGATCGTCTCGGCGAAGAGCTCGATGAGGGCGGGCGGGTTGGCCAGCACGGCGACGGGGATGCGTCCGACGAGATGCGGGGCCAGGTAGCTCATCACGGCGAGGTCGTTGCGCACGAGCGTCGCGACGAGCGGTCGCTGCACCTTCACGACGACCTCCTCGCCGCTGCGCAGTCGCGCCCGGTGCACCTGGGCGATCGAGGCCGCCGCGGTGGGCTGCTCGTCGAACTCGCTGAAGATCTCCTCGAGGCGGCGGCCGAAGTCGCCTTCGACGATGCTGCGCACCGCGGCGAAGGTCTCGGGCGGCACCCGGTCGCGCAGCTGTTTGAACTCACCGACGAGCTCGGGCGGGAAGATCCCCTCGCCGGAGGACAGGATCTGGCCGAGCTTGATGTAGGTCGGCCCGAGGTGCCCGAACGCGCGCCGCAGCCGCCGCGAAAGCCCGGTGCGAGAGGCGGTGCGGCCCTTTCTGCGGTCGAAGAGATACCACGCGCCGACGGCGGGGCCGATCGTCGACAGGACGCGGAGAATGCGGCGCCACGGTGGCACCCTCCGCCGCGCGGTGAGCCGGGTGGCCTCGGCTCGCGTGCGGTCGCGCACGATGTCGAGTCCCATGCGCCACGGGAGGTCGTCGAGGTCGATGATCCACGGCGGCGTGTCGCTGAACGCGCCGAGGGCGGCGTCCGCCGGACGCTCGCCCATCTCAGCTCGACGCGGGGCCGACGACGATGCAGCCGTTGTGTCCGCCGAACCCGAAGCTGTTCGACAGCACCGGGCCAGGGGTGAACGGGCGCGGTGCGCCCACGACGATGTCGAGGTGGATGTCGGGGTCCGGCTCCTCGAGGCCGACCGTCGGGGGGATGAGGCCCCGGTCGACGGTGAGGGCGACCGCGACCGCCTCGATTGCCCCGGCCGCGCCGAGGCTGTGGCCGGTCACGCCCTTGATCGAGGTCACCGGCGGGCCAGGGGTGCCGAAGAGCTGCTCGATGGCCATCGCCTCGGCCAGGTCATTGAGTGGCGTCGAGGTCCCGTGGCCGTTGATGTGGGCCACGTCGGCGGGCGCGATCCCCGCGTCGTCGAGCGCCAGCTCCATGCAGCGAAGCGCCCCCTCGCCCGAGGGGGCGGGGGCCGTGACGTGGAACGCGTCGGCGGTCGAGGCAGCGCCGAGCACCTCGGCGTAGATGTGCGCACCGCGGGCGAGGGCGTGCTCCAGCTCCTCGAGGACGAGCGCGGCGGCCCCCTCGGCGATCACGAAGCCGTCCCTGCGGCGGTCGAAGGGGCGGGAGAACCCGCTCGTCGAGAGCGCGGTCATGTTGGTGAAGGCGGCGACGCCAATGGCCTCGCGGTCGCCGACGGGGGTGATCGCAGCCTCCGCCCCGCCGGTGAGCACCGCGTCGCAGCGTCCGAGGGCGATGAGCGAGGCGGCATGGCCGATCGCGTGGGTGGCCGAGGCGCAGGCGGTGACGATCGACTCGCACGGGCCCTTGAAGCCGCGACGGATGGAGATCGCCGCCGCGCCCGCGTTCGCCATCATCATCGGCACGAGTCGCGGCGAGACACGCCGGGACCCCCGCTCGATCAGCACCGCGACCTGCTCCTGCAGGGTTTCGAGGCCCCCGACGCCGGTCGCGTAGATGACGCCGGTGCGAAGGGGGTCGGTTCCGAGCGCCCCGCAGTCCTCGAGCGCCATCTCCGCGCTCGCGACCGAGAACTGCACGAAGCGGTCGGTCTGTCGCTCCTCCTTCGGTCCGAACCAGCCCGTCGGGTCGAAGTCGGGGACGCGACGCTCGCCGACGGGCGCGGGGCCCGAGAGTCCGTCGAAGAACGCGTCCTTGCCGATACCGCAGCAGGACACGACCCCGAGGCCGGTGATCGCGACGCGGCGTCCGGTCGCCGCCAACGGCATCAGAGCTTGGTCGTCACGAGCTCGTACGCCTGGGCGACGGTCTCCACACCCTCGAGCTCGGCCTCCTCGACGGTGATGTCGAAGGTCTCCTCGAGCGCCATCACGAACTCGACGAGGTCGAGGCTGTCCGCGTTCAGATCGTCGTCGAAGCGGGCCTCGGGCACCACCTTGTCGGCCGGCACCTGGAGCACCTCGACGGCACAGCTGCGGAACTTCTCGTAGGTCGCGTCGTCTGCCACGTTCGTTCTTTCCCCTCCCGGCTCGCGCCGACGGTCTCAGTCCGTTCCGGGGGACCCTACCCCGGACTCCCTAGTGTCCCATCCCGAGGCCCCCGTCCACGGGAACGACGGCTCCGGTCACGTACCCGGCCCCCTCGCCGGCGAGGAACTCGACGAGGGCCGCCACCTCGTCCGGCTCGCCGATGCGCTGCGCGGGGACCGCAGCCGCCATCTCCTCGCGCCGTTGGGCGCTCAGGGCGCCCAGCATGTCGGTGTCGACGAGGCCCGGGGCGACGACGTTGACGGTGATGTGGCGGCTCGCCACCTCCC
>Ga0209415_10007095_pt1 | contig 19660 bp, 16 predicted proteins | sample PeaSoiSIISIP2007_FD_187696 | JGI IMG/M metagenome (GOLD analysis project Ga0209415, IMG submission 187696) | Peat soil microbial communities from Weissenstadt, Germany - SII-SIP-2007 (SPAdes) (version 2) | ecosystem: Environmental > Terrestrial > Soil > Wetlands > Peat | place: Germany... | reverse complement strand
TGATTGACCGAAGTTACAATTGTAGTTACAATGTGGGTAGGAAATTTGAGTGGGACGAATGTAAAAACGAAACCAACATTCAGAAGCATGGTTTTGACTTTGCAGACGCACATAGAGTTTTTATAGGTCCTTCACCGTTTTTTATCCGTCTCGATGTTCGAGAGGATTATGGCGAGGACCGGTGGCAGGGGATTGGGACGCTCGACGGTATGGTTGTTGTGGTGATTGTCTACGCAGAACCGTTGTCGAACATAATCCGCCTGATATCAATGAGAAAGGCCACTAAACAGGAGCGTAAAGAATATGAAAGCAGAATCCAAAACTGATTGGAAACGCATCAATGCCATGACGGACGAAGATATAGACCTTACGGAATCTCCCGAGTTGGATGCTGCTTTTTTCAAAGAGGCTGTAACATGGCCAACTCATAAAAAACAAATCACCCTGCGGCTGGACCCCGACGTTTTGGAGTTCTTCAAGTCTCAAGGCAGAGGTTATCAGACGGCTATAAACAAGGTTTTGCGAAGGTACGTTGAAACTCACAAACAGCAGTGAGGGTGACGACGGCGGCGACAGCGAAGTTTGAAGTCCCGCGATCAGCAGCATGGATAACAGGGGAGGGGAGAGACTATGAACCACGAAACCGAGATCAAGTGGCTGCCGGAGCCTGAGGAAAAGGACTTTCCGGCGGCCGAGTCGTATTTGGCGCTTGTCTATGAGGACGAGGAGGTCGAAAAATTCCTGGCCCGGCTGCGCAAGGCTCCGGAAACCAGGTTCAAGGCCAAGGACGTTTTCCGGGCTTCCGGGCTGTCGCTTCTGGGGATCAGCAATTCCCACGTGGAAAAGGACCGGAAAAAGATCAAGGACGGCAAAGGGGTGTCGCCAATCCTCCTGGTCAGGGACCGCAAAAACGGCAAGGTGGTCATCGCCGACGGCTATCATCGGCTCTGCGCGGTCTATTCTTTCAACGAGGATGAATGGATTCCCTGCCGGATCGTCTGAGCGGGGCAGGCTGCGGGAGGGCCTTTTAGGTGGACGTGCTTCGCTTGCCGATATTAAAGGGGATCCTCCCCATCGACCGGTCGCAGATCCCGGCCGACCTGGTCGCCGGCATCACCCTGGCGGCCTTGGCCATTCCCGAGGTGATGGGGTACACCAAGATCTCCGGTACCCCGCTCGTCACCGGCCTCTACACCATCCTCATCCCGATGGTCCTCTACGCCCTGTTCGGATCTTCCCGGCACCTGGTCGTGGGCGCGGACTCCGCCACGGCCGCAATCCTCGCCGGCAGCATCTCGGGGATGGCGGCACCGGGGTCGGCCCAATGGCTTTCCCTGGCCGGCATCCTGGCGCTCTTGACGGGGGGCATGCTGCTTCTGGCCCGCCTGGCGAGGCTCGGCTTCCTCGCCGACTTCCTTTCCCGCACAGTCCTGGTCGGTTTCCTGACCGGCGTGGGCATCCGGGTGGCGCTCGGCGAGGTTTCCGGCATGCTGGGTCTGCCGGAAGCGGGGCACGGCCCGCTGGGTAAGCTTTTCTTCGATCTTAAGCGGATAGGGGAGGCGAACCTCGCTTCCCTGGCGCTGTCGGTTGCCATCCTCGCCGTACTGGTGGGCTCGCGCAGGCTCTCGGGACGCATCCCGGGCGCCCTCATCGCCATCGTCGGCGCCATCGCCGTCAGCTGGGGCTTCGGCCTTAAACGCTACGGGGTGGGCGTGATCGGCTCGGTGCCCGGCGGTCTGCCGGCTGTCGGCCTTCCCGGCGGGTCAGGCGACCTGAGCCTGATCCGCACGCTGGTCCCTACCGCCTTCGCCATGTTCATCGTCATCCTGGCGCAGAGCGCCGCCACCTCCCGCGCCTATGCCAGCAGCCGCGGCGAGGCTTTCGACGAAAACGCCGACCTGGTCGGGTTGTGCCTGGCAAACCTCGGGGCCGGCCTGTCCGGGACCTTCGTCGTCAACGGCAGCCCGACCAAGACCCAGATGGTGGTGAGCGCGGGAGGCACGAGCCAGCTGTCGCAGCTCACCGCGAGCTTGGCCGTGCTCCTCGTGCTGCTCTTTCTCACCGGTCCCCTGGCCTATCTCCCCACGGCCGCCCTTTCCACGGTGGTTTTCCTGATCGGCGTGGAACTGGTCGATCTTCGCGGCATGCGCCGCATCTTCGCCGAGCGCCCCTGGGAGTTCTGGGTGGCGCTCTGCACGGCCGCCGTCGTCGTCCTGGTCGGGGTGGAGCAGAGCATTTTGCTGGCAATCGTCATGTCGCTCGTGGTGCACACCCGTCACGGCTACCTCGTGAACAACATGCTTTTGGTGCCGGACGGGACGAGCGGATGGCGCCAGCAGAAGGTGAGCGTCCCCGAGCAGATACTCCCCGGCCTGATGATCTATCGCTTCATGCACAACATGTACTACGCCAACAGCTCCGTTTTGACCGGCGAGGTGGTCCGGCTGGTAGACGGAGCTAAGCCTCCGCTCTCCTGGTTCTGCATCGACGCTGCAGCCGTGAACGACCTGGACTTCACCGCGGCCGAATCGCTGCGCGAACTGCATGCCATGCTGGAGAAAAAGGGGGTACGGCTCGTGTTCTGCGAGGTGATGGACGAGGTTGCTGCGGAGTTTGACCGGTCGCGGCTTAGCGACCTCTTGGGACGGGATGCGTTCTTTCCTTCCATCGTCGCCGTGGTGAGCGCCTTTACCGGCAGGAGCGGGGATGGCCGGGCAAAAGGGGGAGGGGGAGGGCCTTAAGGTCCGGCCGGGTCGGTCCCGCTCTCCGCCGGCGACTCCAGGGGGGGCCAGTCGGCGCCCTGTTCCGGCAGCTTGCCGTCGCTCTCGCGGACGCCTCGCTCGCCGGAGGTGGCCTCGCGCCGGGCCGCGGCCCGCTGTGCGGCGGAGGCTTCCAGCGGCACCACCTTGTTCCTGCCGGTACGCTTCGCCTGGTAGAGCGCCTCGTCCGCCCGCTTCAAAAGGGTCTCCGGCGTGTCGCCCGGCGACATCTCCGAAACGCCCAGGCTCACCGTCACCTGTACCCCGGTCTCGCCTGCGGCGATGGTCATGGCCTCGACTTCCCTGCGGAACAGTTCGGCAAGCATCATGGCGTTGCCCAGGCCGGTCTCCGGCAAGAGGCAGCAGAACTCTTCCCCGCCGTAGCGCGCCAGGCAGTCGGTCTTCCTGATGTTCTTGACGATGCGGGCGGCGACGTTCTTCAGCACCTCGTCGCCGGTCTGGTGGCCGTAGGTGTCGTTCACCGCCTTGAAGTGGTCGATGTCGATCATCAGCAGCGAAAACAGCCGGCCGTAGCGCTGGTGCCGCTCCCACTCGGCCGCCAGCCGGTTTTCCAGGTGGCGCCGGTTGTAGATGCCGGTAAGCCCGTCCCTGATGTTCATCTCCATCATCTTCTGTTCGTAGGTGGCAAGCTCGGTCACGTCCTGGACGACGATGAAGACGTTGGTGATGGCGCCGTCCCCGCCCCTGATCGGCCCCATGGTGCAGCTTTGCTGCATCCGGTCGAACTTGGCGCCGAAGGAGCCGACCGGCTTGAGCGGGAACAGGAAGCGGTGCAGCTTCTGGGAGAAAAAGCAGAAATTGCCGAAGGCGAGCACGGCCTTGCAGTTCTTGACGAACTTCTGGTTGTCAAGCGTGGGGTAGTGCTCAAAAAGCGGCGTGCCGACGATGCTCTCGGGGACGATGCCGGAATGCTGGACCATCCAGCGGTTCCACTGGGTGACGGTCAGGTCGCGATCCAGCACCACCAGGCCGATGTTCACCGTGTCGAATATCTGCTGCAATTCACTCATACTGTTCCATGAAGGCGACCAGCGCCTGCTGCAGCCAGCTGATCGACTCCTGGCTGGTCACCAGGAAGAGCAGGCCGTTTACGTCACGCTCGTTGAAGCAGAAGACCGTCTTCAGGACGATCGCCGTGTAGCTGGGATCGAACAGGCTCTCCGGGATGGCGTCGTTGGGGTCGTCCTCCACGATCACCCGCGGCGGGGAATAGGTCACCACGTCCTGCAAAAGCTCGGCGACCTTGCCGACGCAGGCGCCGATCAGGATGTTCCCCACCTCCATGAGCGTTTCGCGCTCAAGGACCTCGATCGCCTCCTCGAAGGCGACCTCTTCGCCCGAGCCCAGAAGCGAGATCAGCTCCTTGCCCGCCCCGGAACGGAACACCAGGAAGGCGCTCCCCTTGAATTGCCCCCAGAAGTTCTGCTCGACGATGCTGATGCGCTCCGAGCCGTCCACCTCGCCCCGCAGGTAGGCGGGGAGTTCGACCGCCCGGACCATGGCGATCTTCGGCACGCTCAGCTCCACGAAGATGTTGATGATCTCCGCCAGATCCGCCGCCGCCTTGCCGAAGGCGATGTTCATGATCTCCTGCAGGATGTCGGTTTCTTCCTCGGTTATCGTCGCCTGTTCGGTCACCTGAGATGCTCCGCGGCCTTGTGCAACGCGTCCTGGATGCCTTCCTTGGTGGGGGGCTTCTTCAGCACCAGGAAGGCGCCGATCTCCAGCACGTTGGTGAGCGACTTGATCTGCACGTCGGCGGTGGAGACGATCACCAGGGCGTCGTCGTCGAAGGAGAGAATTTCCTTAAGAGAGGTGGCACCGTCCATGACCGGCATGGTGAGGTCCATGAAGGTTACGTCCGGGCGGATCTCCTTGTACTTGTTGAGCCCTTCCAGCCCGTCGCCCGCCTCGAAAAATTCGTACTCCCGGTCCTTGGGGATGCAGCTTTTCAGCATCCGGCGGGAGATGGGGGAATCGTCGACTATCAGGATCTTGTTGATCATACGCTGTTTCCTTGCGGCGGGTGGCGAGCCGGGTTTTCAAACCGCCTAAAACTACCCCAAGTCGGGGCAAAAGGGAACCTATAAAAACGGGATCGGGCGTATACGGGCGACGATTTTACATTGTACGGATCAGAGTGTCCCTGAGGATCGCCAGCGTGTACGGCTTCTGCACGAAACCGGCCAGCCCCTGGCCCTGGAATTTTTTCGTGACCTCCTGTTCGGTGAAGCCGCTGGAGAGCACCACCCGCACCTCGGGGTCGATGCGCCTGAGCTCGCGGAAGGCCTCCTCACCCGACAGCCGCGGCATGTTCAGGTCCATGAGCACCAGGACGATCTCGCCGCGGTGCTGCCGGTAGAGCTCCAGGGCCTCCTCGCCGTCCACCGCGGTCACGACCCGGAAACCGAGCTCCCGCAGCATCTCCGAGCCGATCAGCCGCACCGGCTCCTCGTCGTCCACCAAAAGGACGCTCCCGTGGCCCCGCCAGCCGTCGTCGGCCTCCCCGGCGGCAGGCGTTTCCACCGCCTGCCCGGAGGCCGGGAGGTAGACCTTGAAGCTGCTCCCCTTGCCCGGCTCGCTGTAGACCTTGATCGCCCCCTTGTGCCCGCGCACGATCCCCAGGATGGCCGCCATCCCCAGCCCCCGGCCGGTGAACTTTGTGGTGAAAAACGGCTCGAAGATGCGTTCCACCGTGGACGGCTCCATGCCGCAGCCGGTGTCGGCGACTTCCAGGAAGACGTAACGGCCGGCGGGGAGGTCGTCGTTGAGCCAGGTCTCGGCGAGGTAGCCCCGGTCGCACTCCCGGCAGCCGGTGGCGATGGAGATGACGCCGATGGCGTCGCCGATCGCCTCCGAGGCGTTGATGGCGAGGTTCATGACGATCTGGCGGATCTGGGTCGGGTCGGCGACGACGGCGGGGAGCTGCGGCGCCAGGTACAGCTTAAGTTCCACCTTCTTGGCTATGGAGACCTCCAGCATGCTCCCCATCTCGCGGATCAGGTGGTTGAGGTCGAGCGCCCGGGTGACGAAGCGCCCCTTGCCGGAGTAGGCGAGCATCTGCCGCGCGAGGTCCGCCGCCTTGTCGGCCGCCTTGGCGATCTGCTGCAGGTGCGGTTCGGCAGGCGAGCCCGGGTCCAGCCGGTGCAGGGCGAGACTGGCGTTACCCATGATGGCGAGCAGGATGTTGTTGAAGTCGTGGGCGATGCCGCCTGCCAGCACGCCTAAGCTCTCCAGCTTCTGCACGTGCAGCATCTGCTGCTCGCTTTTGTGCCGCTTTTCCTCGGCCAGCTTCAGCTCGGTCAGGTCGGAGATCGTGCCGACCATGGTGGCGTGTTCCCCCTCCGCCGCCAGTTTCCGGCCGCTCAGGTATCCCCAGAACGCGCTGCCGTCGGCGCGCAGGAAGCGCAGCTCCCCGTGGACCGCTTCCGTCTCCTCCGGCCCGGGCCGTTCCGTGAGGAGCTCTTTGAGGCCGAGCTCGGTGGCCGGGCGGTAATCGGGATGCACGAAGCTCAGGTAGTCGGCGCCCAAGAGCGCGCCCGGCGGGACCCCCAGCATCTCGGCCATGCGCTGGTTGGCGTAGGTGACGGCGCCTTTTTCGCCGATCTGGACCACGCCCGCCTGGATCACGTCGAAGATCACCCGCAGCTTGCGCTCGTTTTCGGCAAGACGCGCGGTCGCCCGCTGCTCTTCGAGCCTGGCCGCGAGTACCGGTGCGACCTGGGCGCCGATGGCGGTGAGCATCTCCAGCTCCTCGTCGCCGTAGTCGTCCGCGCGGTTGGCTACCAGGAGCACCCCGATCGCCCGCTCGCCGCTGACCAGGGGGACGGCCAGGGAGCGCCGCAGGGCCGGCCGGCCGGGGAGGTCCGGCTCGGGCGCGTTCAGGAAGACTCCCTTGCCTGCCGCCAGGGTGCCGAGCACCCCTGCAGGCAGCTCGCCCGCGGGGAGCAGGAAGTCTTCCGACAGTCCATGATTCGCGAGGGAGCCCTGGCTGTCGGCCGCGTGGCAGACCAGGCTCCCGCGCTCGTCGAAATAGCCGATCAGCCCCACCGGGCTTCGCATGATGTCGAACAGCGGCACCAAAAGCTCGCCGAACATCTCGCGCTCGCTCCTGGCGGACAGAAGCGCCGAAATGCGGTTGAGCGACAGGTTGAGGTGCTCGGAGCGGCGCAAGTTCTCCTCGGTCCGCTTGCGGTGGCTGATGTCGCGGATGCAGGTGAGGGCGGCCTTGCGGCCTCGGTAATCGATGATCCGGCCGCTCACCTCCACGGCCATGCTGCCGCCGTCGGCCCGGACGTGCACGCATTCGTAGCACCCCCCGCCGGTCTGAAAGAGCGAGGCGAGGCCGCGTGCGGCGAGCTCCGGGTCGGTGCTGAGCCCGAAGGCCGGACGGCAGAGGAGCTCCTCCCTGGTCAGGCCGCGGCTTTTCCAGGCGGTGTCGTTGGCGTCGAGGATGCTCCCCTGGGGGTCGATCACCAGCACCGAGTCGCTCACCCCGTTCAAGAGTTCGGCGCGGGTCGAAAGCTCCTGTTCGAAGGCGAAGCGGCGCCGGGAGGAGGCCGCGATGCCGCAGCTTCCCACCAGCCAGAGGAGCAGGTAACCCCCGCCGAGGGCGCGCCGGGTCTTGGCCTCCGAGGCGAGGTAGTCGGCAAGCGGGATGGAGATGGCGATCCCCCCCCGCACGTCGCCCAGCCGGTACCCCTGTTGGGCATGGCACAAAAGACAGGGGCCGTCGGTGAGGAAGCGGCCGATGAAGCGGAAGTAGGGGCGGCCGTCGATCAGGGCGACGCCGCAGCGTTCGGAGACGTTTCCCGTCTCGAAGAGCCTGAGCGACTCGCGCTCCCAGGGGTCGGGGGCGTTGCCGGGGTTGATCGGCTTGAGACTGGTGATCTTGCTTTTCACCTGGGTGCCGCCCGCGCGGGCGACCTCGAAGACCATGCGGGTCATGTAGGCGGGGTTGATCAGGGTGAGCCGGACGCCGTCGGTGGTGGCGACGTCGCGCCGCGGCACCTTGAGGTAGGGGTTGGGGGCTGCCTTGCCGGTCACGGCGTACACGCCGCCCAGGCCTGCGGCCCAGGTGCGGTAGGCCTGGTTAAGCCGGAAGTAGTCGCGCGCCTCGCTCTGCGCTTCCTTGAGCGTGTCCTGGTGATGCAGGTAGAGAGTGACGCCGGCCAAAAGGGCGATCAAAAGCGTCCACACGGCGATGATGGGGGCCCCGACGGCGCGCAGCCGCCGGGGGAGGGGGCTTTCTGTCATGGTTATAACCTTGCCCGGACTAGAACCTCTCGAACAGCTCGTCTGCCTCCTGCAGGTCCAGCCGGGTACCGGCCCGGGCCTGGCCGGTTTCGCTGCCCCCGGCGCGGCCGGGGGCCAACAGGGGAGCCGGCGTTGCGGCTGCCTTACCGGTCGCGGCGCGGGCCGCCGCGAGCCGTCTTCTGCCGCCGGAACGGCTGTCCAGCCGGAAAAAGCCGATCGCCGCCTGCAACTGCTCGGCCTGGCTGGAAAGCTCCTCGGCGGTGGAGGACATCTCTTCGGCGGCGGAGGCGTTTTGCTGGATGACCTGGTCGAGTTGCTGCATCGCCTTGTTGATCTGGTCGGCGCCTCCGTCCTGTTCGCGGCAGGAAGCGGAGATCTCCTGCACGAGCTCGGCGGTCCTCTGGATGTCGGGGACCATGCGGACCAGCATCTGGCCGGCGCGCTCGGCGACGTCGACGCTGGAGGAGGAAAGCTCGGCGATTTCGCCGGCCGCCTTCTGGCTCCTTTCGGCCAGTTTTCTCACCTCGCTTGCCACCACGGCGAACCCCTTGCCGTGCTCGCCGGCGCGCGCCGCCTCGATGGCCGCGTTCAGGGCCAGGAGGTTGGTCTGCCGGGCGATCTCCTCGATGATGGAGATCTTGCCCGCGATCTCCTTCATGGCGTGCACCGTGCGCTGCACGGCCTCGCCCCCCTCCCTGGCGTCCACGGCGGACTTGACCGCGATCTTCTCGGTCTGCAGGGCGTTGTCGGCGTTTTGCTTGATGTTGGAGGACATCTCTTCCATGGAGGACGATGCCTCCTCCGCGGCGGCCGCCTGCTCGGAGGCGCCCTGCGACATGCTTTCCGAACCGGAGGCCAGTTCCGAGGCGCCGGCGGCCACGTTGTCGGAGGCCGAGGTCACTTCCTGCACGATGTCCCTAAGTTTTGCCAGCATGTTCTGCATGGCGGCCGAAAGCTGCGCGGTCTCGTCCTTTCCCTCGACCTCGACCTTGACGGTCAGGTCCCCCTCGGCCAGGGCATTGGCGGTAGCCACCGCCTTCCCCAGCGGACGGACGATGCTGCGGGTGAGCAGGAGCGCGGTGACTATGGCCAGAAGCAGCGAGCAGCCGCCGAGCAGGAGCATCGTGGTGCGGGAACCGCGGTAGGCGCTCACCGCCTCCTCGTACCGGGAGTCGGTGCGCTTCTCGTTGTAGGTGATCAGATCGTCGGCGACGGCGGCGAGTGTGCGCCCGGCCGGGGCCGCAGTCTTGGAGAGATATTCGGCCGATTCCTTGTCGTTGCCCGCCAGGGCTAGCTGAACCACCCGGTCGTCGGCCTGCGCCACCGAGCCCACCGTTTCCTTGAACTTGGCGATGATTTCCCAGGCCTTTTGGTCGTCCTTGGCGGTGAGTTCCTCCACCTTTGCCAGGTTCTTTCGGTATTCGTCCCGGAAATGGAGCATGCGCTGCTGATACTCCTTACGCTTCTCGGGGTCGTGGTTGATGACGACGTTTCTCATGTTGATGTAGATCTGGTCGAGGCTCTTCACTATTTCGTTGCAGCCGTCGATGCGCTGGTAGTTGATCTTGACGATCCGGTCGAGGGCCTCCTCCATCGCGCTCATGCCGGCCAAACCCCGCCAGATGAGGACCACCATGATCGCCAAAAGCAGGGCGAACGCGATGGACAGCCGTGCTCCTATCTTCAGGCTGGCAAGCATGGCTAGGCTCCTTCGCCGGTCGAACCGGCCAATACCGCCAGGTCGTCGCTGGAGAAGACCCGGTCGATGTCGAGGATCATGAGGAAGCGGTCGCTGACCTTGCCCATCCCCCGGATGAAGTCGCTGTTCAGCTTGGTGCCGATCTTGGGGGGCGGCTCGACCTGGTCCGGTTCCAGGTCGAGGACTTCCTGCACGGCGTCGGCGATGACCCCCATCACCACGCCTTCGCCCTCCAATTCGACCTCGACGATGATGATGCAGGTGTTGACGGTCCTCTCGGCCTCGGGCATGCCGAACTTGATGCGCATGTCGACTACCGGTACCACGGAGCCGCGCAGGTTGATGACGCCGCGCATGTAGTCGGGCGTCTGCGGCACCTTGGTGATGGTGGTGAAGTCGAGCACCTCCCGCACCTTGCCGATGTCGAGGGCGAACAGTTCCTCGTCCAGCTTGAAGGTCAGAAACTGCGTTGTTTCGACGATTGACTCGACTGTCATTGGCATTCCTCCCGTACCGTAGATATCATATTTTGAGCGGCGCGTGCTAGTTGCTTGTGCAATAAATCGGGGATGGCGTCTTTTATTATAATTTACGAATGAGAGTCTTCGATATTTCACTTTGCCGGAAGAAGGTAAACTGATAAGATCGTTTCCTGACAGACGTACAATAATACTTTCCTAACTTTGATGTCCATAATTTTCATTCTTTGGCCCGCTTCCGCGACCCTGACCTGCCGCTTGCCGTTCCCCGTTGCGGGCGGCTTTTCCGCCACCCGGCCGGAAAGGGAGCTCTCTTGACTTTCGTCAAATCATTTCCAGCCGCTGTTTGTTACGGTTCCGCAAGGATTTTCAGCAGGGCGGTAACCCGGGAAACGCAAACGATGCAATAACAAAACAGGAGGATTGAGATGCAGATGAAGTTCGCGAAAGGAAGCGTCGTCGTGGCGATGCTGGCATGCACTGCCGTTTTTGCCGGCTGCACGCAGAACAAGGTGGAGCCGATGAAAAAAGCGGAGATCGCCGACGGCACCATCGACCCGGCGGAATGGGGCAAGGAGTATCCCGCCCAGTACAGGCTCTGGAAGATGACCGGCGAACCGACCCCGGCAGGCAAGAGCAAGTACAAGCGCGGTTTCGACGTGGGCGAGGAGCGCCGCGACAAGCTGGACGAGTACCCGTTTCTGGCGCTTCTCAACAACGGCTGGGGCTTCGGCAACGAGTACAGGGAGCCGCGCGGGCACTACTTCATGTTGCAGGACCAGTTGGAGGTAGACCCGGGCAGGGTGAAGGCGGGCGGCGCCTGCCTGACCTGCAAGACCCCGTATGCGCCGATACTGGCCAAGCAGATGGGGACCGCGTACTTCTCCAACCCTTACAAGGACGTGCTCGCCAAGCTGCCGGCCGACCAGCAGACCCTGGGCGTTTCCTGCACCGACTGCCACCAAAACCGCGGCATGGCGCTCAAGATCTCCCGCGGCTTCACCCTGGGCAAGGCCCTGGACACGATGGGCGTCGACCAGTCGAAGCTCACCACCCAGGACATGCGCAGCCTCGTCTGCGCACAGTGCCACGTGACCTACTCCGTGAAGAAAGACAAGGACATGCACTCGGTCGACGTGGTGTTCCCCTGGTCCGGCAGCAAGATGGGCAACATCACCATCGAAAACATCATCAAGCAGATCAAGAGCGATCCTTCCTACGGCGAATGGAAGCAGACCGTCACCGGTTTCAAACTGGCCTTCCTCCGTCATCCCGAATACGAGCTGTACTCCAACAACTCGCCGCACTGGATGAACGGCGTAAGCTGCGCCGACTGCCACATGCCGCAGGTGACCGTCAACGGCGAGAAGGTTTCCGATCACCGCATCATGAGCCCGCTGAAAAACGACCTGGTCGCCTGTGCCGCCTGCCACGCCGAGGGTGCCGAGGCGCTGAGGGCGAAGGTCCTCGACATTCAGGACCGGACCATGGTCGAGACGCTGAAGACCGGCTACGCTACCGCCACCGTCGCCAAGCTGTTCGAGATGGCCAACAAGGCCGAGGCCGCCGGCAAGAAGCTCGACAAGGCCGAGTATGCGAAGGCGCGCGAGGAGTACGAGCAGGGCTTCTACCGCTTCGTGTTCATCATCGCCGAGAACTCGATCGGCTTCCACAACCCGAAAGAGACCATGCGCATCCTTGGCGATTCGGCCAAGTACGCGGCAGCGGCCGATGCCCGTCTGCGCGGCATGATGGCTAAGGCCGGCGTGCACGTGCCGGAGAAGATCGACCTCGAGCTGGCGAAGTACACCAACAACCGCGGCGCGAAGAAGCTCATGTTCAAGCCCGAGCACGAGATCAAGATGCCGGTGGTGAAATAAGCGGCGAGGCAGCTGCTTGCCGGCCGGCTGCACCGAGGGCGGGGAATTCATTCCCCGCCCTCTTTTTGTTTGCTGCCGCCGGGATGTGTCTTTGTTGCCGCTGAGCCGTGTCGCGTTTCGTTCCTCAACGCGACCTACAACTGTCGTCATGAGGGCATGCGAAGGATCTGCTGTTCGGATGCCTGTCATAGGCGGAGGATATGTCAGTGAAAAAATCCGTGGCGCCGCATCACAATTGATGATATCTACCTGCTAATAGTATAGCTCCGACGCCTCTATGTCAGTTGTACCCTTGACTTGTCACTGTGCACGGTTAGACTTGCCGTGGCGAGCAGTTTAAAGTCCTTAAGTGTCAGCAGTTGTGCCAGAAAGGGGGGTATCGGTATGGATAGAAGAGGGTTTTTAAAGGGTGCGGTAGCGAGTTCTCTGGTAGCAGGCATGGCGGCCACGGCCTCGGCGGCGGAGCGTTTCTTCCCGGTGCAGGTGGATCAGTCGCTGTTCGAGACCATCAACAGGGTGAAGGACCCGGCCAAAAAGACCGGCCTGGAACGGTCCCACGCGCCGGTGATCACGGCGCCCGCCACCGTGAAGGCGGGAGAGCCGTTTGCGGTCGAGGTGAGCGTAGGGGAGAAGCTGCACGTCATGTCGCCGCCGCACTGGATCCGGGACATCGCGCTGAACGTCGGCAACGATCCCGCAGGGCACGTGGAGCTTGAGCCGAAGGGGTACCTGGGCCCGAAGGTGACCTTCCTGGTGACCGTGCCCAAGGAGGCCGCACCTGCCGGCAAAATCACCCTGGTCGCCACGCAGCACTGCAACCTGCACGGCTACTGGGAGTCGAGCCTCACCATCCAGGTCGCGTAGACAAAAACCCGCAAGTCTTGCCACGGAGACACGCTCCGCCCTTAACGTCCCCTCCCCCCTGGCGGGGGAGGGACAGGGTGAGGGGGAGGGTGCCATTTACGACTCCGTTGGCGGCTTCCCCCTCACCCCGGCCCTCTCCCGCAAGGGGAGAGGGAGAAAAGGCAATTCCTAAAAATACAGTCACTTACTGCATATCTAGTAGACAAGGGGGGACGTTTTGGAACAGACCGAGTGGACGGTGCCGCAACTATTGAAGCTTTCCGACGGGTTCTGGAGTACCTGTACGCTGCACGCAGGCGTCAGACTCGACGTCTTTACCCCGTTGGCCGTGGAGCCCATGAGCGCTGCCGGCATGGCCCGGCGGCTTGAGTGCGATGCGCGAGGGATGTCCATGCTGCTGAACGCCCTCGCGGCCATGCAACTGCTCGAAAAAGACGGGGAAAGCTATGCCGCCACCGACTTCGCCGCCCGGTACCTGAACCGTGTCTCCCCCGAGTACCTCGGGCACATCATCCTGCATCACCAGGACCTGGTGGAAGGGTGGTCGAACCTGGATCGTGCGGTGCGCACCGGCAAGCCGGTCCGGCAGCGTTCTTCCCACGAGCACCAGGAGGACAGCCGGGAGAACTTCCTGATGGGGATGTTCAACCTGGCCAGCCTGATCGCCCCGGTGATCGTGCCGCAGATCGACCTGGGCGGCCGGCGCCGGCTGCTCGATCTTGGCGGCGGGCCGGGCACCTACGCCATCCATTTCTGCCGGCACAACCCGCAGCTCGCCGCCGTCATCTGCGACCTGCCGACTACCCGCAGCTTTGCGGAGGCGACGGTGGCGCGCTTCGGGTTGAGCGGGCGCATTGCCTTCGAAGCGCGGGATTTCGAGGGCGAGGAACTCCCCAAGGGGTTCGACGCCGCCTGGCTCTCCCACGTGCTGCACGGCATGGGGCCTGCGGGCTGCGCCGAGGTGCTGGGCAAGGCGATGGCCACGCTGGAACCGGGCGGCATGCTCATGGTGCAGGAGTTCATACTCGACGACACGAAGGACGCGCCCGTCTTCCCGGCGCTGTTCTCGCTCAACATGCTGATCGGCACGCCGGAAGGGCAGTCGTACAGCGAAGGCGAACTCAGGCGCATGCTTACCGAGGCCGGCGCCAAAGACGTGCGGCGTATCCCGCTTAAGCTCCCCAACGGCGCCGGCGTAGTGGTGGGGATCGCACCCTAGTTGCCGAGTCGCTCGAAGGGGGACGGGGTAAACAGGAGGTCCGTATGCGGACGAAGCATGATGGCGACACGCCTGCCGGCTTTCCCCAGGGGACGGCCGCAGCGCCTCTCCCCTTGATCGCCGCGGTCTGCGCCGTGCTGTCGCTGATTTTGCTCGCCTCCTCCGGGGTCGGCACCCGGCTCGGCCTGTGGCAGTTCCGCACCGGTTTATCTCTGCTCAAATTCTCCGCCTACTGCGGACTTGGGTGTGCCGCGCTTTCCCTGCTGGCCGGCATCCTGGCGGTACGTAACAAAAGCGCTCTTCGGATGCTGGTCTCGCTGGCTGCCTTTGCCTTGGGCGTACTGGTCTTTGCCGTTCCCTACTCCTGGATGGCGAAGGCGCAGAGCGTTCCCCGCATCCACGACATCACAACCGACCTCGATCATCCCCCCCAATTCGTGGCCATACCGCCTCCTTCGCCGGGACGCCTCCAGTACGGAGGTGCGACCCTCGCAGCCCGGCAGATGAAGGCGTATCCGGACATCAAGACGGCGGTGCTGCCGGTTCCCGCCCCGCAGGCGTTTCAGGCGGCGCTCGATACGGCGCGCGACCTGGGATGGCGGGTCGTCGCCACGGTGCCGGCCGAGGGACGGATCGAGGCCACCGACACGACCCGCTGGTTTGGCTTTAAGGACGATATCGTCATCCGTATCACCCCCGCGGAGGGGCGATCCCTCCTGGATATCCGCTCCGTTTCCGAGGTCGGCGTCAGCGACGTCGGCACCAATGCCCGAAGGATTCGCACCTTCCTGGCAAAGATCTCGCTGGAAAAATGAAGGGGGGGGAGCCCATGAAGCCGGCCCGGCGCAGGGATGGACTCATACTGGCAGCGGCCGCGATCCTTATCGGCGTGCTCGCCTTCGGCGCTGCCAAAGGGAAAGGAAAGAATCTCCCCCGCGACGAGCGGCATCAACCAAGCTACGACGCGCTGGACGGCACCCGGCCCCGTGCGGACGTCGAACTTCTCTGCCTTACCTGCCACAGCCAAAGCTCAGTCCCCTTGCCGAAGAACCACCCTCCCAAGGAGCAGTGCCTGCTCTGTCATCTGCCGGTCGACGAGAAGTAGAAAAGGGAAGGGGACTGGCTCCACCGGTGCCAGTCCCCCTACGTTCTCAGTCGTGCCGCCTTACCCGATGGTTTAGACGTCAGAGCAGGTCCCGCCCCTTTTACCCATGCCCGGATACCTCAGATAAGCCGCAAAAATCGCACAGACGACCGCCGCCAGGGCCAGGAACATGGCCGCGATGCCGTAATGCACGGCGATTGCTCCCATGAGGAAAACCGGGAAGAGGCAAAGGCGCACCGCGAAGCGGAGCGTGTCGTGGCGGGCGATGAAGTTCGCCACCGGCGGGGAGTACAGGTAATAGCACTTCACGAAGGCGGTGCCGAGCGGGTTGGTCAAAAGGTACCGGTCGCGAAAGGCCCGCAGCGTGGCGACGTGCCGCTCCAGGGGAGAGCCGTAGGCCGCGGTCGCGATGAAGCAGCCGCTCCCGCCGCCGCCTGCAGCAGAGGCGGCGGGAGCGTCGCCCGTGCCGAGCCCGCCGGGGTCCTTGATCACGCCGTCTGCGACGCCGTCGTCGTCGCCGATGCCGCCGTCGGTCAAGGTCAGGGTGACCCGGGTCCGGTCGGCGTTGAAGGCGGCGTGGTCGCTGTAGTCGTACCAGCCGCGCTGCGCGTTGTACTTGAACCACTTGTAGCCGGCCGGGGCCGCGGCGGGCAGGAAGACGGTCACGGTCGCGGTGTCGCCGGGGTTAGGCACGGTGACCTTGAGGTCGACCGCTCCGTAGATGAGGTTGCCCGGCTTGTTGGTGGCGCCCAGGGTGGCCGGGTCGATGGCGGCCGCGCTGGCGATGGTGCCCTTGTTCGTGCCCATGCCGAGGTCGTTGCCGTTGAACGATTTCAAGAGGACGGCGTCGGAGATGGCACCGTTCGCGGCGGTCGCCGATGCCTGGATGGCGGAGGTCATGATGGGTATCAACTGAGAGGTGATTGGGACATCATCGGATAGGCGCCGCACCGATGGCGTTCCAGTGGGGAGGGGCAGATCTGATCCATTAGCGATGCTATTACCCGATGTCGAAACAGTTATCACGCCGCCGTCGTTCCTTGTAGTCAGGTTTCCTGCAGTGATAGATATATTTCCGGAACCAAGGATGGCGTTTTGCAGGCTGGTTGAATCGTTGCCGTTACAGTTAAACGCGCAGAGGGTCACTCCTGAGGCGGTGTTCCCGCCTAGAGGGGTACCGTTCAGGCCGGTGTTCCTGGTGGTCGTGACACTGCCGCTGTTAAGGTCGATGCTTGGGAACGTCACGCTCCCGCCCCAGTCGAACGTGCTTCCCACGTTGACATACATGGCTCCGCTTCCTGTCAGGGAGAGATCTTTGATGGTGAAGGCGGTCCGGGAGTTATTGGTAAGAGATGATGTGTCTATCGTCAAAGAAGGCATGTTCAAAGCCGTTGCACTGTTGCCGACGCCGGCGATGGTGAGGGCATAGTTTTCATTCGATGCCGCCGTCGGCTTATAGACGATGGGGGCAGTGTAGGTATAGGTCCCGGCGGCGATGTTGATGGTGTCGTCCTGACCGTTGGCGGCCGCAGCGTTCAGGGCGCTTTGCAGATCGCAGTCGTGGTCGGAACAATCGTTGTCGGAGGTCGGCGTTACGGTGAAAACCTCAGCCCTCAAAGTAGCAGGTTGAACAAAAAACATGCCCATGATGACGAGTGCAGCGATGAAAACGTTCTTCACAGTACCTCCGGGGCTCATAGTCGCAGGGTACTCTTATTAGCGTATTTTCCTGATTCAAACAAGCGATTTTGTCCATTGAGCCTTACTGTTGATTTATCTGCCTTCTATTTAAGCTGGCAAGCAGCACCCGCACAGGTACTGCTCGGTTCATATCCGTACAAACATCCGGCATACCGGCACGTTAAGTTGTTTACGCCACCTTTGGCACACCTTCTGCTTCTCCCTGCCTGATTCCTGCAACAAGATCGGGCAAAGGCGCCCCCAACGTGCAACAGCATCCGCTCGAAACCCGGGCGGGGGAGGAATTATGGAAGAGCTTGCCAAAAAAATCGTGTGCATCGGCGACACTACCTTGAGAGACGGCGAACAGACCGCCGGGGTGGTTTTCAGCGCCAGGGAAAAAATAGCCATCGCCCGTCATCTGGACAGCATGGGCGTGCATGAACTCGAATGCGGCATCCCCGCCATGGGAAAGGAAGAACGCGCCTCCATCAAGGCACTGGTAGATCTCGGGCTCTCCGCCCGCCTGATCACCTGGAACCGTGCCCTGATCCCCGACATCGAGGCGAGCATCGCCTGCGGCATCGGCGCCGTCGACATCTCGCTTTCCGTCTCGGACATCATGATCAAGAACAAGCTGGAGAAGAGCAGGGAGTGGGTCAAGGAACAGTTGAAGCGCGCCTTGGGCTTCGCCAAGGAGCGCGGGCTGTACGTCTGCGTTGGGGGCGAGGACGCAAGCCGCGCCGATCTCGCCTTCCTGGTGGAACTGATGCTGATCGCCAAGGAAAACGGCGCCGACCGCTTCCGCTTCTGCGATACGCTCGGCATCCTCGATCCCTTCGCCATGTACGAGAAGGTGCGGCATCTCAGCTGTGCGGTGCCCGGCCTGGAACTCGAAGTCCACACCCATAACGACCTGGGGCTTGCTACCGCCAACGCCATTGCCGGGGTTAAGGGGGGTGCCTCCTACATCAGCACCACCGTCAACGGGCTCGGAGAGCGGGCAGGGAACGCGGCGCTGGAGGAGGTGGTGATGGCGCTTAAGGTGGCCTGCAACATCGACGTCGGCATCGACACCCGGCGCTTCGTCGCCGTCTCCCGTCTGGTGGGGCGCGCCTCCAACCGCGACGTGCCTCCCTGGAAGGCTGTGGTCGGGGAGCGGGTCTTCTCCCACGAATCCGGTCTCCATACCGACGGGGTCATCAAAAACCCCGCCAACTACGAAGGGTTCACGCCCGAAGAGGTGGGGCTCACCCGGCACATCGTCGCCGGCAAGCACTCCGGCACCAACGGCATCGTGGAAAGCTACCGCCAGATCGGCGTCCGCGTCTCCCGCGAGGAGGCGCAGCTTTTGATCGCCAAGGTGCGGCACACCGCACAAAGGTTGAAGCGCCCGCTGGAAACCAGCGATCTGCTGCGGCTCAGGGAGACGCTGGAACTCCCGCTGGCTGCAGCATAGCTCTTCCGCGCTGCTCGTTTTGGCTCACCATTGCGAATCGGTAGGGTGGGCACCCTGTGCCCACGCGGTCTTTCAAGCCGCTTTGGCTTGGTGGGCAGAGGGCTGCCCACCTACGTGCTACCGCTAGCGGCCGCATAGCTCTTCCGCGCAACTCGTTTAGGCTCAATCGGTAGGGTGGGCACCCCGTGCCCACGCGGTCTTTCAAGCCGCTTTGGCTCGGTGGGCAGAGGGCTGCCCACCCTACCTTCTTCGTGCTTCCTCTGTTACTTCCTCCGTTTCTTCCTTCGAATAAACACTACGGGCTGATGGGGCTCCGCTGCCTATGAAACGATCTGTGAAAAGCGCCGTTGCGCAGCCGAACTTAAAGTTGTGCTTGAGAGTAATAAAGAACTTCCTGCTATTGATTAAATGTTAGGCAACTGCCTGCCCGGATGGCCGACAAAGCGGTCTTTAAGACGCTAAGCCACGCAATTTCAGCAAGTTACAAATTGGCACGGTCTCTGCTAAAAGAAAAACAAAATCGAATTAAGAATACATCGACGTATTCGACCCCAAAGCAACACCATGGCAAAGGCGCCCACCGTAAGCAGAACGGAGCGCCTTTTTTATTCAGGCCTCGATAACCCAAAACGAGCCCTGCACCACATCGGTCCGGATGGAGATCATGCAGGTGGCAGGTTCGTCAGATTGGCTGGCGAAGGTGACCAAGCGGTTCAGCCTGAGGGCGGAAGCGGTCAGCGGGGCAAAGGAGACGAAAAATGAGACAGATCGCGATTTACGGCAAAGGTGGCATCGGCAAATCCACGACGACCCAGAACACGGTGGCGGGCCTCGCCTCCATCGGCAAGAAGGTAATGATCGTCGGCTGCGACCCCAAAGCGGACTCCACTCGTCTGATCCTGCACGCCAAGGCACAGAACACCGTCATGGACCTGGTGCGCGAACTGGGCACCGTTGAGGATCTCGAGCTGGAAGACGTCATGAAGGTCGGCTACGGCGACGTGAAGTGCGTCGAGTCCGGCGGTCCGGAGCCGGGCGTCGGCTGCGCAGGCCGCGGCGTCATCACCGCCATCAACTTCCTGGAAGAAAACGGCGCCTACACCCCCGACCTCGACTTCGTCTTCTACGACGTTCTGGGCGACGTCGTCTGCGGCGGGTTCGCCATGCCGATCCGCGAAGGTAAGGCGGAAGAGATCTACATCGTCTGCTCCGGCGAGATGATGGCCATGTACGCCGCCA
>Ga0209415_10007094_pt1 | contig 19660 bp, 13 predicted proteins | sample PeaSoiSIISIP2007_FD_187696 | JGI IMG/M metagenome (GOLD analysis project Ga0209415, IMG submission 187696) | Peat soil microbial communities from Weissenstadt, Germany - SII-SIP-2007 (SPAdes) (version 2) | ecosystem: Environmental > Terrestrial > Soil > Wetlands > Peat | place: Germany... | reverse complement strand
GACGTCGACGCGGCGATCCGGTACGCGCTCAACCACCCGCTCGACTGCGATCCACTCCACGCGAAGCTGCGCCCGGGAATGAAGGTGGTCATCGCCATCGACGACATCTCGCTGCCGCTCCCGCCGATGCGCAGGCCCGACGCCCGCGAGCGCGTCCTCACGATCGTCCTCGAGCTCCTCGCCGACCACGGCGTCGAGGACGTCGAGATCATCATAGCCACGTCGATCCACAGGAGGATGACCGGCGAAGAGGTCCGCCACATGGTGGGCGACCGCATCTACGGCGCCTACTGGCCCGACCGACTCTACAACCACGACGCCGAGGACCCGAAGGGGATGAAGCTGGTCGGCGCCACCGACCACGGCGAGGTCGTGGAGCTCAATCGCCGGGCCGTCGAGTCCGATCTTCTCATCTACGTGAACGTGAACTTCGTCCCGATGGATGGCGGCCACAAGTCGGTCTCGACCGGCCTGTGCGGGTATCGAAGCCTGCGCGCCCACCACAACCCGCACGTCATGCGCGACTGCTGGTCGTACATGGACCCGTCGCGGAGCGCGCTCGCGACCAGCGTCGAGCGGATGGGGCGCCTCGTCGAGAAGGCGCTCAACGTTTTCCACATCGAGACGACGGTCAACAACCGCATGTTCGATCGCCCGCTCGAGATGCTCCACCGAAACGAGGACGACTGGTCGGCCGCGGACCGGGCGGCGTACAAAGGCCTGGCGTTCACGTTGTCGAAGCTCCCCCAGGCCGCCCGTCAGGCGATCTTCCAGCGCGTCCCGTCGCCCTACGGGGTGACGGGGGTCTTCGCGGGCGAGTGCGAGGCCGTGCACGAGCGGACGATCGAGCGGTGCTCGGCGCAGTACCTGGTGCCGCTCGAAGGGCAGGCCGACATCCTCGTGACGGGCATCCCGTACATCAGCCCGTACAACGTGAACTCGTTCCTGAACCCGCTGCTCGTGCAGGTGATGGCGCAGGGGTATTTCTTCAACTTCTACAAGGGGGTCCCCGTCGTCCGGAAGGGCGGCGCGATGATCATCTTTCATCCCTGCACCGACCAGTTCGACAAGGAGCACCACGCGCCGTACATCGACTTCTTCCACGACGTCCTGCCGCGGACGCGCGACGCCGCCGTCATGCACAGGGATCTCGAGGAGAAGTTCGCGAGCAACCCGGCGTACATCGAGATGTACAGAAAGGGCCACGCGTACCACCCGGCCCATCCGTTCTACATGTGGTACTGGGGCGAGGCGGGTCGCCAGCACCTCGGCCGCGTCATCGTCGTGGGAGCCGACAACGACTACGTGCCGAGGCTGCTCGGCTGGGAGACGGCCCGTAGCTTCCCCGAGGCGCTCGCGATGGCGAGCGGGGGCAAGCGCGACCCCGAGATCACGATGCTCCATATCCCGCCCATCGTGATGGCGGACATGCGAGGCTGACCCCAGATGGCCGAAGGCACGCTCGACGTCTCGCGCGTCCTCGACGGTAGGCGCATCGTCGTCATCGGGGGCACAGGGTTCCTCGGCAAGGTCTTCTGGGCCATGCTCGTCGACCGCTACCCGAACGTCGGGCGGATCTACTTGGTCGTCCGTCCGAAAGGGAAGGGGACTCCCGCGGCGCGGTTCTGGAGCGAGACCGCCAAGAGCGAGGTGCTCGAGCCGCTGAGGCGCGCCCACGGCCCGGGCTTCGAGGATTTCTTGCGCGGGAAGGTCGTTCCCATCGATGGCGACATGGGGCGGCCGCTGTGCGGGCTCGACGAGGGCCTCGTGCGCGAGCTGCACGGCACGGTCGACGCGGTCGTGAACATCGCGGGCGTGGTCGACTTCAATCCCCCGCTCGACGAGGCCATCCACGCGAACGCGTTCGGCGCCCAGAACCTCGTCGACCTGTCGCGCGCCCTGGGCGGAGCCCGCATCTACCACACGAGCACGTGCTACGTCGCAGGGTCGCGCCCGGGTCCGATCCTCGAGGAAGATCCCCGCGTGTTCCCGTTCCCGCGGGCAGCAGAGCTCGGCGCAGGCGCATGGAACCCCGGACACGAAATCGCCGAGTGCCTCGACATCGTCGAACAGGCCAATCACAGGGCCGACGACGCATTCCGGCAGAGCGAGTTCGCGAACACCGCGCGCAAGAACCTCCTCTCTCGAGGCGAGCCCGCCAGCGGTGCCGCCTACGACGCCGAGCTCACGCGCGTGAAGCGCAAGTTCGTGAGCGCGCGCCTCGTCGAGGCCGGGCTCGACCGCGCCACCCACTGGGGGTGGCCCAACATCTACACGTACACCAAGGCCATCGGCGAGCAGGTGATCGCCGGGAGCGGCCTGCCGTTCACGATCGCGCGCCCCGCGTCGTGCGAGTCATGCCTCGAGTTTCCGGTCCGCGCATACAACGAAGGCGTCACGACGAGCGCCCCGCTGATGTACCTGATGCTCAAGGGCCAGGTGCACATCCTCGCGAAGCACGTCCCGCTCGACCTCATCCCCACGGACTACGTCGTCGCGGGGATGATCCTGGCGCTGGCGGAGCTCATCGAGGGGTCGGCGGCGCCCGTCTATCAGTTCGGAGCGAGCGACGTGAACCCGTGCACCGCACAGCGCTTCGGGGAGCTCGTGGGCATTTACAAGCGCAAGTACTATCAGCGCAAAGGGACGGGGAACCCGCTCCTCGACGCCCTCCAGGCGCGTGTCGAGCCGACGTTCGTGGGCAGCGACCGCTTCGACCGGACGGGGCCGCCGGCGATCGCCGCGATGGCCCGCGAGGTGGCGTCGCTCATGAAGAAGGCGTCGCCGGCGCTCGCCCCAGGCGCCAAGGTGCTCGAGGGCGTCGCAGCGCGCGAGTCGAAGATCGCCGACATCCTGCGGCTCTTCGAGCCGTTCAGCTCGAAGGTCATCGGGCCGTTCGACTGCTCCAACACGCGCGCCGCCTTCGCGCGGGCGTCGGAGGCCGATCGGAAGAAGCTGCCATGGGCGCCGGAGTCTCTCGACTGGGCCGACTGGATGATGAACGTCCAGATGCCGGCGATCGAGACGCGCATCACGCCGGAAATGGACAAGCGGCTGAGGAAGGAGCCCAAGCCCCTCACTGCGCACGAGACGATCGTGTCCCTCGTGGACGAGATGGCGGAGCGGCACGACCTCGCCCTGTCGCTTCAACGGATGACCGACGTCGGGCTGACGCGGACCACGTTCCGGGACGTGAAGGCGCGCTCGGAGGCCGCGGCTGCGCGCCTCGCCGCGCTCGGTGTCGCGAAGGGCGATCGCGTGGCGATCGCCGCCGAGAACGGCCCCGACTGGGCGGTCGCCTATTTCGGGATCGTTCGTGCGGGCGGCACGGCGGTGCCCGTGGATCCGGCGCTCGACGCGCGTGGGTGGGCCGGGGTGCTCGCCGAGAGCGGCGCGCGGGTCGTCGTGTGGGACGACACGGTCGTCGCGCGGACCGACGTTGCCGCCGCGCGCCCCGACGTCTCGCTTCTCGACGTGCATGCCCTCGGAGAGGAAAGTGGCGGGCTGACCGCGCCGAGGGTCTCCGTCGAGCCGGGGGACGTCGCGAGCCTCATCTACACGAGCGGGACCACGGGGCGACCGAAGGGCGTCATGCTCACGCACGCCAATTTCATGTCCCTCGTGGCGGCGCTCGCGCCCATCTTTCCGCTCTCTCGAGGGGACGCGGTGCTCAGCGTCCTGCCGCTGCACCACACGTTCGAGTTCACCTGCGGCTTCCTGCTGCCTTTCTCGCGAGGCGCCCGGATCGTGTACGTCGGCGAGCTGACGGGGGAGCGGATCGCGGCGGGGCTCCGCGAGTCGCGCGCCGCGGCGATGGTGGGAGTGCCCGCCCTCTGGCAGGTGCTCGAGCGGCGGATCCTCCAGCAGGTGGACGCGCGCGGACCGCTGGCCCGTGCGGCGTTCGACCTGGCGGGCGAGGCAAACCGCTGGCTGTCGACCCGCGTCGGCGTGGACGCCGGGCAGGTCCTCTTCGGCGCAGTGCACGCGGGGATGGGCGGGAAGGTTCGCTGGCTCATCTCCGGGGGCGCGGCCCTTCCGCGCGAGACGCGGGAGCGGTTCGCCGGGCTAGGGCTGCGGCTCACCGAGGGCTACGGATTGACAGAAGCGGCGCCGGTGCTCACGGTCTCGCGGCCGGGCGAGCGCATCGCGCGCGGCGTGGGCAAGCCGGTCCCCGGAGTCGAGCTGAAGATCGCCGATCCCGACGATCAGGGCGTTGGCGAGGTCGTCGCACGGGGGCCGAACGTGATGGTCGGCTACACCGACGGCGACGCGACGCGCAGCGCAATCGACGCGGAGGGCTGGCTTCACACCGGAGACCTCGGGCGAATCGATCGCAAGGGGCAGCTCGAGGTTGTCGGGCGCCTCAAGGACGTCGTCATCACCGCCACGGGCGAGAACGTCTATCCCGACGACGTCGAGCGGCGCCTGGGGACCGTCCCTCACGTCGCGGAGCTGGCCGTCGTGGGTGTCGACGTGCGCGGCAGCGAGCGCATCGCGTGCTTGGCAGTCCCCGACGCGGGCGGCGATCGCGCGGAGCAGCACGAGCGGGCCCGCGCAGCTCTCCGCGCGGCGATCTACGAGCTCCCGCTCGGACAACGCCCCTCGATCGTCCACCTCTACGATGCGGCGCTGCCGCGCACCGCGACTCGCAAGGTCAAGCGCGACGCGGTCCGCGCGATCGTGACACGGATGATCGTCGCGAGCGGACAGGCCGGGGATGGGCCCTCGGACGAGGATCCCGTGAGCGTCGCGATCGCCGCGGCGGCGGGAGTCCCGCTCGCCCAGGTGACGTCCGGAGCGACGCTAAGGGGAGAGCTGGGGTTCGACTCGCTGATGCTGACCGAGCTGCTCGAGGGCATCGAGACGCGCTTCGGGCCCGTGGACCCGCAGCGGCTGCAGGCGTGCATCACCGTCGCGGACGTCGGCGAGCTCGTCCGGTCGATCGCGTCGCTGCCGCCTCGGCCCGCAGCACCTCCCGCACCCGAAGTGACGCTCACCCTTCCGGAGCCAGTCCAGGTGGCCGGCAAGGCGCTCATCGGCAAGCTCCAGGACATCTTCTATGGCGACGTCATGAAGGTCCGCGTTCTGGGGCGCGCGTACGTCCCGCACAACCGCAACGTCATCGTCGTCGCCAACCACTCGAGCCACCTCGACATGGGGCTCGTCCGTCATGCGCTCGGAAAGTACGGGGAGGACATCGTCTCGCTGGCCGCGCAGGACTACTTCTTCGGGAGCGGCGTGAAGCGCGCCTTCTTCGAGAACCTCACGAACCTCAGGCCGATCGACCGGAAGGCGTCGCTCCGGCAGGCGATCCGTCAGGCCAGCGACGTCATCGAGCTCGGCAAGACCGTCCTCATCTTCCCGGAGGGGACGCGAAGCTCGGGCGGGGAGATCCTCGAGTTCAAGCCGCTCGTGGGCCACCTCGCGCTTGTGCACGGCGTCGACGTCCTTCCGGTCTTCCTCGGTGGGACGCACCTCGCGATGCCGAAGGGCGCGGCGTTGCCGACGCACCGCGAAGTAGTCGCGCGCATCGGGCCGCCCCTGTGCGTCGGCGATCTGCGGCGGTTGACTGAGGGGATGACGCCCTCGGACGCGGCGCGAGAGGTGGCACGCCTGACACGGGAGGCCGTCCTCGCGCTCCGCGACGGCCAGGTGATCGACCTGTCGAGCGCCCGCGAGCGAGCCGACCTCGCGCCCGAGCGCGAGAACCCGCTCGTGAGGCTCTTCGCCGAGCTCGAGGCGAAGTTCCGCGCCGGCGAGGTCGAGCGCCCCGTCAGCTACTACGTATCCCTCGGCAGCGAGGACCTCGCGAAGTGGACGGTGCGGGTCGACGCGATCGCGTGCGACGTGCGGCCGGGCAAGCCGGAGGGCGGCGCGGACTGCGTGCTCAAGACGAGCCCGGAGATCTTCACGAAGATCGTGCGCGAGTCGTACGTGCCGAGCCCGGCGGATTTCGTATCGGGCGCGATCAAGTCGAACGACGTCGCGCTCCTGATGACCTTCCAGAAGGTCTTCCAGCTCGATTGCCGGTCATGAGGACGCTGGTCACCGGCGCCACCGGATTCCTCGGGACGCACCTCGTGCGGTCGCTCGAGGCCTCGGGGCACGAGGTCGTGCGTTTCTCGCTGTCGACCGGCGGCGACGTGCTCGACCCGGATCGCGTGCGGAAGGCGGCCACCGGGTGCACCGTGGCGTTTCACTGCGCGGGCAGGGTGTCGCGCGATCCCGTGGACGCCGAGATCCTCTACCGCGTGCACGTCGACGGGACGACGACCGTGCTCGACGGCTGCAAGGCCGCGGGGGTCAAGCGCGTCGTCGTCGCCTCGACCAGCGGAACGGTGGCCGTGAGCGAGGACGGGGAGCGCGCCGGGACCGAGGACGACGCGGCTCCCGTCGGCATCATCGGGAGGTGGCCCTACTACCGAGCGAAGCTCTTCGCCGAGCGCGCCGCGCTCGAGCGCAACGGCGCTGGCTTCGAGGTCGTCAGCGTCAATCCGAGCCTCCTGCTCGGGCCCGGCGACGTGAACGGCTCGTCGACCGAGGACATTCGACTCTTCCTCGAGGGCGGCGTGCCCGCGGTTCCGGCGGGCGGTCTCTCCTTCGTCGACGTCCGCGACGCCGCGGAGGCCATGCGTCTCGCGATGGATCGCGGGCGCCCCGGAAACCGATACGTAATCGGCGCGTGCAACCTGACGATTCGAGACTTCTTCGCCCGACTCTCGCGTATCTCGGGCGTCCCTGCGCCGTGGCTCCCGATGCCGCGTTCCCCCGAGCTCGCGCGCGCGGGCGCCGCTCTTCTGCAGCGAGCCGCCGCCACGCTCGGGTTGCGCGCGGGAATCGATCTCGTGAGCGTCGAGATGGCCCAGCTCTTCTGGTACGTGGACTCGAGCAAGGCGACCGGCGAGCTTGGCTGGAGCGCGCGCGATCCGAACGCCACGCTGTACGACACGGTCGAGGATCTGCGCTCGCGCGGCGTGGTCTGGCCGCGAGACGCGAAAAGGACAGCCGCCATCGCGCTCAGGAGCGCAGACCGGTCGCAGCAGAGTTGACGCGGCGCGTCCTTTGCCGATCATTGGCGGACGCGTGGTGGAGTCGGTGTCGTGTGCGCAACGCTACGCTTAGAGCGCGACGCTCTGCGCACTCTGAGCGCCGCGAAGCGCGGCACCATGACGACCAGATGATCCAATGTAGGCAATAGCGCGCATTGCGCGCATCCAGTCCGGCGCGATTTAGTCAAGATTACGCGTCGATGTGCGTGGACACGCCGGCACTCAAGCGCAATAGTTCCTCCATATAGTCGCGCTTAGGTTTTGCTTAGCAGCGCAGGTGACATCACCGGCCCATCGGAACGTGCCGCCCGTGCAGTGCGGGCAAGTGTAGTGGCCGGTGTGCCGGCGAGACGGGAAGCTCCCCCGAGCGGAGGATCGAAATGCACACGAAGTCCTTTCTAGTCACGGTCGCGACCTCGTTACTGCTCGCGTGCAGCAGCGGCCAGTCCACCAGTGGATTCGCGCAAGACCCGGGGGGGTCGAGCGGGGGCGGCGGCAGCAGCGGCGGCGAGGACGGTGGGAGCGCACCCAGCAGCGGCGGCAGCGGCAGTGGCGGCGGGACCGCGAGCAGCAGCAGTGGCAGCGGCGCCACGAGCGGGAGCAGCGGGAGCGTGGCGACGCACGACGGTGGGGGCGGCGGCCAGTTTCTCGATGCGAACATCACCGACGCCGACGTCGGACAGTCGATCACGCTGACGGCGGACGCGTTCACGGTGCCGGCCGGTGGCGAGGTCTTCATGTGTCAGGTCGTCGCGAACCCGTTCGGCCAGGACGTCGACATCATCTCGATGCACGGTGTGATGAGCGCGGGCTCTCATCACTTCTTCCTCTTCAACATGGACCCGAACACGACCGCGCTCAGCCTCACGTACGCGGGGAACCTCAACAAGATCGCCCCGTGTCCCGGCGCCGGCCTCGAGTTCCATCCGTTCCCCTTCCTGTCGCAGCAGCCTGACTGGACGGTGAACTACCCGACGGCGTCGGATGGATCGCCGATGGGATATCCGCTCGTGGCAGCCAACTCGCTGATGCTCAACCTGCACTACTTGAACACGACGTCCGAGACGCTCAGTCCCGTCGTGACCATCACCATCAAGACGGCCAAGCCGGGCGTCGTCAAGACGCACGTCGGGACGATCTTCTTGAACCAGGTGGCGCTCTCGGTCCCCACCACCGCCACCACCGCGAACCCGACGCTTACGACGCAGACATGGGTCGGCGATCCGTCGCTTCCGGCCACCTACAGCCTCTACGGCTCGATCTCCCACATGCACCAGTGGGCGACCAACTTCACGGCGAGCACCCCGGGATATGCGGCGCCGAACAACGTCTTCTACACCGAGACCGACTGGAGCTCGCCACCGCTCACGCTGCACAACCCTGTCATTCCGATGGCCAACAACCAGAGCATCACCTGGACGTGCACTTACTTCAACAACACGGGCCAGACGCTCACATTCGGGGACTCCGCGAAGAGCAACATCATGTGCATCTACATGGGCGACTACTACCCGGCGAACGCCACGAACCCGGACATCATCGCGGCCGTGCAGTGACGCGGGTCACGGAGGTTTGATCATGCGTTCCACGGGCAAGAGTCGGGGGAAGTTCACGTCGGCGGGGTTCGTCGCGTTGCTGGCGGCGATCCTGGCCGTCTCGAGCTGCGGAAGCACCCAGGGCAGCGGCTTCGGGCAAAATGGCCAGGGCTCCAGCTCGGGGGCGGGCGGGGACGGCGGGCAGGGCGGCGACGACGGGCCACTGTGCCTGAGCGGCAACTGCAGCGGGGGCCCCGGCTTCGACGGCTCGTTCGGAGACGCCTCGGGCATCGTGCAGAACAAGGTGGATGCCGGCGTCGTCGTGGACCAGTGCACCGGGAGCAGCATCGGTGCGTCCACCGTCACTTCCCTCGAGGCGGGCGGCACGGTCGACCCCGCGATGAAGTGGCTCTACCCCTACGACCAGACGATCTTCCCCGGTGGCCTCCTGGCGCCGGTGCTCCAGTGGGCGCCGCAGTCGGGCACCACGACGGCGGTGTACCTGCACATGAAGTCCGACCTGTTCGAGTACAAGGGCTGCTTCGCGCAGAAGAGCCCGATGCAGCTCACAGTGCCAGCGGCCGCGTGGAACGGCGCCTGGAACCAGAGCAACGGCGCGAGCGACCCGGTCGAGGTCCAGATTACGACGATTGCCGGCACGACGGTCAGCGGACCGATCACCGAGCACTGGACGTTCGCCCTCGGCAGCCTGAAGGGCATCATTTACTACAACACGTACACGTCGCAGATCGCCGGGAACAACGGCGCCGTCATGATGCTCAAGCCCGGAGCGTCGGCGCCGACAGCGCTGCTTGCCATCGCGGGCACGGCTTCTCCGGTGCCGACCGGCCCGTGCATCTCCTGCCACTCGCTCTCCGCCGACGGGTCGATGCTCGTGGCGCAGAAGCATTTCTATCCGGGAGGGCTCATCTCGCCCGGCAGCATGAGCTTCAACCTGAAGAGCGGCCTGCCCAACGCGATGAACCCGGCCAACGCGAACGCTCCCTATTGTGGCGGGCCGGGCCTGTGTGTCGCGTCGACCATGAACGATGACTGGGGCTTCAGCGCCGTGTATCCGGACGGATCGCGGATTCTCACCGCCGGCGAGGCCACGAGCAGCTCGATGGTCACCGCGCTCTTTCCGGACGCCAACACGAACAACCCCGGGATGATCGGCGTGAAGGCCAACGTGATGTACGACCCCACGACGGGCAACACGATCAACTACTCGGGACTCCAGGGGATGTCCTCCGCGGCCGTCACCGACGCGGGAGCTGGCCCGCACGCGATGATGCCGATGTTCTCTCCGGACGGGACGAAGATCGTCTACAACGACGTCGACAACCACGGGGGCCACGGCCTCATCGTTCAGAGCTTCGACAAGACGACGAACACGTTCTCGAGCCCGGTCCTCATCTACAACGACGCGAGCAACTACCCGGGGTGGCCATTCTTCACCCCGGACTCGAAGAACGTCGTCTTCTCGATGGGGCCTGGGTCGAACTACGCGACCATCCCGCCCGCGAGCTTCAGCGGCGTCGGGCCGGTGCAAGCGTCGGCGTCCGACGTCTCGTCCGCCAATCTGTACATCGTCAGTCTTGCCACGCCGGGTACCGCGCAGGCCCTGAACCTCGCCAACGGGTACCGCAACGGGGCCCTCTACCTTCCGTTCGGGACTCGCGACAAGGACCTCAACTTCTACCCGACGGGGAGCCCCGTGGCCGCCGGCGGGTACTTCTGGGTCTTCTTCACGAGCCGCCGCCAGTACGGCAACGTGATGGTCGACACGACGAACAACAATGCGGTGCCGGACCCCGTCTTCCACGCTGAGACGAAGAAGATCTGGGTGACCGCGCTCACGATCGGCTTCAACGAAGGGCAGGGCGGAGACCCCAGCCACCCGGCGTTCCTCCTCCCCGGGCAGGAGCTCGTGAGCGGCAACATCCGGGCGTTCGCGGCGCTCGCGCCGTGCGTCGCCAACGGCGCGTCCTGCACGACCGGCATCGACTGCTGCGGTGGCTACTGCACCAACGGCACCTGCAACAAGCCGATGACCTGCTCCACCGTCGACAACGCGTGCGTGACGAACGCGGACTGCTGCTCCGGCACGGGTCTGCAGTGCATCGACGGCTTCTGCGCGATGGTCGCCCCCCAGTGATCGCCCGGCGCTGATCGGCACCTCGGCGCCTCGTCGACTCTCACTCGTCTCACTTGCCCTCGCACGGCGACGCTCGGTCACCGTAGAGTGGTGCCGTGAGTCGCCTCCCGCCGCTCCTCGTCGCGAATCCACTGTCGGGTGGCGGCAGGGCGGGACGCACGCTCGGCGATGTCCGGGCGGTCCTCGAGCGGCGCCTCGGGCCGGTCGATCTCGCACTGACGTCGCGGCCCGGCCTCGGGATCAACCTGGCCCGCGACGGGGTGCGCGAGGGGCGCTCGCTCGTCATTGCCCTCGGGGGCGACGGGACGCTCCACGAGGTCGCCAACGGTGTCCTCGACGCGGGCGGTGGCGCGGCGGTCGGCTACATCGGGCAGGGCACCGGAGGAGACTTCCGCCGTACCCTCGGCATCCGGCACCGCCTCGACGCGTACGTCGACGCGATCGCCGCCGGTCGCGAGAGGTCCATCGACGTTGGCAAGGTCCGCTATCGCGCGCTTGACGGCGAGATGAAGCAGCGATGGTTCGTCAACATTCTCTCGGCGGGAATGAGCGGTCTGGCCGACCGGTACGTCTCGGAGACCACGAAGGTTGCGGGCGGGAAGGCGGCGTACTTCTGGGCCAGCCTCCGCGCCCTGGCGGCGTGCCGGCGCGGCCGTCTCCGCTGTGATGTGACGCTTCTCGGCGAGCGGACCCTTCGCACCCTCTCGACGTTCATGATCGCGATCTGCAACGGGCGCTACTTCGGGGCGGGGATGGATGTGGCTCCGATGGCGGTGCCGGACGACGGACGCTTCGAGGTCGTGTCGATGGATGCAACGAGCAAGCTGGCCATCCTGGCAAACTCACACGCGATCTACGACGGGACTCACCTGTCGACGCCCGGCGTCGAGCACTTCGCGTGCGATCGTATCGCGATTGACCTGGAGAACGAGGACGCGCGCGACGTGTTCCTTCTGGACGTCGACGGCGAGCCGATCGGCGGGCTGCCGCTGGACGTGGAGCTTGCACCGAGAGCGCTGCGGGTGCTGGCTTGAGGTCGCGGGCCATGCTCGCGCTGGCCATGGGGTGCTCGCTGCTCGTGGCGCGTCAGGCGGTGGCGCGTCCGGCGGCTGCCGCTGGATCCGCCGAGGCGGCTGCGAAGGACGCCATCAAGAAGGCCGCCACGGACTTCGCGACGCAGGACTTCGCCACGGCCGTGGCCAGGCTCGACAAGGCAGCGCGGACGTGCGGCACCAAGCGCTGCACCCACGGGACACGGGCGTTCGTGCTGCGCGACCTCGGGACGATGCAGTTCCTCATGGGCGACAAGGCAGCGGCGTCGAACTCGTTCGCCGAGGCGCTCGCGCTCGATCCGGAGCTTGCGCTGAGCGCCAAGTACGACGCTCCGGACGTCCGCGCCGCGTGGGAGCAGGCGCGAGCAGCCGCTCACGCCGGTCCGGCGGATGAGCAGCCGACGGGGGACTTCGCACACACCCCGGCGCCCGAGCAGAAGGCGAACACGCCTCTCCCGCTCTACTTCGAGTTCCCAGGGGACAGTCCGCCCGCGCGCGTCGTCGTCAAGTACCGCGGCCAGCGGATGACCGAGTGGGCAAGCGTCGAGCTGTCGGCGACCGATGCGGGCTGGGCAGGGGTCATCCCTTGCGGCGACGTCGTGCGCGGCACGATGCACTACTGGGTCCAGGGGCTCGACGACGGCGGAGACCCCGTGTCAAGCTCGGGCGATCCGAAGCACTCGTACTCGGTGCCCGTCCACGAAGAGATCTCCGGCGAGGCCCCCCATCTGCCCGGCCGGCCACCCCCCTCCACCTGCGCCGATGTGGAGAGCGAGCAGAGCGAACACACGGGTGGTGCGCGCCTGTGGCTCGGGCTGTCGGGGTCGATCGAGTTCCTGTCGATGCCGGAGACGCCCGACGCTTGCAAGCTCACGTCCGCAGGCGTTCCTGCAAACGCGTCGAACCTCTACTGCACCATCCCCGGTGGGGCCGACTTCCCGACACGGAGCGTTCCAGCAGGCCCGGCGCAGAACGCCGAGCTGGTTCCCGGACAGTCGGGACGCGTCGGAGGCGGCCTCCAGAGCGGCGATGTCCGCATCATGATGACCGTCGACTACGCGATGAGGCCGAACGTCCTCATCGGAGGACGCATCGGCTACGTGATGAATTCGTACCCGGGCGATGCTGCCACGAAGGACGGGCGAGCGGCCGGATTTCGCGTCCACCTGGAGGCTCGTGCAACGTATCTCTTCGGCCCCGCCCCGCTCGCGCGGGTGGGCTTCGCGCCGACGGCGTTCGGCGGGACCGGTCTGGCGGAGTTCGACGGTCACTCGTCTACCGCGGTGACTCTCGCCAACGTCCGGGGGCAGCAGCCGGTCGAGGCATGGCGCACGGACGGCCCCTGGTTTCTTTTTGTCGGCGGCGGCGTCCGGTACCAGTTCTCGCCCCGCGCGGCGTTCACGGGGGCATTCCGCCTGAACCTCGCGTTCGGAAACGGCGCGCTCGTGACCTACGGTCCCGAGATTGGCGTCGCGTACGGGTTCTGATGTGAGCGAATCACTCCAGCAGGGACGCTACCTGTGCCTGGGCACGCTCGGGGAGGGCTCGCAGGGGCGCACGTTCGACGGCACCGACACCAACGAGGGACGACCCGTCGCGATCAAGCGGTTCGACGTCCGCGGCGCGAAGGGATGGAAGGACGTGGAGCTCGCCGAGCGCGAGGCGCGGGTCCTGCAATCGCTGTCGCACCCGAAGCTCCCTCGATACATCGACCACTTCGAGCAGGACGGGGCGCTCTACCTGGTGATGGAGAAGATCGAAGGGGAGAGTCTCGCGAGCCTTCGCAAGCGCGGCGTCACGCTCGACGAGGAGTGGGTGCTCCGCCTCCTGAGCGACGCGTCCGATGTGCTCGACTACCTGCACTCGCGCTCACCGCCCGTCGTGCACCGCGACCTGAAGCCCGGAAACGTCATCCGTAGGCCCGACGGCTCCTACGCGTTCGTCGACTTCGGCGCCGTGCGCGACCGGTTGCGCCCCGAGGGTGGCTCGACCGTCGTCGGGACGTTCGGCTACATGGCGCCTGAGCAGTTCCAGGGGCGCGCCGTGCCTGCGTCGGACGTGTACGCGATCGGCGCGACCGCGATGGCGATGCTGACCGGCAGGGAGCCCGAAGACCTGCCGCACCAGGGGCTCGGCATCCGCGTCCGTGAGGCCCTCGGCCGCCGCGCGAGCGGCCGTCTCGTGCGCGCCCTCGAGTCGATGCTCGATCCGGATCCCGACAGGCGATCGTCTCGCATCGCGCCGCTGCTCGAGGGTCAGGGGTCGTCGCCGCGCAGGCACGCGAGGCACCCACACGCCCCGCACGCGTCCCTGGGCTTCGAGCCGCTGCAGCTGGAGCAGCTGAAGCTGGCACGGGGGGCCGAGCAGCGCGCTCGAGAGCTTGGACGGCGGGCGGAGCGGCGTGCTCGAAAGCTGGCATGGCGGGCGGAACAGCGTGCTCGAAGGGCCTCGGGGCGCCGGTTTGCGTGGCCGCTCGAGCTCCTGTTCACCCTCGCGTTCGCGCTCGGGATCGTCTGGGTCACGATCGCCACGCAGGTCGTCGTCCCCGTCATTCTGCGGGTCCTGTCTCTCTTCTTCGCGCGAAACGCGCTGGTTTCCGCAGCAGACGCCGTCAGGGAAGCAGGAGCGCGCGCGGTCCAGGAGATGGCGCGATCGCGACGCTGGATGATGGCCGATGGGGACGGGGCCGCCCAAGACCGCGCGCGCGTCGAGCCCGGCGACGGACCTCGGGTCCGGGTGGCCGAGGGCGAGCCGGATCGGTCCACGGAAACGGACGCCGAGGAGGAGGACCCCGCAGGACGCACGAGAGGCACCCGATGAAACTCGTGCCGCGCGCGCTCGGGTCGCGCTAGAAGCGAGGGGGCATGGCGGTCGCCTTCGACGCTTCGTACTTCCGGCGTTACTACGAGTCCGGGCGCTCGCGCGTTTACAGCGACGAGCAGATCGATCACCTCGCGCGCGGTGTCACCGGGTTCGTTAGGTGGTTCGGGGGAGAGATCGACCAGGTGCTCGACGTCGGCGCTGGCACCGGGCTCTGGGGTCGTTGGTTCCGCCACAACATGAAGGGCGTGACCTACCGATCGATCGACGTCAGCGCGTTCGCCTGTGCGAAGTACGGCCACGAGCGACGCGACATCGCCCGATGGCGCACGAGGGAAAAGTTCGACCTGGTCGTCTGTCAGGGGGTACTGCCGTATCTCGACGACGTGGCGTGCACGAAGGCGATCGCGAACATGGCCTCCATGTGCCGCGGCTTTCTTTACGTCGAGGCGATCACCGGGCGAGACCTGCGCGATGTCTGCGATCGGACGCGGACGGACGTCCGGGTCGTACCGCGGTCGAAGGCGTTCTACCGGCGCACCCTCGCCCACCACTTCGAGGCGCTCGGTTGCGGGCTTCACCACGTCCGCGGCGGCCCCGCGCTGTTCTACGACCTCGAGCGGAGCTGACGCCGACGGGCAGCGCGACGCCTACGCGAGCACGGCGAACTTCAGGTAGCGCCCTTCGGGGAACGCCGGGGTCGTGGGATGGTCGGGGCCGGCGCCGCGCAGCGCCAGAAGCGTGAGGCCCCGGCCGTCGAGCGATTCGTCGTCGAGCGTTCCGAGGAACGCGGCGGCGTCGACGTGGCTCGAGCACGAGGCCGCGCACAGCAGTCCGCCGGGCGCGAGGACGCGCGCGCAAGCACGATGCAGCTCCCGGTACGACGCCAGGGCGCGCGGCAGGGCCTTCTCGCTGGGAGCGAAGCTCGGCGGGTCGCTGATGACGAGGTCCCAGGTCTCCCCCCTGGCGCGCGCAGCATCCAGGAACTGGCGGACATCCGCCGTGACGAACGCGTGTGCGCCTGGATCCAGGCCGGCGCCACGAAAGCTCTCCTGGGCCGTCGCGTGGGCCGCCGCGGCGACGTCGACGCTCGTCACGCGAGAGGCGCCGCGCAGGGCCGCGTGTAGCGAGAAGCCCCCCGCGTACGAGAACAGGTTGAGCACGCGCCGCCCCGCGGACAGCGCGCCGACGCGACGCCGGTTGTCGCGCTGGTCGAGGAACGCACCGGTCTTCTGGCCGTGCTCGAGATCCACGAGGAACGGCACCCCGTGCTCCTCGACCCGGACGAGAGAGGGCGGCGCGTCCCCCCGGAGCACCTCGACCACGGGCGCGCGACCCCTGGCGCCCGTGCGGTGAACCAGCGTCTTCACCCCGAGGGCCTGGAGGGCGGGCCAGAGAGCCTCCGCCGCCTCGGACATCCGGCTGGCCAACGCCGCGCCGTCCGAGCGCGCCACGGCGACGGAGGCGTAGCGGTCGACGACCAGTCCGGGCATGCGGTCCCCCTCGCCGTTCACGATGCGGTACGCGTCGGTGCCCTTGCCGTCGAAGAGCCATGTTCGCAGGGCGCAGGCGCGTCCGATCCGCGAATCGAACAGGCGGCGGTCCACGGCTTCTGGGCCCCGGGTCCACATTCGCACGGCGATAGGCGATCCCGGGTCGGCGAGCCCGTGGCCAAGGATCGCTCCACCCGGCGCCATGACCACGACTTCGTCCCCGGCGCTCGCTCCGTCGAGACCTCGCGCGATCGCCTCGCGCCAGATCCACGGATGGCCGTGCGCGACCCGCGCTGCGGCGGCCTGCCGGCCGAGGACGATCTCACGTAGCGCCCGAGTCATCTGGTGGGGCTTCAATCATGACCTCTCGGTTGACAGTGTGTGACGCGCCAGCTACGGGGAAGGCGTTCTCGCTGTGCGGGCAGGCGGTGGGGGGGGGCGCGGAGCCGTCGAGGTGTCTGCAGGAGGTTTCGGCGCGTGTTCAAGAAGGTCTGCGTCTTCTCCGGCAACGCAAACCCGCAGCTGGCTGCGGCGATCGGCCAGTACCTGGAGACGCCCATCGGCAAGTGCCGCGTCACCCGCTTCAGCGACGGCGAGAGCTTCGTCGAGATCGGCGAGAACGTCCGCGGGGTCGACGCGTTCGTCATCCAGCCTACGAGCAGCCCCACGAACGACAACGTGATGGAGCTGCTCATCATGGCGGACGCGCTCCGGCGCGCTTCCGCGGGGTCCATCACGGCCGTCATCCCTTACTACGGCTACGGGCGGCAAGATCGGAAGGTCGCACCGCGCACGCCCATCACGTCGAAGCTCGTGGCCGACCTCGTGCAGACCTCCGGGGTCAACCGCGTCGTCTCGGTCGACCTTCACGCAGGCCAGATCCAGGGTTTCTTCAACATCCCGTTCGACCATCTGCACGCCATGCCGGTCTTTCTCGAGGACTACCTCAAAAAGAACTTCGATTCGTCGGCCGTCTTCGTGTCCCCGGACGCCGGCGGCGTGGAGCGTACGCGAGCCTACTCCAAGCGGCTGAACGCGAGCCTCGCCATCATCGACAAGCGCCGCGAACGCGCCAACGAGTCGGAGGTCATGAACCTCATCGGTGAGGTCCAGGGCAAGGACTGCATCATCATCGACGACATCATCGACACCGCGGGGACGCTCTGCGGCGCCGCGCGCGCCCTCGCGGACGAAGGCGCGCGGAAGGTCGTGGCGTGCGCCTCGCACGGGGTGCTCTCCGGCCCGGCCGTCCAGCGGATCGCCGACTCGCCCCTGACCGAGGTCGTCGTGACCGACACGATCGCTCTCTCCGATGCCGCAAGGGCGTGCCCGAAGATCCGGCAGGTGTCTATTGCCCGCCTCCTCGGCGAGGCGATCAAGCGAATCCACAGCTCGGACAGTGTGAGCTCGCTCTTCGCCTAGGAAAACCGCCCCCGGCGGTTGCTCTCCTGCCACGGTCTGCTAAGAATCGCGCCCCCAGATGACCGCCCCCACCATGCCGACCCTCAAGGCTCAGGCGCGCGCCGCCGCCGGCAAATCCGAGGCGCGCCGCGTCCGTCGCTCGGGCTTCGTGCCTGCCGTCGCGTACGGCAAGGAGCTGCCGTCGACGTCCATCGCCGTCGCCCCGAAGGAGGTCGCTGCCATCCTCAAGAGCGAGCTCGGAAAGAACACCGTCATTCAGCTCGATCTCGACGGGAAGGCGCTCCTGGCGATGATCCGGGATTTCACCGTCCATCCGGTCGAGCGCTCTCTCGAGCACGTCGACTTCGTGGAGGTGAAGCTCGACCGCCCCGTCGACGTGGACGTTCCGCTGATCCCGATCGGGAAGGCCGTGGGCGTGGCCAAGGGGGGCGTCCTGCGCGTCGTTCACCGCCTGGTCCCCGTGCGATGCCTGCCCGACCGCATCCCGGTCAAGATCGAGACGGACGTGACGCATCTCGAGCTCGGGGAGCACGTGGCCACGAGGGACCTGAAGCTGCCTGACGGCGTGACCGTACGCTTGGCTGCCGAGCAGACCCTCGTCGCCGTGGTCGCGCCGGAGAAGGAAGTCGAAGAAGTGCCGGCACCCGGCGCGGCAGCCGCTGCACCCGGCGCTGCGGCCGCCCCCGGAGCAGCTCCGGCCGCGGGCGCCGCGGCGGCGGCACCTGCCGGCGACGCGAAAAAGGAAGACAAGAAGGACGAGAAGAAGAAGTAGTCGTCCGTGTTTCTGGTCGTCGGACTGGGCAACCCCGGACGCGAGCACGAGGAGACCCGCCACAACGTCGGCTTCCTGGTGGTGGATTCGCTCCGCGCGGCCGCCGTGGGGTTCCCCGAGTTCAAGGAGCGGTTCAGGGGCCTCCTGAGTCGCGGGCAGCTCGGCGGCGGCACCGGCAGCTGCGAGGTCGCGCTGCTCAAGCCGCAGACGTTCATGAACCTCTCCGGAGGGAGCATTCAGCCTGCGGCGGCCTTCCTGAAGGTGCCGCCAGAGCGCATCGTGGTGGTTCACGACGAGCTCGATCTGCCCTGGCGGGACGTGCGTGTGAAGGTGGGCGGCGGCCACGCCGGGCACAACGGACTGCGCAGCATCATCGACAGCCTCGGCACACGCGACTTCGTGCGGGTGCGCGTCGGGATCGGCAAGCCGCCGGCGGGCTTCCGTGGCAGCGGGGCCGACTGGGTCCTGTCGCGGTTCGACCCCGTCGAGCGCACGGAGCTGCCGGGCGTTCTAGGCGCCGCCGCGAGCGCCGTCCGCCGTGTGTGCGAGGCAGGCGAGGCAGGGTTGCCGGTGCGAAAGTAACGAGCCTTTTGCGGGGGTGCGACTCTGTGCTAAAGCCCAACCCTCGCTCGTGGGCAGCACGTCCCACGGGCCCGCGTCCCGCCCCGGGACGAGCCCAGGAGGAATCGAAGTGAATGTCACCGCCCCGGCCTCCGGCCACGCGGCTCCCGCGAGTACGCACGCGCCGCCGAAGCGCTCGCAGACGAGAGAGTACGAGACGATCTACATCCTGCGCTCGGACGTGGACGCCGAGGCCGCCCAGCGCGTCCAGTCTCGCGTGAGCGACGCGATCGAGCGAGAGCACGGGAAGCTCGTGAAAGTCGAGGCCTGGGGGCGGCGCCGGCTCGCGTATCCGCTCCGCAAGCATCGGAGGGGCGTCTACGTCTACCTCAAGTACGTCGGCGGCGGCGGGCTGGTGGCCGAGGTGGAGCGCAACCTGAAGCTGCAGGACGCCGTCATCAAGTTCATGACGGTCCAGTCGGCGGACGAGGTCGACGTGTCCGCCCTCCAGATCGACCCGGAGGAGACGACGCTGGGCAAGTTCGAGCTGCCCCCCGAGGACGAGAAGGAAGAGTCGCGCGAGAAGCAGCTCGGTCTCATCGACCCCGGGCCGGACATGCCGCGCCCTCCACGCCCGATGGAAGAAGCGGACGATTTCGACGCACCCGAGGGCGAAGCTGCTCGCGCCGCCGGCGAGCGCGAACGCGAACGCGAACCAGAGGAGACCTGAGACATGGCGATGATGGACGACGACAAGGACATCACCCGAGGTCCGGATCTCAACGCCGAGATCGGCCG
>Ga0209415_10007092_pt1 | contig 19662 bp, 20 predicted proteins | sample PeaSoiSIISIP2007_FD_187696 | JGI IMG/M metagenome (GOLD analysis project Ga0209415, IMG submission 187696) | Peat soil microbial communities from Weissenstadt, Germany - SII-SIP-2007 (SPAdes) (version 2) | ecosystem: Environmental > Terrestrial > Soil > Wetlands > Peat | place: Germany... | reverse complement strand
GTGGAGCAGATCGGGATCAAACCGACGACCTCGTCGTTGCGAACGACGCGCTCTATCAACTGAGCTACTGCCCCGTGAGGAAGGGAAACTATCTAGAATCGCGGGGCGGCAAGTCCACAAAATTTGCTGGGCGCGCCGTCAGGCTAGGCGGACATGGTCGGACTCGCCCGCCATCCTCGCAAAGATCATCTTGCCGGCCCCGGTCGGAAGCAGGCTGACAATCTCGACCCCGACGTGCTGGCCGATGTGCGGGCGTCCGCCCGTGACCACAACCATTGAGCCGTCCGCGAGATAGCCGATCGCCTGGCCCTCCTCCTTGCCCGGCTTCACAAGCTCGATCTCAAGCCTCTCCCCGATCATGAGCTCCGGCTGGAGCGACTTCGAAAGCTTGTTCAGGTTGAGCCACGGAACCCCTTGGAATTCAGCCATCTTGGCCAAGTTGTAGTCGGTCGTAAGCAACTTCGCCCGCATCGACTGGGCCAGGAAGACCAGCTTCGCGTCTACGTCCTCCCTCCTGGCCACTTCGCTCTCGGTGACCCGGATGTCCAGGCTCTTGATCGCCTTCAGGGCGTTCAGCACATCGAGCCCCCGGCGGCCGCGCGCCTGGCGCAGGGGATCCGTCGAATCAGCGATCGCCTGGAGCTCGTTCAGGACGAAGCGCGGAATCACGAGCGCGGCGCTGAGGAAGCCCGTCTCGCACACGCGGGCAATCCGGCCGTCAATGAGGACGCTCGTGTCGACGACGACCAGGGGGACGTCCACCTCGTGCGGTACGAACCGCACATACGGGATCACGAGGTTGAACTCGTCCTTTCCGCGCAGCGCGATGACGGTGCCCAGGTACGGGCAGACCAGGAAGAGCGCGAGCCGGGCGAGAAAGATCATCTCGGGATCGCCCTCGGCGAAGAGCGGAGACGTCCCGACCATGTTCGCGATGACGGAGCCTACAGCGATCCCGAACGTCAGCGCCGAAAGCCCGCGCAGCGAGAAGCCCTTGAGCATGACGTCGACCAGCACCACGAGGGCGCCGATGCAGAAGCCGATCGCCGACGCGGTCACCCGATAGTTGTCCCACTCGCGCACCGTGTAGCAGACCAGCCAGCCCCCGGCCGTGCACAGGAGGATGAACACGAGGCGGATCGGGAAGAGGGTCTTGTTCATGGCCTTCTGCCGACGCCGGTGAACAGCCAGAGGATGATCGGCATGGCCACGAAGGCGGCCATCACGGCGAGGATGATCGCGCGGGCCCGTCGCGCACGCGAATCCAGCTTAGCTCTCTCGGGGGTTTCGGAATCCATCTCGGTCGACCGTAGGCAACCTTAGCGCGGGCCAAAATGCAATCCCACGAACGGCTCGACAGGAGGGTGGGATTTTGCGTCCTTGCGGCTATGCTGGAGCAGCTCACCGTCCTCGCGCCCGGCCTGATAGGGGGCTCCGTGGCGCGCGCCGCCCGCGCGCGGGGCGTGGCCCGCCGCATCGTCTTGTGGGCGCGGCGGCCCGAGACGAGGCTCGCCCTCGCCGAGCAGGCGTGGTGCGACGCGACGGAGGAGACGCCCGAGGAGGCGGTGGCGGAGGCCTCGATGGTGGTCATCGCCGCTCCGGTCGACCTGATCGTGCCCCTGCTGCGCCAGGTGGTCCCCCGCCTGAAGCCGGACGCGATCGTCAGCGACGTCGGCAGCGTCAAGGCCGAGATCTCGCGGCTAGGGCACGAGGCCGTGCGCGGGGGCGCCCACTTTGTCGGCGCGCACCCCATGGCGGGCTCCGAAAAGACGGGCTGGCAGCACGGCAAGGCCGAGCTGTTCGACGGGAGGACTTGCTTCGTGACTCCGGTCGACTCGACCGATGCCGAGGCCGCGGCTACGGTCGCCAGGTTCTGGAGGGACCTCGGCGCGGAGGTGGTGACGATCGACCCCGACACGCACGATGAGATCGTCGCCCACATCAGCCACCTGCCCCAGCTGCTCGCATCGGCGCTGTGCGCCTTCCTGGCGACGCGCGACCCCTCCTGGCGCAACTATGCGGGCGGCGGGCTGCGGGACACGACGCGGATCGCGTCCTCCGACACGAAGCTCTGGAGGACGATCCTCCAGGAGAACAGGGACGAGGTCCTGCGCGCGCTCAGGCTGTTCCAGGACGAGCTCGAGGGATTCCAGGCGGCGCTGGCCAACCGCGACTTCATCGAGGTCGCGGCCCGCCTCGAGCGCGGCCGCGCCTACCGCGACAAGTTCCGCCCGTCGCTGTGATTTCGCGACTGCCCGATATCCTGCCTGTCGAGCCGTTCGCGCGGCCCGTGCGCGGCGGCGTGGGCCTTCCGGGTTCCAAGAGCCTGACGAACCGGGCGATGCTGCTGTCGGCGCTGAGCGACGGCCCCGTCACCCTGACGGGCGCCCTCTTCAGCGAGGACACGGCGGTCATGGCCGAGTCCCTTCGCAGGCTCGGCTTCACGGTCGAGGAGGACGAGGCGTCGCGCCAGATCCGGATCGGGGGCCGCGGCGGCGAGATACCCGCGGCCGAGGCCGAGCTCTTCACCGGCCTCGCCGGAACAGCGGCCCGCTTCCTCACGGCGCTTTGCGCCTCATCGGGGCGCGGCGTGTACCGGATAGACGGCGTGGCGCAGATGCGCAGGCGGCCGATGAGGGGCCTGATCCAGGCACTCCGCGCCCAGGGCGCCGAAATCCGGTGCCTGGGCGCCGAGGGATTCCTGCCGGTCGAGATCCACGCGAAGGGGCTCCGCGGCGGCGCCGTCACAATCGACGCGAGGGAAAGCAGCCAGATGCTGTCGGCGCTCCTGATGGTCGCGCCCCTTGCCAAGGCCACGGTGGTCGCAAGGCCGGAGGGCGCCGTCAGGATGCCCTTCGTGCGGATGACGCTGCGCCAGATGGCGCAGTTCGGCCTCGGCGACTCGTGGCGCGAGGAGCCGGGCGGGGCCGTCGAGCTGCGCCCCGCGGCGTACCGTTCGCCAGGTGTCTACGCGGTGGAGCCCGACGCGAGCTCGGCAAGCTACTTCGCGGCGCTGACCGTCGTCGCCGGCGGTTCCCTCCGGCTCGACGGGCTGAGGCCGGAGGGCGAGAGCCTCCAGGGTGACGTTCGGTTCCTCGCCGTCCTGGACCGGTGCGGGGCGGCCGTGGAGGCCGGCGCCGACGGGACCACCGTCTCGTTCGCCCCAGGGGGCCGCGGGCGCGGCGTGGAGCAGGACTTCTCCGGGATCTCGGACACGTTCCTCACGCTTGCGGCCATCGCGCCACTCCTCGACGGGCCGACGAGGATACTTGGGATCGGGCACACGCGAAGGCAGGAGACCGACCGCGTCGCCGGAATGGCGGCAGAGCTCCGGCGCCTCGGCCAGGGCGTCGTCGAATCGGGAGACTCCCTCGAGATCCGCCCGGCCCCGCTGGTCCGGGGCCAGACCGTCGCGACCCACGGGGACCACCGGTTTGCGATGAGCTTCGCGGTCCTTGGCTGCCGGGACCTGCGCGGCGACGGCGGGCCTTGGCTTTCCGTCGCCAACCCGGCCTGCTGCGCGAAGACCTTCCCGGGGTTTTTTGATTTGCTCGACGCGGTCCGCCGAAAATCCTCGGGAACCTGACCATTCGATGTCCGGCAACCCCTTCATCATCGTCGCGATCGACGGCGGCGCGGCCTCGGGCAAGTCGACCACCTCCCGGATGCTGAGCGAGCGCTTCGACCTGCTTCAATCGGACACCGGCTCCTATTACCGCGCCGTCACGTCAGAGATGCTGCGCCGCGGCGTGTCCCCTGGCGACATCGGGTCGGTCAATGGCGCGCTCGAGCAGATGCGCCTGGGAACCCGGATCGTCGGCCGCTCGGCCGAGATCGAGATCTCCGGGCACACTCCCGGCGACGAGATTCGCAGCGGCGAGGTGAACGAGGCGGTGTCGCATTATGCGGCGATGCCGGAGGTGCGGGCGGCGCTTCTCGGCTATCAGCGCGGACTGGCCGACGCCGCGAGGAGGGGAGGATTCCGCGGCCTCGTCATGGAGGGCCGCGACATCGGATCCGTGATCTTCCCGGACGCCGACTTCCGATTCTTCCTCCACGCGGAGTCCTCCGAGAGGGAGCGTCGCCGGGCGAGGGAGGGCCAGCAGGACAGGGTGGCCGAGCGCGACCGGATCGACTCCTCCCGGAAGGCGGCGCCGTTCTCACGCCCGGAGGGCGCCGTCTCGATCGACACCACGCGGCTGACGATAGCCGAGGTCGCCGACAGGATGGCCGCGGCCATAGCCCCGCGGTTCGCGCCGTGAGCTCCAGGCATCCCGAGCTCGAGATGGAGCCGGTCTACGGCTTTTTCTATGGGCTGTGCTGGGTCGCCTACCAGATGTTCTTCCGCGGGGACGTCGCCGGCCTCGAAAACCTGCCAAAGAAGGGCGGTTACATCGTGGCGGCCAACCACGCGAGCCACCTCGACCCCCCGATCGTCGGCCTGTTTCTTCCGCGCCAGGTGAACTTTTTCGCCCGCAAGACCCTCTGGAAGCCCGGCATCGCCTCCTGGTGGCTCACCGCCGTGGGGACAATCCCCGTCGACCGGGACGGCGGCACAAGCCTCGATGCGATCAAGCGCGTGCTCCATTCGCTCGCCAGCGACCGCGTCGTCATCGTCTTTCCTGAGGGGACGCGCTCTCCCACCGGCGAGCTGCAGAGGCCGAGGCCCGGCGTCGGGCTCATCGCGTGCAAGGCCCAGGTGCCCGTCGTGCCCGCGCGGGTGTTCGGCTCGTTCGAGGCTTTCGGGAAGGATGGAAGGCTTCGGCTGGGGAGCCCCGTCTCGGTGGCGTACGGGCGCCCGCTCAACCCCGCCGATTATGACCATCCGGAGGACGGGAGGGAGCGCTACGCGCAAACCGCGGCGCGTATCATGGCCGCCATCAACAGAATAGAGCAGCCTGCCCCCACCGTCATCTGACGGGGCTGCGCGCCCTAATCGAGGCCGGCCGCCCGGCGGGCGCGCCTGATGACGACCGATGCGACCGTCCGGGCCCGGACGGCCCCATCCCTCAGGACCTGGTCGACATAGTCGGGACTGGCCAGGAGCTCGGCGCGGCGCGCTCTCGCGCGCGCAAAGAAGGCCCAGAAGTGCTCGAACAGCGCCTTCTTCAGGTCGCCGTAGCCGAGCCCTCCGGCGCGAAGGCGGGCTTCGTAGTCCGCGGCCACGTCGGACGGGGCAACCAGCTTGAGCAGCGCCACGCAGATGTTGCGGTCCGCGTCGGGCTTCGGCTCGGCCGGCGTCCTGCTGTCCATGACAATCGACATCACCTTCCTCCGAAGCGCCTTCTCGTCTCCGAATATCTCGAGCGCGTTCCCGTAGCTCTTGCTCATCTTCTGGCCGTCCAGCCCCGGGACGCTCGCGACTTCCTTGCGTATCACCGCCTCCGGCACGACGAAGGTCTCGCCGTAGGTCTGGTTGAACTTGATCGCGATGTCGCGGGTCATCTCAAGGTGCTGCTTCTGGTCCTGGCCGACGGGGACGGCGTTGGTGTCGTAGAGGAGGATGTCGGCGGCCATCAGGACCGGGTACGCGAAAAGCCCGAAATTCGCCGATATGCCCTTCGCAGCCTTGTCCTTGTAGCCGTGGGCCCTCTCGAGGAGCCCCATCGGGGTCACGCTGCCGAGGAGCCAGGTCAGCTCGCACACCTCGGGCACGTCGCTCTGGAGCCAGAACACGCTCCTTGCCGGGTCGAGCCCGCAGGCGAGCCAATCGACCGCGACCCCCCGGGTGTTCGCGCGGCGCTGCGCGGGATCGGTGACCGTGGTCATCGAATGGTAGTCGGCGATGAAGTAGTAGCAGTCGCCGTTGGCCTGCGCCTCTATGGCCGGCCTCATCGCCCCGAAGTAGTTGCCGACATGGAGGGTGCCGGAGGGAGTGATTCCTGTGAGCGTGCGCATATCAGTTCCTGCGGGCGACAATCGTGACCTCTTGGCGGACCATCGCGACCATAGACGGGCCCAGGACGCCCCCGAACGCGATCGCGGGCATCACCAGCGACCTCCGGCCGAGGAGGGTGCCGGGGTTCAGGACCGCATTGCAGCCGACCTCCGCCTCGTCGCCGAGGATCGCCCCGAATTTCCTGAGTCCCGTGTCGACGGGCCCGCCCGGCAGGCGCACGGCGACGTCCCTGCGGTCAAGCCGCAGGTTCGAGCAGATCGCGCCGGCTCCCAGATGGGCCCTGTTGCCGAGGACCGAGTCGCCCACGTAGTTGAAGTGCGGCGCCTGGACCCCATCCATGAGGATGCAGTTCTTGAATTCGCTCGAGTTTCCCAGGACGCAGCCCTCGCCGGCGATCACGTTGCCCCGGATGAACGCGCCCGGCCGGATCTCGGAGCCCGCGCATATCCAGACGGGACCGATTATCGTCGCGTGGCCCGGGAGTGTTACGCTCGGGTCGATGTGGACGCGGCCCTCGATTTGGACGCCCGGCGGCGCCTTGGGAGGATCGAGGGGGTAGGGACGCGCCTCCAGGGCCGGCCCGATCTGCCTCAGCCACTCCCAGGGCGGCGCATCGGCCGGGAAGAAGGCGCGGAAGGCCGCCAGCGAATTGGGTAGCTCGAAGAAATCGGATGCCTTCACGGGGCATCCAGCGTGCACAAAAAGTCCGCCGGTTGACAGCGGCTTTTTGCGGCGCCCGGCTGGCCAGGCGGACCCCGCCTCAGGGCGGGGCCACCAGGGTCCAACCGGCGTCCGGATTGAATTCCGTCATGGCGGCGGCGATCTCGGCGCTGTCGGCACCGAGGTTGCGCTCATAGACCTTGCCCCACTGGTTCACGATGAACGTCATGATCCCCGACTCCCCCCAGTGCGCGGGATACGCGACAAGGGCGAATCCCGCGACCATGTTGCCGTTGATGACGTAGCTGTAAGCCCCACCGGGGGCGGCCGCACCCTGCGCCGTGAGGATCTTGAACAGGTACCCGTGGAACGGCTGCGGCTCGCCCTCGGCCGTCTTCCTTGTGTAACCCTCCGCCCGGGCCTCCGCCACGAGCGGCCCAAAGGGGCTCTGGTCATCGTCCGGCGCCGCACGCCAGTACAGGCCGTCCCTCGTGCCCTGCGTGCTCCTGATATTCTGCGCGAACTTGAACACCCCGCTTCCGTCGCGGTCCTCGCTCGCGTACTCCCGCTGTGCCGCGACGTAGGTGCGGCAGACCCCGATCGCCGTGACCTCGTCCTTGCCAATGCGCCGGTTCAGGATCTCGACCTTCCCCGCGGCGGTGTCGAAGGACCACGAGGCGTCCTTGCGGACGAGGGGGATGGGCATGGGCCAATTCTGGTCGCCTATGTCGAGGACGAAGCGGTCGTCCGCCTTGCGGACCCAATAGGCGCCGCGCCCGAGCGCCTTGGCGAACGCCGCGAACTCGATGGCGTCCTGTTTCGCGTCGCCCGAGAGGAGTTCCTTTACGTCCGCCCCGAAGATGGCGTCGACGCCGGCCCTGTCGCCAGCCTTGGCCGCCGCCAGGAGCTCCTTAAGCGCCTCGTCCGGCGAGCTGAAATGGCGCTGCTGGTCGGCCGCGCCCGCGGCGTCCGCGCGGAGCCGGGGGCCGGCGCAGGCAAGGAGGGCGAGCGCCGCGGCGATGAGGCGCACGGGGCGAAGGATCTTGATTGACGTTGTCATGATGCCGGGGGGTTGGGTTTCAGCGCCTGTCCCTGCCGCCCGACGCCGGAGGAGCGGAGCGCGAGGGGGCCGACCTGACTGCGGGGGCCGGCCGGCTCACCGGAGCGCTCCGGCTCGTCTGCCCCCGGGTGCTGTATGTTCTTGCGTCGGTCCCGCGGCTGTACCCGCCGTACAGTTCGCCCCGCGGCGCGGGTGTCGAGGGCGTCGGCGCGGCCTCGCCATACCCGCGGTAGTTCGGGCGGGCGGGGGCCTGCGCCGGCGGCGCATGATAGGCAGGGGCCGGACCCCGCGCCGGGACCCTTGCGCCCGCCAGGGGCCGCGGCCTCGAGACGCCCGGCCCGGGTCGGTAATAGTCCCGCACGAGCGCGTGCCCGCGACGGGGGTCGGGTTGCCACCGGCGGCCGCCGAAGTGCGGATCCCTCCAGTCCCTACTGTAGGCCCATCCCGGGTGCCAGGGCCCGGACCAGATGCCGAAGTCGTCCCAGTCGCATTCGAACCCGAGCCATGCCCCGACGGGAAAGCCGACGCCGAAGGTGATGAACGGCCCGGTGTATCCGTCGGGGGCGTCGCCGTAGACGAGGTCGGGGTCGTACTCGGGAACGTATATCGTGTCGGGCTGGGCCGGTATCACCCGGATGTCGTCCCCCTCCACGTCGACCTGCTGCTGGGGCGTGTCTACGAGGGTTCCCGCTGACCTCGCCTTCGCCCGAAGCTGCTGGATCGACTTCATGACGTCGGACTGCTGCACCGAAAAGGCCGCCCCGAGGGCGCGCGTCCAGTCGAGGTTGTCGTTCATCCACTTGAGGACGTCGGGGTAGTGCGCCAGCCCCTTCACGCTTGGATCCCAGGGCTGAGAGTCGATTCCGGACGGGGCGCCGTTTGCCGCGACGTACTGCGCGGCGAGGGAGATGTCCGAGGGCACCGTCGACGCGGGAAGGATGAGGGCGATGAGGGGGTCCGGATAGAGCGCAATCGGTGCCAGCATCTGGTCGAGCTGCTCCGGGGTGTATTCGGACCCTGTGGCCGGCGCCTGCGCCCGCAGAGAAAAGGCGAGGCACAGGGCGAAGATTAGGCCAATGGGGGCTTTCATGGGTGTCTGCCTAGCAAGACAGTCCGCACAGCCCTTTGGTTGCGAATGTAAATGCGCTTTCCCACAAAAAACAGACCGTCCCCCTCAGGAGCGCCCCCCATCGCCCCGGAGAACCCGGGCAAACGACAGCGTATCGACGTTGCCCCCGGTGAAGACCGTGCCCACCCGCCGGCCGGAGACGGCCTCGCGCTCCCGAAGGACCGCTGCAAGCCCCGCCGCAGCAGCGCCCTCGGCAACGTTGTGCGTGTCGGAGAAATAGGCGCGCATCGCCGCCTCGGCATCGGAATCGGATACGGTCACGATGCGCTCGACCCCGCGCAGGATGAATTCGAGCGCGTCGGGATTCGGCGTGGAGCAGGCCATGCCGTCGGCGATCCGCGTCGTGGAAGGATGGGAGACGACGCGGCGCGCCGCGAACGACAGGGCGATCCCCGGGGCCTGCACCGAGGCGACGCCCACTATCGCCGTCCCTAAGCCCAGCGCGTCCCTCGCGGCAATTAGCGCGCACACGCCGGAACCCAGCCCGACCGGGATGTAGACGCGCTCGAGCGGGGGGCTATTGCGCAGGAATCGGAGCATAGAGACGGCGTTCCCCCACGCCAGGTCGCGGTGAAACGAGGGCATACAGTGCAGGCCCCGCTCCCTCGCGAGCCCCTCCGAGTGGACCAGGGCGGCCTGGAAATCCTCGCCGTGCTCGACCAGCTCCGCCCCGAGACCGCGCATCGCACGGTTCTTCTCGGGGCTGTTGCCATGCGGGACCACCACGACGCAACGGAGCCCGTGGCGGGAGGCGGCAAACGCCATCGCCTGTCCGAAGTTCCCCCGGGTGGCCCCGACGATGCCCGGCACCCCCGGCTCCCTCGCGAGGAGCCGGCTCACGTAGTTAAGGGCGCCGCGGACCTTGAACGACCCGATCGCGGTGTGGTTCTCGTGCTTGACCCAGAGCTCGCATCCCGCGCGGGCGTTCAGGAGCGGCCACGAGAACTGCGGCGTCGGTGGAACGACCGCGTCGATGGCCCCCGCGATGGATTCGATTTCGGAGAGCGTCGGAAGCTGACCCATGCCGGCAGGGTGCGGGCCACCCGGCTGTTCTCAAGCCTTGTCGCGCCGCGAGGGATCAGGGTTCCGACGTGGTTGGATCGATGATCCGCCTAACCTCCGAGATTCGATTGGCTGGAAACCCCCCTTGCTTGGCGTGCTCTCGCACCAGCGCCTCGCCAGGGGCGATGTATACACAGTAGATCTTGTCATCGGTCACATAGCTTTCGACCCATTGGATTTGTGGTCCGAGCTTCGTCAGCACAGCACATGACTTCTGGGAGACGGCATGGAGCTGCTCGTCGGTCAGCTTCCCCGCTCCGGGTATTTCGCGTTCGATTACGTATTTCGGCATGTTCTTTTTGGGGGTTAGAATAGCTCGCGCGGGTTGCTTGCATACTCTCCTAATGGCCCTCGTCAAGGCAGCACCCGGCTATAGGCGCTGCTGGGCCGTGGTTGATTCGGCGGACTTATTGGCTTTAGAGTCCGGCACGTCCCACTCCCCTTCGGGGAGCCGTTTGAGCGCCAATGGTGCATTTCGGGCATCTCCGAAGAAAACCAACCTCCAACATGCCTACCGACGCCAACCCCATGCCCGAGCCAACCACCCGCTGGTACCATTACCTGGCCTACTTCCTCGGGGGCGCCTTCCTCGCGAATTCGCTCCCCCACTTCGGCAACGGGATATCGGGCCATGCCTTTCAGAGCCCCTTCGCTACCCCGCCCGGCGAGGGGCTGTCGTCCTCGACGGTCAACGTCCTTTGGGGCTTCCTCAACCTTGCTGTCGGCTATCTGCTCGTGTGCCGGGTCGGGAGATTTGACATGCGCAAGACCGGGCATGTCATCGTCCTCGGAGCGGGTATCCTGCTCTTTGCCCTCATGCTCGCCCGCGCCTTCGGCCGGTTCCACGGCGGGATGTGACCAAACCAAAAACCCCTTCATGGGGAAGGGGTTAAAGTGGAGCGGGCGAGGCGGCTCGAACGCCCGACGTCCACCTTGGCAAGGTGGTGCTCTACCAACTGAGCTACGCCCGCGGATTAAGGGTCGGATGAGACTACCCGCCCCACCCCGCCGTCAACATCATTTCAGGACCAGCTTGTCGGGCCCGGACCCCGCCTCGCCGCCGCGCGGTGCGGCGGCGTCCCCGGGCCCGCCCGCCGGCCGGCCCGAGTAGTACGAGTAGGCCCGGGTGTAGTACCCGTAGTCCTCGCCGGAGCCCCTCGGCACCTGGGTCAGGACGGCGCCCAGGATCGGAACCTTGAGCCCCACGATCGTCTGCTGCGCCCTGAGGACCATGCTCGCGGGGTTCCGCCGGTGCTGGATGAGGAGGATCGCACCGTCCGCGACCCCGGCCAAGAGGCTCGAGTCGCTCACGCCGATTATCGGCGGCGAATCGATCATGATCCGGTCATAGCGGGCCCGGAGCGACGCGACCAGCTCGCGCAGACGGTTTGCATGGAGCAGGCTGAGGGAGAACCCGGGCATCCCCCCGCTCGTCAGGAGGTCGACGCCGGGCGAGACGGAGCTGCGGATGGCCGCCTCGACGGCGCACTTGCCCGCGAGCACATCGCTGAGCCCGGGCGCCCTCGGGCAGCCGGCGAGATGGTGCTGAGCGGGCCTGCGCAGGTCCCCGTCAATGAGGAGCGTGCGCTCGCCGAACGCGCCCATCAGGTGCGCGAGCCTGCAGATGGTCGTGCTCTTGCCCTCCGCGGGCCCCGCGGAGAAGACGATGATGACCTCGGGCTGGCCGGGCTTGAGCGCCAGGTTGATGTTCGTGTGGAGCACACGGTACGGCTCCGCCTCGCCGGGGTCGTCCTTCTGCGCGCCCATGGGGTCGTGGAGGTGCGGGATCACGCCGAGCACCGGGACTTTGAGCTTCTCCTCAATGTCCGCGACGTCGCGCAGGCTCATGTCGAAGTACTCGAGCGTGAGCGCGACGCCGACCGAGAGCATGCCCCCAAAGACGATGGCGCTCGCGATGTTCAGTATCCAGTTCGGGCGGCTGGGCCGGCGGGCGGGCTCGGCCGTGTTCAGGATCTCGATCGTGCGCTTCGGCACCTGGAAGTCGATTTCGCGCTGGCGAAGCGTCAGCTTGAGCGTCGTGTACAGCCTCGTCTCGTCGTCCAGCTTCTGGGCCGCCTCCTCGAAGGGCCGCATCCGGTCGCGCGCCGACAGGATCTGGTCGATCTTGGCCTTCGCGAGCTGGCTCTCAAGCTCCTCGACACGCGCCTCGGCCTCCTTGTAGGCGATCTCCAGGCCGCTCTCATACCCGCGCAGCAGGGACTCGAGCTGCTCCTTCATCTTGGCGCGGTTGTCGATCGCCGCGACGAGGTCCGGATGCGCCTCGCCCAGGCGGCCCTTGAGCTGGGTGACCTTCTGGTCGGCGATGAGGTAGGCCTGGAGGAGGTTCTGGATATTCTGGTCCGGGATCAGCTCGGAGTTCACGAGGCCCATCCTCTCCTCGATCGGGATGCTCTTGAACCTCTCCCAGCGCGTCTTCCGGCCGATCGCGTCGACCCTGAGCGCGATGAGGGAGTTCTGCATCTGGCGAAGCGTCTCGATCTCCATGTCCGAGTACTTCGCGTTGAGGTCGACCCCGGATATGTTGAGGTCCTTGCGCAGCTTCTCGACGACGTCGCGCTGCCTCGTGACCTCGCCCTCCTGCTGCTCGAGCTCCTTCTGCAGCTGGACCAGGCCCTCCCGCTGCTGTGACGTGGCGAGCGCGATGCGGTCGTCCGAGTACACGCGCGCAACCTCGTTGGCGATGTCCGCGGCGAGCGCCGGCTGCTGGGCGTACACGTTTATCTCTATCAGCGACGAGCTCCTCTGGGACTCCACCCTGAGCATCTTGTTCACCAGGAACCGGTACGTGATGTCGGAGGTGAGCGTTGCGCCGGGCGCCCCCATGGCGGCGGCGAGCTTCGTATTGAGGCCAAGGTGCTCGATCACAGGGTAGAGGATCTTCTCGTCCTGCATGATCCTGAACTGGTCCTGCAGGAAGTACGGGTCGTAGGCGCTGGTGCTCTGCACCTGGAAGAGCTTCACCTCCCCCTCGGGCTTCTCCACCCTCACCTTGGCCGTCGCGAGATACCATTGAGGGAGCAGCGCGGTCACCACCAGCGTGGCCGCGATGACGAGCCCCATGACGAGCGCGATCAGGACCCAGCGCATCCTAAGGACCCTGAAAAGGTCGGCAAGGGATGCGCTCTCCTTTGAGCCGGAAGACGATGCCATGGGTGCTTTTGGAATCGCCCCGGTGCGGGCGACTCAGGCCAACGGTGTCAGAAGATAACGGTGGCGCTCAGGCCTGTCACGGACCTATTCATCCCGCGCGACGAGATTCCGGAGTCGACAAATTGGTAGTCGTAGGAGGCGGTGATCTTCCAGTTCTTGTTTGGCAGGTAGGTGAGGGCCAGGCCCGCGAGGGTCGAGTCCTCCTCGATGTCCGCCTGCCCGGACCGGCCGACGAGCGTCGCCGGGGCGTACTGCACGGACGCCGAGGCGACGACGAAGGCGGTTATGGCGTGCTGGAGGTTCACGAACATCCGGTTCGTCCTCTGGTCGGAAAACAGCACCGGGTTGGATGTCTCCTCGAGGTCGTACGTGTAGCCCGCGCTGATGAACGACCCCTGCGCGTACTCGTACTTCGCCGCGAACTCAACGAAGGGAGTCGTCTCGTCCGAAAGGCCGTCGCGCCGGGTGTATTCGCCGCCCACCCGCAGGCTCGCGGTCATCTTCGGGCCCGGCTTGTAGTCGAACCCCGCCATCAGGAAGTCGGAATGCTTGTCGTTTTCCGAGGGGTTGTCCCTGTAGTCGACGTCCAGGTGCCGGTACTCGCCCGCAAGCGCAAGGTTCGGGAGAAGGGAGTAGTCGAACTCCAGTCCGTACAGGTTCTCGAAGCGGTTGAGCTCGTCCCCGATCACCGGGTCTATGTAGTCGAAGTACATGACACGCGTCTTCAGGGCCATGCTGAGCCTCTCGACCGGCGAGAAGGTGAACTTGCCGTTAAACTGGTCGCTCTCGAGGGTCTGGTTGGTGTTCACCGGGACGCCGGAGAGCAGGGCCTCGGGATTCTGGTCGTAGGAGTAGGCGTCGCTCAGGTCCAGGACCGAGGTCTGTGAGAAGGAGTGCGCGAGCCGGGCGTCCAGGTCCTGGCTGTAGAGGGTCTTCGAGCCGGGCCGGTCCTCGAAATAGTCAAGCCTGGGCTCGAAGGACGCCGAGAAAAAGGACTGCTCCGAGAGGGACGAGTTGAAGGCGACCCTGGGCGACACCTCGAACACGGCGCTGCCGATCGCGTCCGTCGCGGAGCCGAAGATGTTGTTGTTGTATGTGATCCCGCTCTCGAGCGAGATCGTCAGGCCCTTGCCTTTCTCTTCCTCCGGAATCGGAGCGAACACGGCGCGCGCGGTTGCGCAGATGCCCAACGACGAACCCACGAGAATGATTCGCAATTGTCTCATGTGGCGCTGGTCAGAGGCGACCGCCAAGCTGGCAATTCGCACTCCGCTGGCAAGACCATTCCGGGGATGGCCTACCGCTGCGGACGCGCAGCCGGAAGCGCGGGGTTTAGGAGGACGTAGAGATTCTCGGCAAGCTTCTGGGGCACCGTCAGCGGGAAATCGAGCGGCATGGCGCCCGTGAGCAGGCCCCCGTACACCTCGCCCCACTCGCCGATCCCCTGGGTGGAGGCCGACAGGAACCCGGGGGACTTGGGCCGGGCGTTCAGATCCGAGAAGAACGGGCGGTCCAGGGTCCTGGGCGTCAGCAGAAGCTCGCCGGTCAGCTGGTCATCCTGCACGGCGTAGAAGTCGTGGAGCGTCGCGGGCTGCGCCCAGGCCCTCGTCCCGCCGTACCAGGCGAGCCCCGCCGGCACGTCCGCCATGAGCCCGAAGCGGCCGGTCGGGTCGGAGGCGTCGAGCTGCTTGCCCATACCCTGCAGGAGGCCCGGGAAATACGGCGGATACTCGAAGTGGAGCCAGTGCGGGTTGAGCGCGTCGTGAACGAGCGGGAGTGCCTGGAGGGCGAGCAGCGCCGCGGCGCAGGCCCTCGGCCATGCAGCGAGCACGGGGTTGCTCGAGAGGAGGACGAAGAAGAAGCCTGCCCCGAAGACGATGATGAGGGGTGATAGCCAAACGACCGCCTGGCGCTCGCTCTCGCCGGAGTTGAAGGCCGCCTGCGTCGCTATGAGGACCCCGAGCGACACAGTGAAATGCCAGCGAACGCGGTTTACGGGCTCCGACCGGAAGGCGTATAGCCAGCCCGCCGCGAAGAGCGCAAAGAACCACAGCGCGCCGCCCGACCACACCCGCGACCGCAGGTTCTCCTGTATCGACGTCAGGAACTTGTTGGAGAGCTTGTTCAGGTCGATCGCGGGCATCTGCGCCGAGAGCGTCGCGCGGACGATCGAGGGCTCGGCGGTGGAGTCGCCCGCCTTTAGCGCGATGTTCTGGGAAGCGAGCCCGACCGGCATCCCAGTGACGGCGATGTTGCGCGCGACCCAGGGCCCGGCGGAGAGGGCGAAGCCGCAAATGACGAGCCCGAGAGCGCGCCACCTCGCCGCGCCCGGGAAACGCCGCCACACGCCAGCCACCGCGGCGACAACCAGGGCCCCCGCGCAGTACTCGGCAAGGAAGAGGGCGCCGCACAGGACGCCGAGGGCCCCGAGCGGGACGGCGGCGCGCCGGAAGTCCCCCGCCGACTCCGCCCTCCACCACGCCTCGAACGCGCCCAGGCCGAGCACCATCATGAGCGCCGTGCCATCGACCGAGACGACCTGCTGCCAGACCGGCACCGAGACGAACAGGGCGATCGCCGCCAGCCAGCCGGCGGGCGCCCCGAAGAGGCGCCGGCCGAGGTCGAATGCGAGCCAGACCGCGAGCCAGAAGAGGACGAGGTTCAGCCCGAGGAGCAGGTAGTCGGCGGCAAACCCGAACGGGGGCGTGGGAGCCGACCCGAAGAGCCCCTCGCGCACCGCGTGGGGCAGGAGCCGCAGCGCGCCCGCGATTGCCATCGGGTAGAGCGGCGCCTGGTAGACCTCCGGATAGGGGCGGGAGGGGTCAAAGCGGATCCCCTGGGCCGCGAAGAACGCGACCGCCTGCGGGTAGTTGACCCGGGTCGTGAACCCCCGGCCAAACGCGATCTGCCTGCCCATGTCGGCCTGCGCCAGCGTAGCCTCGCTCGTCGCGCCGTGGAACTGGCGCCAGGCGACCAGGCTCGAGACTACGAGCCCGCAGACCAGGAGCGCCCCCACCCGCACCCACCGCGCACCCCCGCCCATCTCGAGCCAGTGGATCAGCTCCTGCGTGGTGCGCGGGCGGGCCGTCATTTATCGGTCACATCGAGCTCGGGCCACTGGGCCAGCTTGCGGTGGAGCGTCCGCCGGCTGATGCCCATCAGCTCCGCGGCCTTGGTCCGGTTGCCGCGCGACTTGATGAGCGCCTCCCTTAGGATGCGCTTCTCGTTCTGCTCCACCGAAAGGGTCGACGCCGAGCCAGCATCCGCCGGGCCGCCCGCCGACGCAGCCGAGCCGGGCGCCCCGCGGAACCGGGGATCGAGGTCGAACTCGGTCAGCTTTCCCCCCTTGCGGAGCACGACCGCGTTCTCGCAGAAGTTGCGCAGCTCGCGGACGTTCCCGGGCCAGGAGTAGGCCTGGAGCGTCTTCATCGCCCCCGGCTCGATCTCGATCGGGGGGACTCCGTTCTCCTCCGAGAAAAGCCTTATGAAATGGGCGAGGAGCTCCGGGATGTCCTCCCGCCTCTGGCGCAGGGGCGGCATGACGAAGCGCACGACGTCCAGGCGGAAGAACAGGTCCTCTCGGAATTTGCCCTCGCGCACCAGCTGCTCCAGGCTCCGGTTGCTCGCCGTCACCAGGCGCACGTCCAGGGTCAGCGTCTTCGAGCCCCCCACCCGCTCGATCGACTTGGTCTCCAGAAACCTCAGCAGCTTCACCTGGATCGCAGGGGAGACCTCGCCGATCTCGTCAAGGAAGAGCGTCCCGCCGTCCGCGGACTCGAACCTCCCGATCCGGCGCTCCGTGGCGCCCGTGAACGAGCCCTTCTCGTGCCCGAAGAGCTCGCTCTCGAGCAGGCTCTCGGAAAGCGCCGCGCAGTGGACGGCGACGAAGGGCCCCCTCGAGCGCGGGCTCGACTGGTGGATCGCCTGGGCGATCAGCTCCTTTCCCGTGCCCGACTCGCCCTCGATGAGGACCGTGGCCTTCGACTGTGCGACTTTCTTCGCGGTCTCGACCACGTCCTTGAGGAGCGGCGAGTTCCCGACGATCCCCTCGAGGTCGAACTTCTCGTCCAGGCGCTCGTGGAGCTGCTTGACCTCCACCTCGAGGGTCTTCGTCTTCAGCGCCCGGCGGATGAGCACGTCGAGCCGCTCGATGTTGACCGGCTTCGTGAGGAAGTCCACCGCCCCCCTCCTCATCGCCTCCACGGCCGTGTCGATGTTCCCGTAGGCCGTCATCATCAGGACGGCCGGCTTGTTCGGCAGGGCAAGCGCGCGGTCGATCACCCTCAGGCCGGATTTCCCGGGCATCCGAAGGTCCGTGAGGATCACGTCGAAGGGCTGCGCGTCCATCAGGTTGAACGCTTCGTCGGCGTTCGCCGCCACGCTCACGTCGTAGTTCTCCGCAAGCGCCTGCTGAAGACCCTCGCGGGTGTGTTTCTCGTCGTCGACGATGAGCACGCTTGGGACCATGCCGCCATTCCAAGCGACACGCCCCGGCGGTCAAGCCCTGTGCAAGCGCGAACGCCTAGTGCGCGGGCGCGCCGCCGGGCTTGCCCGGCTCCGCCAGGCGCTGCGCAATGGGCGCCAGCCGGCTCAGCATCAGGCTCAGCGGCGGGGCGTTGTCCACGAGCTCGATGAACTTCTCCCTGCGCACGTGCAGAAGGTCGTTCACCTTGCCGCGCTGCGCCTCGTCCAGCTTGAGCTCGCTCGTTATCCGGTCGAGCGTCATCGGCAGGACGACAAAGAAGGCCAGCGTGCGGAACGGCCGCTGCAGAAGCCGCTCGATCTGCTCGTCTGACAAGGGTTTGTCGGGCGCGGGCGACTCGGCGGGGCCCAGGAGACCGCGCTGCGACCGGAACCGGCGCTCGTACTCTTCGCGCTGCTCCGGCGTGAGCACCGTCGCGATGTCGCGGTCGAACTCGGCGTAGATCTCGCTGACCCGCGTCCTGAAGGCCTCCATCTGCGGCCGTATCGCGTCGATCTGCTCCACCAACTGGGCGCGGTTGATGGGCGGCGCGGCGCGCGCGACCCATCCGTGCCTGGCGTCGAATTCACCCATGAACGGCCCCGGCGGGGGAGGGAAAGGCCGGTGGCGCTCGGCCCACATCCCCGCGCCGAAGCCGATCCCGAACACGACCGCGGTCAGGAGCGCTGCGAGGACGCGGTCCCTCATAGGCCCTGCTCGAAGTCGTTCGCCTGCGCGACGATCTCGCCCCAGCCAGCGACGCTCTGGGTGTCCTCGTCCCCGGATACGCGCGCGTGGTAGAGCGCCACGGCGACGAGGCACGCCGCAGCCGTCGCAGCACACATGGCGAAGTGGGTGATGAACAGCGGCGAGGCCGCGGCGCGAGCCGCCTTGAGGACCCGTTCGGGGAATCCGGGCGTAATCTGGGCCGCCGCGTGCTCGCGAAGGAGCGCCCATGTTTGATTCTCATTTCTCATCGCTTTGGTAGTGTTGTCTAAGTTGTTCGCGCGCGCGGTGGAGGCGAGCCTTCACGGCGGCGACGCTCGTGTTGAAGCTCTCGGCGATCTCGGCGTGGCTGCGGCCCTCCTGCACCAGCGCGACGAGCGCGCGGTCCTTTGGCCGGAGCTGGGCGAGCGCGTGGCGGAGCGCGTCGAGCTCCTCCGTGTCGACGGCCCCGGCAGGCTCGGGCACGTTTTCGTGCTCAGGAGCGAAGGGGATGAAGATCCGGCGCAGCTTCTGCCGCCGCAGGTGGTCGATGCAGGTGTTGCGGGCGAGCCGGAAGAGCCACGGTTCGAACTGGTCCGGCGCCTTGAGCCGGGCAATGGAGCGCGCCATCTTGACGAACACCATCTGGACCAGGTCCTCGACGGAGTCGCTCCTCCCGGTGATGGCGTACGTGAACCCGGCAACGCGGTGCTGGTAGGACACAATGAGCTCGCGCATTGCGACCTCGTCCCCGCGCTGCGCCCGGCGAACCCGGGCACCCAGCGTGGTCGGTGAACTTTCATCCATGCGTTTGCCATTGCTCTATGACCGACCAGACGTAGATCGGGTCGGAAAGATGCGCTTTTACCATTGGCGCAAGAGCACGCCCCATGCAACCTTCCATCGACCCGCGTGTCCACCCCGTTCGATTGCGGCGGGACAGGGCACGCAGGCGCGCATCAAACACACATAAGATGTACACTGGCATTTATTTAAAAATATCTTCTGCGGCTTGCCTCGCAGTGCTTTTCCTGGCTTCCGGCTGCGCCTCCAGGGACAATGACGAGATGACAAAGGGGGTCATTTCAGGCGAACGGCCCGTGGCCATGGCCGGGACCGCCTCCTTCTTTGGCGGCGTGGTGGCATCAAAGATCACGGTGAGCCGCGGGGTGGGCCACGGCCTCAGGCAGGGCAAGGGCGGCGAAGGTGGACGCGGCGCCTCCGCCGAGAAGAGCGCGTACGCCGCCTATGCGAACAGCGACGTCAAGCAGACCCTCGGGAGCCCGCTGCCCCCCGTCACCCTGCACCTGATCCTCACGAACACCGGCCCCGACGAGATCTCGGTCAAGATACTCGACTTCGACTCGGATCTCGGGAACTTCGTCGTCGATCCCGACACGGTCACGATCCCGCCCGGCCGGTCGGCCGAGCCGACTCCCATGGTCTCGCAGCTCGGCGTCAGCTCCGACGAGATTCCGTTCAAGGTCAGGCTCCAGCTGGGCAAGTCCAGCGAG